>ENA-ORUI01000365-ORUI01000365.1-human-gut-metagenome-genome-assembly--contig:-NODE-365-length-58923-cov-11.053051_pt1 | contig 58923 bp, 52 predicted proteins | sample MGYA00242078_ERZ509205 | MGnify/ENA primary metagenome ERZ509205 (study PRJEB26280, sample SAMEA2338828) | human gut metagenome | biome: human gut; feature: human-associated habitat; material: faeces... | reverse complement strand
CTCGTTGCGTAAATATAAAGTTCGTATACCTAAAGATATAAAAATTGCATCTTTTTATAATAGCCAGATTTTGGATGAATATTATCCTTCAATCAGTTGTGTGAATCTAGATATTATGAAATTGGCTCATACGGCATCAGATGTATTGTATGGTTTATTATGTGGAAAAAGTAGAGAAAAAAGAATTATACAAGGGTATTCGATATTATTAAAAGAATCAACAAAAGTATAAATATTGAAAGGGTAGTTTATGAGTTTTATTATAGGAGCTGACATTTCTAGCTTAGAGGCAATGGAAGATTATGGAGCTAAATACTATGATTTAAATGGTGAAGAGGGAGATGTAATAAAAATTCTTGCAAGTCATGGTGTTAATTGTATAAGGTTAAGGTTATTTAATAAGCCAACTGAATCATTTGATAAGGGAGATTATTGTGATTTAAAACATACGCTTAGAATGGCGAAACGTATAAAAAAATATGGACTGGGATTTATGTTGGATTTTCATTATAGTGATTTTTGGGCAGACTGGAAACAACAGAAAATTCCAAATGATTGGGAAAATCTTGAAGCATTTGAGATTGAAAAAATGGTTTATGAATATACAAAATATGTCATAAATTGTTTTATAGAACAAGAAACAGTTCCGGATATTGTACAAATCGGAAATGAAATTGGAAATGGTATGTTATGGGAGTTTGGCAATATCAATAATATAAAGCAGTTAGTTAAATTTATCAATTCGGGATTAAAAGCTATTGCAGAGATTAATCAGTATAGCACTAATAGTAAGAAAATTAAAACGGTATTGCATATAGAATGTGGTGCTGATAAAGAGCGTACAAAACATTTTTTTTCAAATTTGAATAGTGAAGGACTTTGGGATTTTGATTATGTAGGATTATCTTATTATCCATATTGGTCAGGAACATATAATCTTTTGATGGATAATATTATAAATATAGGAAATCTATTTCATAAACAGGTTATTGTTGTTGAAACAGCTTTTCCATATACGGATACATCAAATGATGAAATGCAAAATGTTGTTACTGGTGAATTAACTAAAAAAGTGATGGGGTTAATACCTTCGGTTGAAAATCAAGAAAAAGTTTTAGAAAAAGTGATTAAAACAGTAAAGATGTGTAAAAATGGAGCTGGTGTTTTTTATTGGGAACCGGGTTGGTATCAAATTAAGGGAGTTGGTGTTGCTCGTGGAAAGGGGAATGAGTGGGAAAATCAAGCTGTTTTTGATAATAATGGTTATGCACTTAAAAGTATAAAAGCATTTGAAATATAACATAATGTCGAATCAAAAAATATTCTGCCAAAGCAAGGAGATATGAAAGAACCGCCCGGATGGGCGGTTTTTTCAGCTATATCATTTCATGAAGCATATCTACAATCACTTCTCTGCAATGAGCTCCGAGATGCTTTTGTTCCTCTTTACTGAGTGCTGCCGGATCAATAGGAGTGCCGTATCGGATAACCACATGCTTCTTTTTGACCCATGGAAGGTGATCCTCGAATATTTCATTTGTTCCCATGATTGCCATTGGCACTATCTTACATTTGCTCTTTGTGGCAATCTTGAAAGTACCTTCTTTGAAAGACTGTACCTCTGTCAGGTCATCTTTGTTTTTGCAGCGTGTGCCCTCAGGAAATACACATATACTGATGCCGGATTTGACCTGATCTATGGCTGCAAGCACAACCTTTAGTCCCTGCTTGATGTCATCGCGGTCCAAAAACAGGCAGTGCAGGCGCTTCATCCAGAGGCCCAGCACCGGTATTTTTGTGATACTCTGCTTTGAGATGTAGCCGGTCAGGCGTGGACATCTGGAGTAGGTGATTATGATGTCAAAGAAACTACGGTGATTTCCTATATATAGTACAGCCTCGTCCTTTGGCACATTTTCCTCCCCTATAAATTCAATGTCTGCTCCGCTTAGGAATATGATGACACGGAAAGCCCACTGTACAAGGCGAAGCTGTGCCATATCGGCCCATGCCGGGGCAAATTTGTGTATTATCCACATGGCTCCGAGCACCGGAAGACCCAGCAGCAGATAGAAAAATACGAATATTACGATTAAAACTGAACGCATATTTGACCTCTCTTTTTCATAATATAAATTGTAATGAAACTATTCAGAATTATTGAGAATAGATATAATGTAGTTCAATATTTGATATTATATCATATCATAAGCGATATGATAAGAAAGAGAGGAAAAAATGTCAGAAAAATTGAGAAAATTTCTGGTGATGGCTGCAGGTGTGCTTGTGATATTGGAAACGACAGTAATTTCGGGCTGCCACGCAAATATTTCAGGCACGGAGAGTGACAGGATGGTTGAGTACACGGTAATCTGCGGGGATGAAATCCCGGAGGAGTTTAAAAAGCAGATAAATGAAAACAAGGCGAAGGCGATGAAGCTGACGTACAAGGATGATGAATATTTATACATAGCGGAAGGCTTTGGCACAAAGGAGACAGGCGGATACAGTATTACGGTTAACCAGTTTTATGTTAAGGATAAAGCAATGTATTTTGATACGCGTCTGATAGCCCCGGATAAGGGTGAGAAGGTCAGTAATCAGGCGAGTTATCCGTATATAGTAATAAAGACGGAATTGAGTGAAATGCCTGTCGTATTTGAGTGAAATTTTCGTAAATTGTGTTAAAAGTTGCGAAAAAACTGACAATCAGTACTAATGCCCTATTGCTATCACTGCGATACTTTGCTATAGTAAAGTTACTAGATATTGTGGTGACATATTTATATATTCAAATATATTGATTGATATAATTGTTGATTAATTTGACCTGTTTTATATTTATACAGAGATTGATTTCATATATATGACACCGTCGTTACAATACTGGTTACCATGAGGACTATAGTTATGTGCCAGTGGGCATACCCACAATAAGGAGGCTTAAAATGGAACAGACAGAAATCAGAAAAGTCAGAGCATCGATCCACCAGCAGTGTGGCAACAGGGTAAAAATCCAGCAGGATCTCGGCCGCAACAAGGTTGACATCCAGGAGGGTGTTATTCAGCAGGCATACCCAAGTGTGTTTACGGTTCTGATAGATGATGAGTTTGAGCAGAATCCGCCACAGCTCTTATCTTTCTCCTACACTGATGTGATTACAAAAGATATAAGGATGCAGCTTTGCTAGTATCATGAAGTAAAGATGTTACATCTTTATTATAATGATCATGAATTTAAATATTTGCATCTGCATAAAGTTACTCCATCTTGAATATGTATTTTATATACATATTTGAAGTGGGGTATTTTTTATGGACTTAATTACACAAAAAATCAGACAATGCATAGAAAAGGTAAAGGATATGTCGCAGGTTGGCTTCGACAGGGATTATGTCATAAAGGACAATAAGCCTGATGTTTCCAAAGTGGTTTGCCAGAACGGGCAGGTAAAGCTTGACGAGATAAAAGCGTCAGGCGAGAATATCTGGCTGAGTGGAAGCATTGAATTTGAAGTGCTGTATACGAGAGAGGAAGTTTTTGAAGGCGATGAGCCGGAGGAAAATATCGGCGGAAACAGAGTGGAGCATATAAAGGATGCAATACCGTTTCAGGAGAAGCTTGTGCTTCAAGGAGTCTGCGAGAAGGATACGGTTCGTGTGTATACCGGGCTTGATGAGCTTACGGTTGGGGTTATCAATTCGCGAAAGCTCTCGGTCAGAGGCATTATAAGCGTGGAGCTTTATGGAGAGAGGGAAGAAAATCTTGAGGTTGCACAAAGGATTGATGACAAGGACGTGGAGCAGCTTATGGGGCAGATGAAGGTGCTTAAGCTTGACAGTATTGTAAGGGATATTGTCAGAATTAAAAATGTCGTCACCTTGCCAAAGACCAAGCCGAATATATGCAAGCTCATATCAAGTCTTGTTGATATGAGAAATCTGGAGTATACATACGAGCGTGACCATATCACACTGACAGGCGAGTGCCATGCGTGTATAGTGTATCTGAGCGAAGAACAGGAAATTTGCTGCTTTGAGGTGCAGGAGGGTTTTTCAAATGAAATACACTGCGAGGGTGATAATGCCGGAAATATTGCCTGGCTTCGCACACAGCCTGCCATGCATCAGGTTGAGGCTGAAAATGATTACGACGGAGAGCTCAGGCAGCTTTCGATTGAGGCAGCGCTTGCGGTGGATGGAAAGGTCTGGAGTGAGGAAACAGTAGAGGTGCTCAATGACATGTACAGCGTATCATGTCCGGTAAAACCTGTGTTTGAAAATATGAAGGTATGCAGCCTTCTTATGAAAAATGACACAAAATGCCGTATTTTGGAGCAGTTGTACAGAGAAAACAGCAAAAAGAGAATTTTAAGAATATGTGGTACAAAGACGCAGGCCGCTATTGCACAGATAAAAAATGCAGACACAGGAATTATTGTGTCAGGTGTATTGCAGGTGAACTGTGTGAATATTGTGGAGGATGATGGCTGTCCGATAGAGATGCATACAGACTCTGTGCCGTTTGAACAGTTTGTTGAGATACCCCGCATGGATGCCAACACCTGCTGCGAGGTAAATGTGCAGGTAGACCAGGTGCAGGTCAATCTACTCGACAACAGCGAATATGAAATTAAGGGTGTTGTCAGCATAAATGCTATTGCCCTGCAGCAGGATGAAGTGTCAGTCATAACATCGGTGGAGCAGGAAAAAACATCGTCTGATACTGAAGAGGAAGCAGCTCTGGTTGGCTATATAGTGCAGAAGGATGATAAAATGTGGGACATTGCAAAAAGATACCGCACCACTGTTGAAAACATAATGGAAATAAACGCTCTGACCTCAGATAGCGTCAAAACTGATGATAGACTTATAATAGCGCGCATGTGAATCATAAATGAGGGGCAAAATAACTTTTGACCTTTTAATCATATCATTATATAAAATGTGGAAAATTCTGTAAATTTACAAAAAGATGTGGAAAAAAGATTCATTTTGTGCGATAATATATCAGAATGTATATTGAACATAAATTGTGGAAGGAAAGGTCAATCTGACCGTCGTATTACAGGAGGAACAAAATGAATCAGAAATGGACACGTGCTATATGTACTGTGTTAACATCGGCACTCGTTTTTACAGGACCGGCAGTAGAGGGCACTACATTTAGCGGATACATAAACAGTGGACTTGAGAAGGTATATGCAAAGACAAAGAAGCAGAAGGATGCAGAGAAGAAGAAGTCACAGGCTGAACAGAATCTCAAGGATAAGAAGAATGAGATTAATGGTTTAAAGGATCAGCAGCAGACTACTGCTGATGATATAAAGAATAAATCCGCAAAGCTTGATGAGATTCTTGCAGCACAAAAGAAGCTTCAGACAGATATCACAAGCAAACAGGCAGAGATAGAGCAGAATCAGAAGGATCTTGCAGCTGCTCAGGAAAAGCAGCAGGAGCAGTATGACGCCATGAAGAAGCGTATACAGTTCATGTATGAAAACAGCGCTGAGGACAATATCTGGACAGCAATTATTGAGTCAAATGGTATCACAGATATGCTCAATCGTATAGAGTACGTGTCAGATGTATATGATTCGGATCGTGCTCTTATGGATTCTTATCAGGCAGCAGTTGAGCAGGTGAAGGAAATTGGTACTAAGCTTGACAAAGACATGAATGAGCTCACAGCCATGCAGGATGATTATGAGAAGCAGCAGGCAGATGTCGAGGCGGCTATAGTAGCTCTTGAAAACCAGAAGGAGCAGTATGCAAGCCAGATAGCTCAGGCACAGCAGCAGGCAGATAATTATCAGAATATCATTACGGCACAGGGCAAAATCATTCAGGAGCAGGAAGCAGCGGCCGCAGCTGCCAGAGCGAACAGCTCGTCAAGCAGTTCAAGCTATGATGGTGGTGGAGCCGGCAAGGGCGGAAGCATTGCCGGTGACTATGCAGCAGGCGGTGGAAAGAACCCGGGTGCTTCAACAGGAGTTTCAGGAAGCTCTGTGGTATCATACGCTATGCAGTTTGTGGGCCATCCATATGTATGGGGTGGAAACAGTCTTACAAACGGTGTAGACTGTTCAGGCTTTGTACATGAGGTATATGCACATTTTGGTATCAGCACACCGAGATATTCACAGGCATTTAAGTCTGTGGGACAGGCCGTATCCTTCGATAATATACAGCCGGGAGACGTAGTGGTATATCCGGGACATGTAGCTATATATGCAGGTGGTGGTGTTATAGTGGAGGCACAGTCCACAAAGGCAGGAATCACAGCAAACAGAAGCGTACAGTGTCATACAATACTTGCTATACGACGTCTTGTATAGGATGGTTAGGAGCCGATAAGTATATTTATTATACTTACCGGCTCTTTTTATTTTTACCATAAAGTACTGAATTGTTACCAATAAAGTAAGGGCGTAAGATGCGGACATGCCACGACCCAATGTTAGTAACCGGCAACAAACTCATTGTAATAAATAATAGCAATTTCCACCCATAAGGTGTATTATAGAGATAGACGGCACCAATTCGCACAAAACGAACTAGCAAGCCTGTAAATAAAGTAAGAAAAGCAGGAGGAACAAGCCATGCAGATGGAACAATTACAAAAAGACATGATTGCAGCAATGAAAGCAAGAGACAAGGTAAGAAAGGATGCTATATCCTCACTTGTATCGGCAGCCAAAAAGGCGGCAATAGATGAGGGCTGCAGAGACAATATACCGGAGGAGCTTGTCAACAAGGTCATTCTTAAGGAAATGAAGTCTGTGAAGGAGCAGATTGACACATGCCCTGCAACAAGAATAGATCTGCTTGATGAGTACAATACCAGATATGCAATCTTTGAGGAGTACGCTCCTGCAATGATGTCGGCAGAAGAGGTAGAAAAGGAGCTCACAGAGCAGTTTTCGGATGTAATTGCAACAGGAAACAAAGGACAGATAATGAAGGCAGTCATGCCGCATTTCAAGGGCAAGGCTGACGGAAAGGTCATAAATCAGGTGGTTGCAAAGCTTTGCGCAAAATAAGAAAACACATCATAACAATTATACTTGCAGTGCTGGCTGTCATAGCCGGCGTGTATGCATATAATTATCATGATATGAAGCAGAATATTGTATACAATGAGCATCTGGAAGACGTGGCTGTTAACGTGAATGGGAAAGAGCTGACATTGCGCGATATGGCATTTTATGTGGCATATGAGGAGATGAATGTCGAGAAGCAGGCTCTTGTGTATGATTCCGATAATCCAAACAAGTATTGGAATATCCACACAAACGGTGAATTTGTCCGTGTTGCAGCGCGCAAAGCAGCTATGTCCATGGCCATTCACGATGAGATTTTTTATGAGATGGCCAAAAAAGAGAGCATTACACTTACTGACGACGAGAAAGCAGCTTTGAAAAATTCCGAGAAGGACTTCTGGTATGATTTGTCTGATATAGATGGTGCAAAGAAGCTTGGAGTCGAAAAAAAGGATATTTATTCGTCCATGGAAAAGTCTGCAATAGCCCGGAAATATCAGGAAATATATGCAGGGCTTGACAATGCCGATATAACGGATTATGATTTCTCGGGAGGCAGATATAAGAAGCTGCTGGAGAAAAATAACTATAAAATAAAAGAAAAAGTGTGGAAAAGAGTCGATATGGGAAACGTTACTCTTGATCACTAGAAAGAAGATTTTATGTCAACAAAAATTGGAAGAAATGACCCTTGCTGGTGTGGCAGCGGAAAGAAATATAAGACCTGTCATGCGGCATTTGATATGAAGCTTGAAAAGCTTGCTGAGGCACATCATAAGATACCGAGCCATTCAATCATCAAGACACCTGACCAGATAGCGGGAATCAAGGAGAGCGCCAAGATAAATGTCGCAGTGCTCGACTACATAGGAGAGCATATCCACGAGGGAATGAACACAGCAGAGATTGATAAAATAGTCTATGATATGACCACCAGCATGGGCGGCATCCCTGCACCGCTCAACTATGAGGGTTATCCTTATAGCGTATGTACATCAGTAAATGAGCAGGTTTGTCACGGATTTCCTTCAAAGGACGTCATCTTAAAGGATGGTGACATCATAAATGTAGACTGTTCTACAATTTTAAACGGATATTTTTCGGATTCATCAAGAATGTACTGTATCGGAAATGTAAGCCCGGAAAAGAAAAAGCTCGTTGAAGTCACAAAGGAGTGTGTGGAGCTTGGACTCAAAGAGGTAAAGCCGTGGGGCTTCCTCGGAGATATGGGACAGGCGGTGCACGACCATGCATTTGCAAACGGTTACACAGTAGTGCGTGAAATCGGTGGACACGGAGTGGGACTTGAATTTCACGAGGATCCGTGGGTAGGCTACAACACCAAGCGCGGCACCGACATGGTCATGGCACCCGGCATGATATTTACCATCGAGCCAATGATCAACATGGGCAAGGCCGATATCTACGTAGATGACAAGAACAACTGGGAAGTATACACTGACGACGGACTTCCATCAGCCCAGTGGGAAATCATGGTACTCGTCACAGAGGATGGCCATGAGGTGCTGAGCTGGTAAACCGGTAAGTATTACGAGAGTGCTTTTATAAAAGGATATTATTTCATAGGTGATAACATTATGAAGGGCGTGTGAAAAACAAAAGTGTTTTCACACGCCCTTTTGTATAATCCCATACAGAATCTAGTAAGTGAAGCGTTAGCTTCGGGAGAGCATTTCTGCATCCACGGACATGGTTTATAAACTCATAGTAGATTGCTTCGCATAAGTACCCTAAATTTACCGGAGAGTATGCGGTGTGTTCCGAAGAAAAATATAAACTGCCACGGCGTTCCATAAAATGTGGATACGACAATTCATAGCAAACTATCAATAAACTATCCGCAAATGCTGCCGTGGCTGATTTTATATTTTTCTGAGGAATATACTGCATGCTAGGCCGGTATCCACAGCCTAGATATGCGAAGCCCTATAAAGCGCAGTACCATAAGCGATGCACTATGATGCGTCCCTACAGATTTGTATTCACCCCATTTATGGTCGCATTCTCATTCTCCCTCATAGGAATGACGAGACACTTCTCCCCATTGATGACCTGCGCATGAATCTGTGAAGCCTTCTCCGGCTTTACATGAAGCACCACATCATAGGTCTTAATTTGAGAAGTGTAATTATCAATCTCTTCCTGCTTCTCAAGAAGCTGTGAGGTGCGCTCCTCAATCTGATTATTTTTCTCCTGGATAACAGAATCCTTCTCTTCAAGCTGCGCATTTTTTTCATTGAGCTCTAGAGTTAAATCGCCGACCTGGCTCTCAAGAGCAAGCTTTTCCACGCGGATTTCATTAGCTGCAAGAGCCTTTGAATCAATGACATTGGCTGCGATAGGCGGCTTGTCACCGAAGGCCTCATTGACGGATTTTTCAATGCGTGAAATCTTTTCCTCAGAGACATGGCAGTCACTCAGCACCTTGTTCATAGCCTCGCTGTCGAGAATGAACGGATCATCGTCATCATCGTGAGTCTCAGCGTAGTCATCGGCCATCTCTGACAGATTCTGCTGGATATCAAGCAGCTTGTCATCCGTGCTCTCGTCCTCAGCACCTAGCACGTTTCTGACGATTGAATGAAAAGCCATCTTCTGCTCAGTAGCTGTGCGCTCCACACCGCAGCCGAGGCCGTTTGTCATAAACTCAGAGTGAGGCTCCTTGGTATTTTTCGTATAGAAAAGAGTGGAGTGTATGTCAGTGCTTCTATCGTTGAAGGCAGGGAATAAAAAGCCTGTCTCAGGTGCACCGACCACCCAGTCCCTTATGCGGGCTCCGATACGCTGCTCCTTTTCCAGATAGCCAAGGCCCGGCTTTGAAAGTGTGACAGGGCAGATGGCGCAGAGCATGTATTTGTACACCTCCTCGGACTCATCCACGTTGATGTTGTCCTTTGTACGTGTCATGACATCGTAGCTGTCGAGATACAAAAGAATCAAGTAGTTCCCGGCCTCATCGTAGGTGTCGATGACCAGATCATAGTATGTATCGAGCAGAGTCTCATCATTAAGATCGCTGTCGCGAAGCGCCATGAGAATCTGCTGGCGGCCTCCGACCTCTTCCTCCTCAAGCGGAAACTGCAGATTGAGCAGGTTGTTTCCGAGAGTGCCGGAAAGCACCTTGTTTGAAATCTCCAGATATTTGTAGTATTCATCCTCCTCCAGAGTGAGAAATTTGCCACCGAATTTGCAGACCTTTTCATGGTTGCAGTCCACGTAGCAGCCGACCAGACGACTGAAGGTTGCCTGGTCTTTTTTTAATCTTCGTTTTAGTTCCAATACTTCTTTTTTGTTCATATTATCCTCGCATTATTTTCATACCATTCAAAAATTTTCGTAATCACATTATATGTATGGAATAAATATTTGTCAATTGAGCGGCGCCTTTTATGTCCCGCTGTCAATCAAGAAAAAAGATGACAGACCAACCACAAAATGCTATAATTTAGGAAATCAACGGATTATGATATAAAGGCTGACACAGAGACATCCACAGGTGTCTCTGTTCTTGGATTGAGGCATAAATGGAGCAGAAAATGACAAACAATCACATTACAATAGGCATTCTCGCACATGTAGATGCGGGAAAGACAACCCTGTCTGAGGCCATGCTCTACAGCACCGGGCAGATTCGCTCACTCGGGCGCGTGGACCATCAGGATGCATATCTGGACAACGATGCGCAGGAGAGAGAGCGTGGAATAACCATTTTTTCAAAGCAGGCAAGGCTTGATATTTCGCGTGGCACAAGTGCGGCAGATACAGCACGTACGGCAGATACAGCACGTACATGGCATGTAGTCATGCTTGATACACCGGGGCATGTGGATTTTTCGGCAGAGATGGAGCGTACCCTTCAGGTGCTCGACTATGCAATACTTGTAATCAGCGCAACTGATGGAGTGCAGGGGCACACGCGCACACTGTGGAGACTTTTAAAGCACTATAACGTGCCGACATTTATTTTTGTAAACAAGATGGATATGCAGGGCACGGATGCGGAGAAAGTGCAGGCAGAGCTAAGGAGCGAGCTGAGCGATGGCTGCGTGGATTTTTCTTCACAGGATTTATTTGAGGAGCTTGCCATGTGCAGCGAGCCTCTTTTAGATGAATTTATGGAATCGGGAGAGCTTGCGGATGCACATATTGCGCAGGCGGTGGCTCAAAGGGAGGTGTTCCCCTGCTTTTACGGCTCGGCACTTAAGCTTGACAGAGTGGATACGCTGATTCAGGGGCTTTCGAGGTTTATGTGTGAAAGAAATTACCCTGACGATTTTTCTGCCCGCGTATACAAGATAGGCAGGGATGACAGAGGCAGCAGGCTGACATTTTTAAAGGTTACCGGAGGCTGTCTTAGAGTCAGGGACAAAATAGAGTACAAAGCGCATGGCGGTGACGAGGCGAAAGGCCTTTTGATTGAGAAAATCGACCAGATAAGAAAGTATTCCGGCGAAAAATATGAGATAGCTGATGTGGCAGAGGCGGGTGAGATAGTTGCTGTCACAGGTCTTAGCTCGACATTTCCGGGGCAGGGGCTCGGGGTTGAGCAGCAGTCCAATATGCCAATCCTTGAACCGGTACTAAACTATAGGATGATTCTGCCTGATGATGTAAATCCGGCTGCATTTATGGAAAAGCTAAAGCAGCTTGAGGAGGAAGACCCACAGCTTTACATAGTGTGGGTGGAGGAGTTTAAGGAAATCCATGTGCAGCTCATGGGACAGGTGCAGATGGAGGTGCTTGTGCGTCTCATAAAGGACAGGTTTGGTGTTGTTGTCACATTCGGACCGGGCAGCATTGTATATAAGGAAACGATAGCAAGGGCTGTCGAGGGAGTAGGACACTTTGAGCCGTTGCGCCACTATGCAGAGGTGCATCTGCTTTTGTCGCCGGCGGAGCGTGGCAGCGGAATCACGGTTACATCCACCTGCAGTGAGGATGTGCTCGACAAAAACTGGCAGCGCCTCATAGCCACACACGTTGAGGAAAAGGAGCACAGGGGTGTGCTTACAGGCTCAGCGCTTACCGATGTGAAGGTCACGATTCTTACAGGAAGAGCACATGTAAAGCACACGGAGGGAGGCGATTTCCGTCAGGCTACATACAGAGCAATCCGCCAGGGACTTAAATCCACAGAGAGCGTGCTGCTTGAGCCATACTACAGCTTTATCCTACAGGTGCCGATGGAGTATGTCGGCCGTGCAATGACAGATCTGGAGCAAAGATTTGCAAGAGCCGAGAGCCCGCAGTTTGCCACAACCGCTGCGAGAGAGATGGCAACAATTACAGGAAAGGCACCGGTTGCGACAATGCAGGATTATGTGAGTCTGGTGCATGCGTATACAAAGGGGCTCGGGCATCTGACACTGGAGCTGTGGGGTTATGATGAGTGTCACAATCCTGCGGAGGTGATTGCGCAGATGCACTATGACAGCGAGGAGGATTTCCGCAATCCGACAGGCTCGGTATTTTGTGCGCACGGCTCAGGCTACGTGGTGCCGTGGGATGAGGTCCCGGAGCATATGCACCTGCCGTATGTCTACCACGGAGATGAGTCTGAGGAGGCACTTGCAGCGAGTGCCCGCACGCAGAATGCATTTTCAGCGGAGGATGCGCAGGCGCTTGCCGGAAACCGCCGCAGGACGAGCTTTGAGAAAGCTGTTTCAGGTATGTCATCAGTGGAGCTTGATGCGCAGCTTGCAGATGTTTATGCCAGGGAGTTTGGCATGGGCAAAAACGATATCGCAGAGGATCAGAGGCGCAAATGGTCAGGTAAAAAGAAAAATGAGTATGAAGGCCTAAGTGGTAAACCGCGCACCGTAAAGCATGATAAGCACGGCAATCCGATTTATCCGAAGAAATCCCCGGGGGAAGAGTACCTGATAGTTGACGGATATAATATAATATTTGCATGGGAGGATTTAAAGGAGCTTTCACGCATAAACATTGATTCGGCGAGAGATGCGCTGAAGGATGTTTTATCGGATTACCAGGGCTATAAGGGCTGTAATCTGCTGCTGGTGTTTGATGCGTACAAGGTGAAGGGCAATGCCGGAAAGAGAGAGACCTTCCACAACATAGAGGTTGTGTATACAAAGCAGGACGAGACAGCCGATGCATTTATCGAAAAGACTGTGTTTGGCATACGTGACAGGTACAAGGTAACAGTGGCAACCTCGGACGGACTGGAGCAGCAGACGGTCATGAGCCTGGGGGCACTGCGAATGTCAGCCCGCGAGCTTAAGGAGCATATTGAGATGACGAAGCGTGCCGGGATGGAGGCATTCATATCAGGATAAACGGTCACGAATGGTAACAATATGTGTATAAAGAGATGGTTATAAAGACATTTGTATGTCATAAGCAGAGATAAGGAGACAAGAAAATGGTAGTAAACGAAAGCATGTACCAGCTCGGAAGCGTGCGCTCAGCAATCAGGGAGCTTTTCGAGTATGGTAAAAAAAGAGCAGCAATTGTAGGTAAGGAAAATGTATATGATTTCTCAATAGGAAACCCGAGCATACCGGCTCCGCAGATAGTAAACGACACAATAAAGGAGCTTGTGACAGATTATGATTCTGTTGCGCTGCACGGCTACACCTCAGCACAGGGAGACGTGGAAACGAGAGCGGCAATAGCTGAATTTTTGAACAACACACACGGCACACATTTTAATGCGGACAACCTTTACATGACAATGGGAGCAGCTGCATCGCTGTCAGTCTGCTTTCGTGCGTTGACAAGTGACGCATATGATGAGTTTATTACCATAGCGCCATATTTCCCGGAGTACAAGGTATTTGTGAATGCAGCAGGAGCAAGGCTTGTAGAGGTGCCTGCAGACACAGAGCATTTTCAGATAGATTTTGAGGCTCTTGAGGAGAGAATCAATGCGCACACCAGAGGTGTCATAATCAATTCACCAAACAACCCATCCGGCACAGTCTATTCTGAGGAGACCATCAAAAAGCTCTCAGACCTCCTTGAGAAAAAGTCTAAGGAGATAGGAAGACCGATATTCATCATCGCAGATGAGCCGTACAGGGAGATAGTCTACGACGGAATCAAGGTACCGTTTGTGACCAAATATTACGACAACACACTGGTATGCTACTCATACAGCAAGTCACTTTCGCTGCCGGGAGAGAGAATAGGATACGTCCTCGTGCCTGATGAGGTGTACGATAAGGCAGAGCTGTATGCAGCAGTCTGTGGTGCGGGAAGAGCACTCGGTTACGTGTGTGCACCAAGCCTGTTCCAGAAGATGATAGTAAAATGCCAGGGGGCAACCGGTGATATCAATGCCTACAAAGAAAACAGAGACCTTCTGTACGAGGGACTCACAAGGATAGGCTATCACTGCTTCAAGCCGGACGGAGCATTTTATATGTTTGTAAAGGCACTCGAGGATGACAGCAATGCATTCTGCGAGAAGGCAAAGGAGGAGGATGTGCTCATAGTAGCAGCAGACGGCTTCGGCTGTCCGGGCTGGGTGAGAATATCATACTGTGTGGATAGGGAAATGATAAAGCGCTCCATGCCTGCATTTGAAAAGATATACAAAAAATATAATAAATAATAGTTGATTATAACGAATAAAAAATGCACAAATCCCGAAAATTATCTAAAACTGTACAGCTTTCGGCATTTTTAATGTATACTTTTTACAAAATCTGTGGAAAAGGGCTCTGTGTGACCGTTGTGTGACCAAAGAGGTGTATAATCTTATTCAAGAGGAAAACGTATAAATAAAATATGATGATAAGAACACGTGCTTTGAGATAAGGAGCCGGAATATAATAGATTATCACAGAGCATACATAGGGACGAAAATGGAATTAAAGCCAGAAGCATTTAAAGGGATAATGTTCAAGGTAAAGAGATCGGAAAAAATTTTAAAAAAAAAATTTAAAAAAGTACTTGCATTATTCGTTTGACCATGATATTATAATACACGGTTCGTTGGTCAAGCGGTTAAGACGCCGCCCTCTCACGGCGGAAACACGGGTTCGATTCCCGTACGGACTGCTAAGTATTTAAAGCCGGTACATTCATGGAAGCATGATGTACCGGCTTTTTCGTTGTATATATTCATATATGAGGCAGAGCTATTTATGGGCAGCTGCAGCTATTGCATGCTTTTATTATAAAAGTATAGTATAACATGAAAATTTCTCAATAAGGAAATCTGCCCTTGCAATATACCCCACCGGGGTATATAATGCTCTTGAAGACAGATACCTATAAGGGGTATGGTTAGACATGTGAAACAAATACATAATGCGGAACAAAGAACAAATGGAGGTACCCATGACAGAAAAAGAAACCAAATGCTGTTGCTGCAACCGCAAAAAAGAGCGGTCAGAGCAGGAATATAAGGATCTCATCAACAGACTTAGCCGTATAGAGGGGCAGATCCGTGGAATCAAGCGTATGCTGGATGAGGATTGCTACTGCCCTGACATCATCACACAGGTGGCGGCCGCAAATGCCGCGCTCAACAGCTTCAATAAAGTCCTTTTGGCCAATCATATAAAGACGTGTGTGGCAGATGACATAAGAGCCGGCAAGGATGAGACAATAGATGAGCTTTTGAACACACTGCAGAAGCTTATGAAGTAGTATTATAAGAAGGCGGGTATAAAAATGAGTACAATAATCACAATATTAATAATAGCAATAATTGCCGCACTGGTGATTGTGGGTTTAAAGGAGACAATTAAGCATTCAAAGGGCGAGGGCGCCTGCTGTGGCGGTGGAGCCATGAAGGAGGACGAGGAAGCCACAGTACAGCTTACAGGCGAGATAGTCACGAGAGCAGATGTGCACATAGACGGAATGCACTGCATGAACTGCAAGAACTCAGTCACACGCTCACTTCAGAAGATGAGCGGAGTATCGGCAGATGTGGATTTAAAGCATGGCGTGGCACATGTTGAGGCAACCAGAGAGCTAAGCGATGAGGAAATCACATTTGCCATCGAAAGACTGGATTTCAAGGTGACAGGAATTGAGAGATTTTAGAAAAGGCTTCTGAATAGTTAGATTCGAATAGTAGAAAGAAGGAAATACAGACAGTATGAAGCAATATACAGTTACAGGAATGAGCTGTGCGGCATGCTCTGCCAGAGTGGAAAAGGCGGTCTCTAAGGTTGATGGTGTGACGAGCTGCTCTGTCAGCCTTTTGACCAACTCGATGGGAGTCGAGGGAAGCGCGACAGATGCGCAGATAGTGGAGGCAGTAGAGCAGGCGGGCTATGGAGCGAGTCCCAAAGGCACAGCAACAGAATCAGAAAATGACAAAGCGAATAACAGCTTAGAGCAGCTAAAGGCAGCGCAGGATGCGCTTGTAGACAGGGAGACACCGAAGCTGCGCAACAGGCTTATAGCATCGCTCATATTCTTAGTTGTTCTCATGTATTTTTCCATGGGACATATGATGTGGGGCTGGCCGTTGCCTGAGTTTTTCAATGGAAACCATGTGGCTATGGGGCTTTTGCAGCTTCTGCTTACAGTGGCGGTAATGGTCATAAACCAGAAGTTTTTTATCAGCGGCTTTAAGGGCTTGATTCACGGCGCTCCCAACATGGATACGCTTGTTGCGCTTGGCTCTGTAGCATCGTTTGGATACAGCGTGTATGCACTTTTTGCCATGACAGCTGCGCAGGTGAATGGCGATATGGATGCTGTCATGTCATATATGCATGAGTTTTATTTTGAATCCGCAGCCATGATTTTGGCACTGATTACTGTCGGAAAAATGCTTGAAGCGCACTCAAAGGGCAAAACAACAGACGCTTTAAAGAGCCTGATGCAGCTTGCCCCAAAGACAGCAACCGTTGTAAGGGATGGCGTGGAGCAGGAAATTTCTGTGGATGCAGTGAAAAAGGGCGATATTTTCGTGGTCAGACCCGGGGAAAATATCCCTGTGGACGGTGAAATAATAGATGGAACAACCGCTGTCAACGAATCGGCACTCACAGGAGAGAGCATCCCTGTGGATAAGCAGCCGAAAGATGCAGTAAGCGCTGCCACAGTGAACCAGTCAGGCTTTATAAAATGCCGCGCAACCAGAGTAGGCGAAGACACCACACTCTCACAGATTATACAGATGGTTTCTGATGCCGCAGCGACAAAGGCACCTATTGCAAAAATCGCTGACAGGGTATCGGGAGTATTTGTGCCGGCGGTTATTACAATTGCAATCATTACAATAATAGCATGGCTTATAGCCGGTGAGACCGTGGGCTTTGCGCTTGCCAGAGGCATTTCGGTGCTCGTGATAAGCTGTCCGTGTGCACTTGGACTGGCAACTCCTGTTGCGATAATGGTAGGAAATGGCAAGGGCGCAAAGAGCGGTATACTCTTCAAGACAGCGGCAAGCCTTGAGGCAACAGGCCGAACACAGATTGTGGCTCTTGATAAGACAGGCACCATAACAAGCGGTGAGCCGAAGGTGACGGATATCGTGCCGGATGAGACATTTTTTGAGGAAACCGGCAATCATGCCGGTGAGTGTCAGCGTAAGGCAGACGATTTAAACCTGTACTCATCAACAGATAAAGCACTGTGGTCAAGGAAGCTTCTTGCAATAGCCGCATCAGTCGAGGCCAAGAGCGAGCATCCGCTTGCAAAAGCCATTATGGAGCGCGCTAAAACGGATGAAATCGCTGTCGCAGAGGTGACGGATTTTAGCGCTGTTGTAGGAAACGGTCTGACTGCAATACTTGCAGGCAAAATGATAAAAGCGGGAAATCTTGCTTTTGTCAGCAAATTTGTAAAAGTGTCAGATGATATGTGCGCGAAAGCTGTCGAATTTTCAAAGGAAGGAAAAACTCCTCTGTTTTTTGCCGCAGATGACAGGCTTTGCGGTATCATAGCCGTTGCAGATACAATAAAGGAGGACAGTCCGGAAGCTGTCAGACAGCTTAAAAATATGGGTATCAGAGTTGTTATGCTCACCGGTGACAATGAGCAGACTGCCAATGCCATTGGAAAGCAGGCGGGAGTGGACGAAGTCATCGCAGGTGTGCTTCCGGATGGTAAGGAGGCTGTCATAAGGAAGCTAAAAAAACAGGGCAGGGTAGCCATGGTTGGTGACGGAATCAATGATGCACCGGCGCTCACACGTGCGGATATGGGAATTGCAATCGGCGCGGGAAGTGATGTGGCAATAGATGCAGCGGATGTTGTCCTGATGAAGAGCCGACTGATAGATGTACCGGCAGCAGTGCGATTAAGCCGTGCTACATTGACAAATATACACGAAAATCTGTTCTGGGCATTTTTCTATAATGTAATAGGTATTCCACTTGCAGCCGGTTTGTGGTATCCTTTATTAGGATGGAAGCTCAATCCGATGTTTGGAGCGGCGGCGATGAGCCTGTCGAGCTTCTGCGTTGTTACCAATGCCCTGCGGCTGAATCTGTGCAGGGTGTATGATCCTAAGCATGACAGAAAAGCAACACCAGATAGAAAAAACAAAACAGATAAACCAAATGAAAGTGAGGAAAAATCAATGACAAAGACAATGAATATCGAAGGAATGATGTGCGGCCACTGCGAGGCAAGAGTAAAGAAGGCACTCGAGGCGCTTGATGCAGTTAGTGAGGCAGCAGTAAGCCATGAGAGCGGAACTGCAGTAGTGACATTAAGCGCTGACATTTCCGATGAGAAATTAAAGGAGACTGTAGAGGCTGAGGACTACAAGGTTACATCAATTCAGTAATCAGTCAGACAGTATAGCAATATGAAGAAATATATAGCATTGGTATTGGCTGCAGTGCTGGTGCTTGGGATTTTTACAGGATGTGGTAATAATGGCAACAAAGAGACAGAATCACAGACGGATGAGAAAGCCACTGAGTCGGTGAATTCTGCAGAAAATAATACTGAGGACAGTACGCAAAGCAGTACAGAAAACAGTACAGAAAATCAGAATGTGGCTGACACAGAGCATCTCACCACAGAAAACGGACAGGAGAGCTCAGTTCTTGCCTGTCCGTCAGTAAACGGTAAGCTGCATGTGGAGGGCAGCAAGCTCGTTGATCAAAATAACAACGAGGTGCAGCTTCGCGGAGTCAGCACACACGGTCTTGCGTGGTATCCACAGTATGTGACCAATGATTGCTTTGCCACGCTGAAAAGCTTTGGAGCAAACGTGGTGAGGCTCGCCATGTACACCTACGAAAGCGGTGGCTACTGCACAGACGGTGACAGGCAGCGGCTTGAGACACTTGTGCAAAACGGAGTGCAGTACGCACTAAACAACGACATGTATGTCATCATCGACTGGCATGTGCTAAACGAGGGCAATCCAAACCGCTACAGTGATGTGGCAAAGACATTTTTTGCCAAAATGGCACAGCAGTATGCCTCATACAACAACGTGATTTACGAGATTTGCAATGAGCCGTGCAAAGGTGCGACCTGGGGAGATGTGAAGTTTTACGCCAGCGAGGTCATTCCGTCAATCAGAAGCTACGACAAGGATGCAGTCATACTGATAGGCACACCTAACTGGAGCCAGAATGTGGATGAGGCAGTCAAGGACCCTGTCACAAGCTATGATAATATCATGTATACACTGCATTTCTATGCCGCAACCCACAAGGAGGACTTGCAAAACAAGCTAAAATCGGCGGCAGACGCCGGACTGCCGATATTTGTATCAGAGTTCGGCATCTGTAGCGCTGACGGAAATGGTCAGGTGGACATAGATTCCGCAAACAGCTGGATCAGCCTGCTTGACAGCTACGGCATCAGCTATGTGTGCTGGAATCTGTCCAATAAGGACGAAAAATCAGCGCTTCTAACACCTGCCTGCGATAAGACAAGCGGCTTTACCTATGAGGATCTAAGCGATGAGGGCAAGTGGCTGTACGGTGTGCTCACAAGTCATGTGACACCGGTCTTGAATTAACGAAAAGCTTCAGATGTACGGAAAACGGCGCACCTGCTAATGCAGGGATAGAAGCATCCATGCACTCAGCCGGCATGCACATGAGGCAGATGCAGATACTTCTCTCTGGTGGCAAGTCCGCCGCGGATATGGCGTTCGGACTTGTTGATATCGAGAATGTGACGCGCCTTTGCGGCAAGCTCCGGGTCTATGCGAAGCAGCCTGTCAGCATCCGTGATATCCTTGTGCACAGTGGATTTGCTGATGCCAAACTGCTTTGCAGCCTGACGCACCGTGGCATTGTTTTCAACTATGTAGTTGGCGATTTCCACCGCCCTTGTCTCAATATATGATTTCAAAAAATACTCCTGCATATTCTGTTGTTACAGTTTATGCAGGAGTATTTTTAATATTACACACAGGTTGTAATTCTATTTACGTTTTTTGTAATAAAATAAGAAAACTGTTTCTTAACCGAAGGAAAGCAGTATCTTAAGAGAATTAAGCGTATGCAGATGCGATGAGCTCAATACATTTATCGTATCCAAGCACAGAGCTGTTTAGCACCAGGTCATAATTTTTCCTGCTGCCCCACTCCTTGTCGGTAAAGTAGCGGTAATTTACAGAGCGCTTCTTATCGACATCCTTTAGCAGCTTTTTGACCTCGTCATCGCTTTTTTGGTAGAGCTTTTTTATTCTTGCAGCCTTCTCATGAGTGTTTGCCTCTATAAAAACATTCAGCACATCATCCCTGTCAGAAAGAATGTAGTCTGCGCAACGTCCCACAATAACGCATGGCTCTTTTTGCGCAATATCCTTGATGAGCTTCTGCTGGATATTGAAAATCTGGTCGGAAAGAGAAACTCCTGTGATGTCGCGCCCCACAAATGCATATGAAAAAATACTTCCGGCAGGTGCATATTCGCCCTGGTTTGCGACAATCTGCTCAGAGATACCGAGCTCCTTTGCCACATGCTCAATTATTTTTTTATCGTAAAACTCAATGCCGCATTTTTGAGCAATCTGCTCGCCGATAAAGCGACCGCCACTGCCAAACTCTCGGCTTATAGTGATTATTTTAAAACTCATGATGAAACCTCCCAGCCTATAAAAGTGTTTATAATTCATTATAACGTAATTGCACATAAAATCAAAACAGAAATTTAACAAAATCGCTTGCAGATAAGCACTCCGTAATCTATAATGACATAAGAAAACATGTTGCTTTTACGTAATCAATGAGATGGCAGCAGATAACATATGTTATGTTTTTGTTATTGTTTACACCACAGTGTGACAAACAGCAATTACGTGACGTTTCAAAGATTGTAAAACAGCAGCATAGCGAATAAACAATTAGGAGGAAAACATGGATCAGGAAAAGGTCATAGTCATAGACTTTGGTGGTCAGTACAATCAGCTTGTTGCGCGCCGTGTCCGCGAGTGCAACGTGTACTGTGAGATTTACTCATACAAAATAGACATTGAGAAAATCAAAGAAATGAATCCAAAGGGTATCATCCTTACAGGAGGTCCAAACAGCTGTTATGAAGAGGATTCACCATCATACCAGAAAGAGCTGTTTGAGCTGGGAATACCGGTGCTTGGCATCTGCTACGGTGCACAGCTTATGATGCATAAATTAGGCGGAAAGGTAATCACACCGGAGGTTGGAGAGTATGGAAAGACAGAAATCACATATTCTGCAAACGGCGTGATGTTCAAGGATCTGCCATCAGAATCAGTATGCTGGATGAGTCATTTCGACAGAATTGCAGAGGCTGCACCGGGTTTTGAGGTAGTTGCGCACACTGCAGACTGTCCAATAGCCGCAACACAGAATGTTGAGAAGAAATTATATGCAGTACAGTTCCATCCGGAGGTACTTCACACCAAGAACGGAACACAGATGATTTACAATTTCGTCCGTGGCGTATGTGGATGTGCAGGCACATGGAAGATGGATTCATTCGTCAAAAACACAATCGACGAAATCAGAGAGCAGGTTGGTGACGGCAAAGTGCTCCTTGCACTTTCGGGTGGAGTAGACTCATCAGTACTCGCAGCACTTCTTGCCAAGGCAATCGGCAAGCAGCTCACCTGCGTATTCGTAGACCACGGACTTCTCCGTAAGAACGAGGGCGATGAGGTAGAGGGCGTATTCGGCAAAGGCGGTTCGTTCGACATCAACTTTGTCCGCGTCAACGCACAGGAGCGCTACTACAGCAAGCTTGCAGGCGTCACAGAGCCTGAGCGCAAGCGTAAAATCATCGGTGAGGAATTCATCCGTGTATTCGAGGAAGAAGCTAAGAAAATCGGAAAGGTTGACTTCCTTGCGCAGGGAACCATCTATCCGGACGTAGTGGAGAGTGGACTCGGCGGAGAATCTGCAGTCATCAAATCACACCACAACGTAGGAGGTCTCCCGGAGCATGTCGATTTCAAGGATATCGTGGAGCCACTCAGAAACCTCTTCAAGGACGAGGTACGCAAGGTCGGACTGGAGCTTGGATTACCTGACTATCTCGTATTCCGTCAGCCATTCCCAGGCCCGGGCCTTGGAATCCGTATCATCGGCGAAGTCACAGCCGAAAAGGTACGCATTGTCCAGGATGCAGACTGGATTTACAGAAGCGAAGTGGAAAAGGCAGCAAAAGAGTACAAAGAGGCCCACGGCGAGGAACCATCATGGATGCCAAACCAGTACTTTGCAGCCCTTACCAACATGCGTTCAGTAGGTGTCATGGGTGATGAGAGAACATATGATTATGCCGTTGCAGTCCGTGCAGTCCGCACCGTGGACTTCATGACAGCCGAAGCAGCCGAGATACCGTTTGAGGTACTTCAGACAGTGATGAGCAGAATTATAAATGAGGTAAAGGGAGTCAATAGAGTATTCTATGATTTGACCAGTAAGCCACCGGGAACTATTGAGTTTGAATAATTTTCAAAAGCTCGCAAAGCCTAGTAAAATGGGCATTTGCGAGCTTGTTTTTTGCCTTGTGGTACTAAAATGGTACTAAAGTGAGCTGTGCGTGAATAGTTTCATTTACGCCTGAGGCCATGTTATTTTCCACTCAAAATATTCATTTGGAGAATGCCGGCAGAGTACAGCAGGAATCCAAAAAATATCAGCAGGGACAAGTGGGAAAAGGAAATGTCCATGAAAGAGATAATTCTCAAGGATGCAAAAATGTGTGCGTATGCAGCTGGAAATGTGGAGCATTTTAAATATCTGATGAAAAGACTTGGATATGTATTTAAAAAAGACGCGTGGATGGAGGTACAGGCACCGGGATTTCGGTATTATCATAAGCTTGCAAAAATGGACGAGATGTTTTCAGAAGATATGCTAAGGCATCATGTGGATATGCCTTGGATGGCAAAGCCTTACTTTTATTCGTCTGATATAAGAGGATTGCACAGGGCGAAGCTGTCACCATTTCAGAAAAAGTTTTATGCAAAGTTATACAGATTAAGGATTGTAGAGCAGAAGCGTTTTGTGGTTGGTGGAGCAAAATATACGGAAGATTTGAAAAGATTTCATCAGTTACAGGACGAATATCTGCTGATTGTAAATAATGACATCAAAAGTGTTGTGGATCTTGTGGATTTCATAAATGAGCAGGAAGAAAAGATTCAGCAGATTGAGGACAGACAGCATGAGATATACAGAGAAAGCTCTAGTCGGAAACGCAGTATAAAGAATGAAGAGCAGTACCGGGAATATCAGATATGGCATGTGGAAGTGCAAGAAGAACTGGAAGAACTGAAGCAGGAGAAAAGGGAAATTAAGAGGCAGATACAGCTTGCTGATGACATTATAAAAGAAGATTTGTATACGGCTTATTATGCGGTGTTGGGAAAGGAGGAGATTGTTGCTGACAGGGATGTTGAGATACCGGGGATGGAAGAGGATACTGCGGTTGAGGAAGTAGTGGCAGTAGTTGTTGAGCCTGATGCAAATGTTGAGGTGATGAATCCTAACAATAATCAAAATGAAATAGGCAGACAGAAAGAGCCAACTGATGGAGTTAGAAAACAGTATATTGATTTAGAGGGTATAGGAATTTCGGAAATCCATAATCTATCGGATACGAATGTGGCAAGAGTTGGCGAAAGTATTGCTGATGTAACAGGTAAAAGTGAATTTGTGGAAACTAGAGAAACTGAATCTGTGGACAAAGCTGGCTGGATTGTCAGGAGAATATCAGAGCTTGGTGGTTATGAGAATGTCGACGATTCTGCTAAGGTTGATGTATTTGGATTTGATATTGCTGATGTAAGCGGCAGCATAAGGTTGTTCTCGGATGTAATGAAAAGGCTGGACATAAAGTTGGATGGAGATGAGCTTTATGAGGAGTTTCAGAGGGTTTATGATGAGAGTGTTATTAGAAATGCTGATAAGCATAGAGAAGAACCTATAGAAAAGAACATGGTATTAAAAGGCATATGATTTCCATATGGAAGATATAAAAAGAACAGATGTTTGGCAAAAAAAACTTGTAATTATTCAGATAAGTGAATATAATAGAATATATGATTGGAGGAATACAATGAACTATTTAACTACCATAGAAATGTCAAAAAAATGGGGAATTACCTCGAGACGGATAGCAATTTTATGCGAGCAAGGTCGAATAGATGGCGTTGTGAAAAAGGGAAAAACATGGCTTATACCATGTGATGCAGAAAAGCCTGAAGATGCAAGAAAAAACAATCATAGTAAACGAGGTGTATTGGTATGCTAAAGGATAAAACATTAACATATATAAGTCTTTTTAGTTGTGCTGGAGTTGGGTGTTTTGGATTTAAAAAAGCTGGATTTGAGTGTATAGCTACGAATGAGCTGATAGAAAGAAGATTAAACGTTCAAAAATATAATAATAAGTGTAGATTTGAATCAGGATATATTTGCGATGATATAACTACAGATGAGACAAAAAATAAAATATTTAAAGAAATAGACAGATGGAAAGAGCTTGGAAATGACAGGGTGGATGTTTTAATTGCAACACCCCCTTGTCAGGGAATGTCTGTTGCAAATCATAAAAAAGCAGAAAATGAAATAGTTCGTAATAGCTTGGTTGTTGAGTCAGTACATTTAATACAGAAAGTAGCGCCTAGATTTTTTATCTTTGAAAACGTAGCTGCATTTATGAAAACAGGTTGTACAGCGCCTGATGGAACAGTTAAAGCGATAGGTGATGTGGTTTATGAGGAATTGAGTGATAAATATATTATTGTCAGTAGAATTCTTAATTTTAAAAACTATGGTTCAAATTCATCAAGAACGCGAACTGTTGTTATCGGTGTAAGTAAGGATATAGCAGAATATGTTGCACCTATTGAGTTGTATCCAACATATGTAGAAGAGAGAACTCTTAGAGATGTAATAGGCGATATGCCTAAATTGGAGTGGGGTGAAATTTGCCCAACAGATTTTTATCACTCATTTAGAACATATCCAGAAGAAATGCGTTGTTGGATTCATGATTTGAAGCAAGGACAAAGTGCATTTGATAATGAAGATGAATTGAAACGTCCACATAAGATTGTTGACGGGGTAGTAGTACCTAATAAACAAAAAAATGGAGATAAATATACTCGTCAATATTGGGATAAGGTTGCACCTTGTATTCATACAAGAAATGACCAATTGGCAAGTCAAAATACTGTACATCCAGAAGAAGACAGAGTATTTTCAATTCGTGAACTTATGAAAATTATGACAATTCCACCGGAATTTAAGTGGATTGATAAGACTTTAGAGGAATTGAATGCTTTACCAGAAAAGAATAAAAGAGCTCTTTTAAAAAAAGAAGAGATAAAGATAAGACAAAGCATAGGAGAGGCTGTACCTACAGAAATCTTTTTCCAAATTGCATGTAATATCAGAGGTTTTATGGAGCAGGAGCATTTTGATAACTCTATGATTAACAAAACAATTGAAGATTACCAGTTGGATAGTCCTGATAATTTAATTGATTTTATTGTAAACAATCCGCTTAATTTAGGAAGTGCCTCTTTGGCTAGAATAGCTGAATTGACAAATTCTAAAAGAGAGAACAATGCTGCATATTACACAAACAAGTTCATAGTGAATGAAATATATAAGAAACTTCCTGAATTTGAAAAGGAGGAAATTAACATACTTGAACCATCTGTTGGAGTGGGAAATTTTTTGCCATTTCTATTTAAAAAATATGAGAATGTAAAAAGAGTTAATATTGATGTGGCTGATATTGATAAAAAGAATTTACAGATTCTTCAGTTATTGTTGCAGAAGAAAAAGATGCCATCTAATGTAAATATAAATTATATTAACACAGATACATTATTGTACGATTTCAAGAAGAGATATGATTTGGTTGTAGGGAATCCACCATTTTCAAAACTGAAAGCAAAGGATGCAAAAAAGTATTTGGAGAATAATATAAATAAGAATACAACCAATACATTTGAGTTTTTCTTAGAGAAAGCATTAGCTATTTCCGATTATGTATCGATGATAATGCCAAAGGCGATTTTAAACACACCAGAATTTAGTGATACAAGGGAAATTCTTTCACATAAGAAGATAGATTGTATTCAGGATTACGGAGAAAATGGGTTTAAAGGGGTATTGGTTGAGACAATATGTATGTTTATTGATACTGTTGGAATACCAAATGAAACCAAAGTAGAATCATTGACATTGAAGCAGTCTGTAATACAAAAACAAAAATATATTACAGATATGAAATATCCGTATTGGATTATTTATAGAGATAAATTCTTTGATAATATCTCTCAAAGGCTTGAATTTGATAAGTTTACTGTGTTTAGAGATCGTCAAATAACAAATTCTAATACAACACAGGAGAAAAAAGCTGATTGCCTAAGAGTTATTAAGTCAAGAAATATAAGTGATGATGGAAAAGAAATAGTTGATATACCAGGATATGATTCTTATATTAAAAAGGAAACAGTGGAGGCTTTGAGTGCTTATAAGTATGTTGGTAATCAAAATGTATATTTAACACCTAATATGACATATAAACCAAGAGTAATGCGTAATACAAAGAATGTTGTTGTAAATGGTTCTGTAGCTGTGTTAATTCCAAAAGAGGATATTCATTTAACAGAGAAACAGATGGAATATTTTTCGTCTGATGAATATAGAAAATTTTATCAAATAGCGAGAAATTACCAGACACGTTCTTTAAATGTAGATGCGACAAGTGTTTTTTTCTATGGTGTACTAAAGGAGTGCTGTAATGGATAATGCAACTATACAAGAGTTTTTAGATGAACATGATTATGATATTAGAAAGACACATAATGGTCGTTGGATAGATCAAAAATGCACAATGGACGTTGTGTGTCTGGTATCAGACTGTATTGTTGAATATACAAGTGGTAGAAACATAAAAAGCTTTACTGTAAATGATATTTGGTACAATGATTATACAGTAGATAATGTACAACAGATATTTAGCAAGCCAAATCCAACAGAAAAGGCATCCAATGAATATGATAAGTATTTTGGTCAGCCGATAAAATTATTAGATGCTGCTGGAATAATTCATGGAGAGAAAAATGGACATGGGTATGTTTATTCTATAGTAAATCAGGATTTATTAGAATATATAAGCTTTAGAGAACGAAACTGCTATAATTTTCTTTGTCTTTATATTGAAAAAGTGCTTAGAGATAGTGGGATTTATAGAATGTTTGAGTATTTTTTTAGTTTACAAGATAAGAATAGTTTCAAAGAATTAAAAGATTCATATACATCGTTTACTATACAAAATACACCTATTAATGGTGCAACGGAATGTGGGCGTATTTTTACAAAAGTGTTAAATCCCTTAGCATGTAAATACAAAAAGTGTGGAACTGAAAGAGGTCATATTTCAAAAGATATTATTACTCAAGATAAAATTATGTATAACCAGAGAAATTGGCGGGATATATTATCGGAGAAGCCTAAAGATATGACTAGAGTAGATTATGAAGTTACATTGCCAAAACCAGATGAAGACTATATGACCACATATCGTATAAACAGAGCCAAGAGAAATCTTCGTAGATTTAATGATGTATATCGTAATAGTAAAACGGAAGTGTATGATGAGCGACACATAGATGATCCGGCAACTCAGATGCATCATATTTTTCCTGCCAATGAATATCCACAGATTGCAGATTATTTAGAAAATCTGATTGCATTAACTCCTACGCAACATTTTACTTATGCGCATCCGAATAATAATACTCAGTATATTGATCGGGCATACCAATATTTATGTTTAATTGCAAAGACTGGTTCAATAAGAGACAATTTAATTGGGCATAAGAATGAACCTGTAATATACGATTTTTATCTGTATCAAAATGTATTGAATACAGGCTTAGAAACAGATGAATTCTTTGAAGTGCAGGAGATGGATTTTGACGGATTGCTAAATAAGATTGAAAAATATTATTAGTGAGGATACGAAATGAAACGAAAAGAATTTAAGGAAACATTGTTTGAGGCATTGAATAATGTTGTGGATGGAATGTCATATGACGATAAAATGATACTTGTGCATAATTTATTAGTGGATTATGAAAAGGATAATGAAGAAAAGCGTGATACTTCCAATAAAGGTAGTAAATGGACAGATGAAGAACTGAAAATTATTTTATCTGACGCACCTACAAAAGAAAATTGTGTGAAATATGCTAGGTTATTTAAAAGGGGATATGGCAGTATAGAACAGATTTATAGATGGTCGGTGACTACAACAAAAGAAATGACAGACGAACGAAAAAGAGATAGTTTCATATTGCAAGTAAAGAGAATTGCAAAAGAATTAGGAATCAGAGGATAGGTACGTTTATGAAATTAGATTGGGGTAATGTTTTAAAATTTGCTGATGAGAGAGAGTATTATGAAGTACTAGGATTTCTGGCAAAAGATGAAGAGTATATAAGGGTTTATACGGAAAGTAATGATAAATCTGGAGCATGGGCACCACAAGGGAGATTATTATTAAGGAATGTGGATATTAGTTCTTTACCAGAACCTTTAATGAAAGCATTTGAGACAAGTTTAGATGGAAGAATTAGCGAAACAAAATATGTAAGGAATCTAAAAGAAAATCATTATTTCATCAAGGAAGTCGATCCCACAGGAAGTGATTTTACTAAATGGTTATACAAAGAGTCTCTTGAAAAAGTTTTGGAAACAGTGCCAAAAGAATATGAAAATGATTTTTATCGAGGATATCATTGGAATTGTGAAGTTGTTAAGAGAGTGAGAAATATATCTGCGTATGATATTAATTTGACAGGAGAAACGAAGCAGGAAGAGGCGCAACTACGCACAGAGGGAAAGAAGACTGTTTACTACACAACAAAGTATGAACGAAGTGCTCAAAATCGCGAAGAAGCAATTCGTATACATGGAACAAAGTGCATGATATGCGGTTTCGATTTTGAAAAGAAATATGGAGAATTAGGCAAAGGTTATATAGAAGTTCATCATATTAAACCGCTTTCCGATTTAGATGAAGAAGTTGTGGTAAATCCTGCAACAGATCTAATATGTGTTTGCTCAAATTGCCATAGAATGTTACATAGATTTAGAAGTTATATGGTATCAGTTGAAGAACTTAGAAGGATTGTGAAAGATAATGAGTAAATGAAAGAAATAATTTATAACTGCATAATATAAATGATATTCGTGCTTGATAGAAGAATTTAGAAAGTATATAGATGAACAATGCGGCGAAGCAGTTTTTTCAGCAAAAGAATTATTATGTCATTAATTGAATAAAAACAAGAAGATATTATAGAATAATGATTAAGGAGGGAGGAACAATTATGCGTAATCCATTAAGATACCCAGGCGCGAAGTCAAAACTTTTTGATTATGTTAAAGCATTAATTGAAAACGAAGGATTAAGAGGGTGCACTTTTTATGAGCCATTTGCAGGTAGTGCGACGCTTTCTTGGCAACTATTAGAAGATGGAATAATAAAAAATGTAGTTATAAATGAGAAAGATCCTCTTCTTTATCATTTTTGGAATTCTGTGTTTAATTATACTGAAGAGTTAATAAGTTTAATTAAAAAAACAGATATAAGTATTGAAACATGGAATGAGTGCGCAAGGTATAAAGAGTTGACATATTTATTTGGAAAAAATTCCTATCAAGTAGGTTTTGCAGGATTGTTTTTGAATAGAACTAATTTTTCGGGGATATTAAAGGCTAATCCAATAGGTGGAAAAAAGCAAGAGTCTGATTATAAATTAGATTGTAGGTTTAATAAGAACAAAATAATTGAATCTATTTTGGATATTTCACAATATAAGGATTGTGTTACGATATTTAATGATGATGCAATAACTTTTATGAAAAGAGAACTAAAATATAAGCGAAATAGATCAACATTTGTATATATAGATCCGCCATATTATAAAGAAGGACCGGGGTTATATAGGTATTTTTATTCTGATAATCAGCACAGGGAACTTGCAGACTATGTTAAGTCTAAAAGTTTTCCGTGGCTTTTAAGCTACGATGATGTACCGGAGATTAGAAAATTATATAATAGAAGAACTTGTATTAATTTATATTTAGATTATTCGGTTAAAACTTCAAAAAAAGGTAAAGAGATATTAATATCCGATTTAGAAATACCACCAATGGAACAAGAAAATGTACTTGTGGGATGAGAGGTAGAATTTTGATTAACTATTTGAGAATAAAGCATTATAGAAAACTAAAAAACATAGATATAGATTTGTCTAAGAATATTAATATTATTTCTGGAACAAATGGTACGTGTAAATCGTCAATACTATATATGGTAAGTAATGCATTTCAAGAAGTAAAGACTACTGCTATATGGTTGAAAAATAAGGATGTTTTGAAAAACATAAAAAGTGTAAATAATGGTATCAATCTTAAAATTGAAAGTTTAACAAGAGGAGATGAAAAGTATAATGATCCAGCACAAGGTGAAAAGGGACCATTATTTACATGTGACTATGAAGATGGAGTAAGTTTAGAGTTTAGAAGACATAATTCAACAAATGGTGATAAAAATAGATTTGCTTTAAAGCCATATTATAAACGAGGAGCAAATGAAAAACTTCCACAATTGCCGGTTTTGTATTTAGGACTTTCAAGATTATATGCATATGGCGAATATTCAAGTGATGTTGCTCAGATAAAAAAACAGTTACCAGCAGATTATTTTGAAATAGTGAGACAATTATATAAAAATTTTACAGGTATTACAATTGAAAATGAGGAAACTCAAGAAATGGGAGAGATTAAGAAGAGAACAAGTTTTTCTACAGATATTGATGGTATAGACTCAAATACAATATCGTCTGGCGAAGATAATTTGTTAATAATACTGATAGCACTAGTTTCTCTTAGATATTATTTTGAAAATATAGATTCAAAACATCAAACAGAAAGTATTCTTTTAGTTGATGAGCTAGATGCCACTCTGCACCCTGCTTTTCAGAATAAATTGCTCGATTTGATAGAGGAATATGCAAATAAATATAAGATAAAATTAATATGTACTTCTCATAGCTTGTCACTTTTGGAATATGCTTTTCAAAAGAAAAGTAATGTAATATATTTGCTTGACAACATTACTTCAGTAATACAAATGGAAGATGCTGATATTTATAAGATTAAAATGTATCTACATAATCAGTCAAAGGAGGATATATATATTAGCAGATCAATACCTATTTTTACAGAAGATGCAGAAGCTAGATTATTTTTAAATTGTTTGTTTGATTCATTTGAAAGAAAATATGAGAGTAAATTTTCACGTGTCAGAAGTATGTTTCATTTTGTAGAAGCAAATATTTCTGGTGATGCACTTATAAATATTTTTAGTGATGATAAATTATTACGAAGTACAATGAGGTCGATTTGTATTGTTGATGGTGATAAAAAGGCGCAACATAAGTTAGAAAATTATACAATAACGTTGCCAGGAGATAGGTCACCTGAAGAATTGGTTTTTGATTATGCAAAAGAATTATATAATAATGACGATGCATTTTGGCAGGATGCAACAATTGTAAGTTTGGGCTTTACAAAAATTTATTTTAGAGATCATGTACTTGTTGATATTCATACAATTGATGAGAAAATAAAAGATTTAAAGAACAATGAAGAATCGACTAAAGGTGTAAAAAGAGAAAAAAATAAAAAGGTATTTAATCATTATAAGAGATTCTTTGAGCTTATTATGCGAAAATGGATAGATGATAATGAGCAAGAAGTAAAATATTTTTATCACAATCTTCATATCCTTTTTTGTAAGGTTTCAGAATTTCATGATATTAATCCTAAAGAATGGATTGAATAATAAGTGAAAATAATTTTTAGAATAGTCTAGTGATATGTTGCAACAAACATTTAGTGGTGGATAATAATCGTTGTAATTTATGTATGAATAATATGAGGCACAAAGTGGATATTCTTGCGGAAGAACCATTCTCATCGGAAAGTTAGCAAAGAGATAAAGCTGCATAATGAATTAGGTGCCAAGTTAAAAGCTGAGTTAGATGTATAATTAGAATAATTCGACGCCTTTTTCGATACTTAAAAAGCGACGAAAAAAGCGGCGAATTATTTTATCAATCAAAAGAATGTTAAAATTAATGTCAGATTAGTTCAAAACCATGATGAGGGGATACATAGATTTAATTGAATTCATTCATAGCCTCCACATATGCCTGTAATCCATTGGGCTTGCAAGCTAATTCAGCATACATCAGAGGATTTTCCTGTGCTAGCCGATATAGATATGCGATATCATCAGGTGTATCGAGCAAGACGGCTGAATTGCATTTTTTACAACTGATAGTAAGAGGTGTGTCGGTATATGTATCATTTATGGCATTAACAATAACGGAATCTGTATCAGGTTCATACATGCCAAACAGGTAACAAGGGTTATTTTGTTTCATGGTGTTCTCCTTCCCACAGATACTTGGCACCATCAAGCAGATCAATGATGGCTGTAAGCATATTGTTATAGTCGGTTTGCAGTTCCTTGATTTCATCGCTTGTAGGGAGATTGTTCAAAGCTTGATGTTCACAGCATTCGGTAAATGTTTTCTGCATTTTAAGTAATTGCAGATACAGAGCATTAATAGTCTGTACAAGAGGATATATGGTTTCTTTCTTGCCAACAACGCAGATGCGGTTATAGATGCAGGAACGGACAAAGTAATCTTTCTTCATCATGCCGCTGGCAAGGATACGGGCTTCGATTTGCTTGCGTTCAGCATCGCTGATTCTAAAACTTATAGTTGGATGTTTGTGTTGATTGATAATAGAAAATCTCCTTTCATAGTGGGTGTGGCAGCAGGCACGATAAAGCACCCGCAAGCCACATTGGATTATTCGTTTTTAGTAGTAAAAGTAGATTATATCTGCCATGGATTTCGTAAAAGCAATATTGAATAATTGCAACTAATTTGCCACTAAAGTTTTTGAAAACGATATGAAAAGAGTAACATTAGATGAAAAAGAGGATAATCAAAGTTCTTTAGGGTTTGCCAATCTATTTTAGGGTTTGTCGATAGGGTCTGGCATTAAAAAAAGCATAGTTTTTTAGGGTTCTTCGATAGGGTCTGGTTTTAGGGTCTTTCGTGAGGGTCTTTTATGAGGGTCTGGCTGGGTAGCCAGACCTTTTATTAAATTAAACTATATTTCATCGGGGTATGAGATGTGATTGCTGTCCAGAATCTCCTGTAGGGTCTGAATGTATTGATTCTTGCGTTGAATCTCTATCCAGTTTCCGTGACAGAGAGAGTCTGCTTCCTCTAGTTCTTGACGTGTTATTACGTAGTCAAGCCATTTAAGGCAAGTGTGGTTTTTGCTAAATGCACAGTAGTTTTCCATGTGGTTTCCTCCTAAAAATCATCTTCTTCATAATAAGTTACAGGGTTATAATCAGTGATTCCATTAAGCACCGGTGTTTGTCTGGTTGCAAAAAGAAATCTGTTGCGAAAGTGCTCAAAGTTGCGGAACCCTCTGCCCAGTCGCTTTAAATCTTTTACTTTGCGGTTAATGGATTCGATGGGCCCATTAGATAAATGTGCATCATAAATTTTGCCGTTCCCGATTTTTTCGACCATAATAAATGAATTAACAATAGGGTCTTCGAATTTTTTCAATAAAGATGCAAAGTCACGAAATATTTCAAACCGGGAGCTTTTGTATGTCTGAATCAATTCTTTTAATTCATTCCGTGCAAGGAGTGGATTTCCGCCGTTTCGCGAATTAAACTGTACGTACATCTCTTTTAAGCCTCGAAAATCTTTCAAGTTTGGATCAATTCGAAAGAGAGCATCTTCGTAATCATAGGTGTTCATTAATACATGAAAATGAGAATCCATGCGAGGGTCACTGTGGTACCGGATGTTGGACTGATTGGACAGAATTAACCATCTGTATTTTTGCAGAAGGTATACTTCGTCTGATGGCGGAAGTGAAACAGGTCGTTGCTGTTCATAGGAAAGCTTGTCCTGATATTCACGGTCGCGCTGCCTGTATTTTTTTAGAAGCTGCCGTATGTAGTTGTCAATAGAGCGTGTAATCCATTGAATTACATGAAAGGAATCAACAACAGGGACTGCGTTGGGGAAGTACTTTTCTACATAGGCAATGTAAGGATTGTACATATCGGAAATAAGGTATTTTACATGATTCCGTTCTGTTGCAGGGATTGAGATAAAGTACGGTTCCGTTACGGAAGTTCTTCGGCTGCGAAGCAAGTCAATGGGATTACCGGTATGGAAATCCTGGATGACCAATGCGTATTTACAGTCATCATCCATATCTAGGTGAACTTCATCAATGGAAATGGCATCTGTAAGAGGAAGCCTGTCAAGCTTGACATAACGGTCAAAGATTTCATGCACATATGTGTCAGACATATGGAATCTTTTAGCGATAGATGCGGATGTTTCTAAAAGATTTCGATATGCCTCTACAATGAGCATGTCAGTTGCATTTGTAGTTCTACGTCCCTTGTTAACAAAGCGGAAGGATTCATTAACTTCATACAGACAGTCTGGATTGGAACAACGCCAGCGGCGCTGTTTGAGTAGCAGAATCAAGGAATAACCATCCTGAAGAATGGGATGGTTAATAGTCCTTTTCTTTACACCACGAGAGTGCATGCGAAACCCACAGATTGGACAATAGCTGGCAACAGGTGGAGTTTCGATAATAAGAGTTTTGGTTTGACCTTCAATAATAATGTCTGAAATCTTTATATCAGAGTCTTCAAGGTCAAGTAAATCTGTGATATTATTCATTTGTCCTCCTTTGAAATTTTATTTCCGCAAAATAATCATAAATGAGGCAGGACAAAAAAGAAACAGGGTAGATTAGCTTGTGTAATACGAGCTAACATACCCTGTTTTTATTATAAATATAGGTTCAAACCCTAACGATAAACCCTAAAACCAGACCCTACTGAAAGACCCTACTGAAGAACCCTAACGAAAGACCCTAAAAAGTAAAGACCCTAAAAAACTTTGAATACCCGAAAAAGATGCGGTGGAATGCCGTATAAAATCAGCATTTTTGATTTGATGATACTTCCTTTGGGAAGAGTTTGAATAATGTACATGAGCCAAGAAATGCCGAATTTACGGCGTTTCTTGGCTAGTTTTTGGTTGTGTGACAATCGAATGACAATAATTTTGGAAATTATTCATAATATAGTGCAATGGGATGAACGATGAACAAATCATCCGACGTTTCAAATAGTGATTTTAAAATACTATTTATCATGTCACTTGGGCCAGAGAAGAATGAAGAAATTTTGTTTACATGAGTGGTGTTAGTCGCATATCCAACCAAATTAACTTCACCACCATATTTAAATGGTGCCTTTTGAATGTCTTCTCGAAGATATTTTTCATCAAATATTACCAAATATTTATCAATACAAATAAAGGATTTGTATGGAAAAATCTTTAAGAGTATGGAAAGCTGTTTTTGAAGCTCTTTATTTTCATTGTTCAATTTATCAATTGCTTCTTTCTTGATTTGTTTAATCTTATTTTCAATCTCCTTAAATTCGGAAGAACGCTTAATATCCCTATTAATGGTCATCCCTTTAGTAGCTTCATTATATTGTTCTTCACAGATTTTGTCTAACTCTGCAAGTTTGGGCTCGTTCATCATTTGTATAAAATCAGCATCATCAAATAGTTTTTTGTAATAATCTAAATCGAAAAGATGATATTCTCCTTTTAACTTTATAAAATCTCCTATTTCTATATCTTCATTTGAAAATAAATTATTCTTATTTAGATAATCTACAACTTGATGAAAGGCATTGTCGTGTAATACTTTGGTTTCAACATCGCTATAGAGATTTGTATTAGTTTTATTTTTTATATGATTATATATGTAATCTAATTTTGCATCAAAGCCTTTTCCAAGAATAGAAAAATCAGCTTCTCCTTCGGCGGTTGTAGTATGGGATGACTGTTTTTCTGTTGATGAAGATGATTGACTTGTTTGGGTTTGTAAAGTTTTTAATCCATTGTCAATTTGTGCAATATATGAATTAACGGTATCTGTATCTAGATAAATAAAGCTTTTCATTGTGAATCCTCCTTTATTAATTTGTGATGGTATTTTATTTTTCTAGCAGCTTGCGTGCATATGTAAGTATTCTGCCTTCTACATCGCTGTCCTGCTTGATCATTTTGATGAGTGAATAAAGCTCAGGGTCATTGGATGAAGAAACAATAATGTAATCAGGATCTGTCTTATCAGATGTTCCGTAAAGAAAACCTATGTTGCAATTAAATGTCTGCGCAATGAAACCGACTGTGGGATGAGAGGGTTCACGTTGTCCATTTTCATAGCGACCATATACCATTGGCGAGATATTAAGGCGGCGTGCGGCTTCTGCTTTATTTATATTTAGAGTATTTCTGAGTTGGATTAATCTTTCAGGTTGAAATTTCATAGGTAAGCTCCTTCTTAAAAATCGATATTCAAGTGATTGAATGTAACCATAAAAGATTATAAATTATAATTTAGCTTTTTTCAATGTTTGTGTTGACAATAACCATTGGATATGATATGGTTTCAATAACCAATGGTTATACACGGATGAATAGAGGGAGTAAAATGAAACATTATATTGAGATTCAAAGACTAAGGACACAAGACGTGGTCGTTGATGATACGTTGACACTTGAAAAAAACACGGATGCATTTATACAGGGAGATATAATCAGTATCACTGAGAAAATAGATGGTGCCAATTCAAGTATATATTATGATAAAAAGCTGGATAGACTGAGATGTTTTAGCAGTAAAAATGAACTTGATTTCAGCAACCAGTTGAGAGGTTTTTTGACTTATGTTGAGAGTCTGGATAAGGAGCCGTTTATTAAATATCCGAATTATATATTTTTTGGAGAGTGGCTTGTGAGCCATACGGTCATTTATGATGATTCCAATTATAACAAATGGTATTTATTTAGTGTGTATGATACAGTTTCGGGCAGATGGCTGTCACAGGACTTTGTTAAAAAATTTGCTGAAAAATATGATTTTTGTTATCCACATGAATTATACTATGGACCATTTATTAGTTGGAGTCATTGTCTCAGCTTTGCCAATGCCCCGGCATATGGCACGCAGCAAGAGGGAATCGTCATAAAGAATCAGACTGCACTGGAGCAGGAGAGAGGTCCGCATATATTAAAATATGTAAATCCGGAGTTCAAGGAAACGCAGAAGAAGAATCATAAAAAGAAACTTGAAGATCCGAATAAATTGAACGAAAAAGCAGAGGCAGAAGAGTATATACGCATGATTGTAACAGATGCAAGGGTTATGAAGTGCTATCATAAGCTTGTTGATAATGGAATTTTACCGGAAAAATTTGAATTGAAAAATATGAAGCATGTTGCACAAAATCTACCGAAGGCTGTGTATGAGGATTGCGTGAAGGAGGAATTGGAGATTTTAAAGAAAGCCGGTGAGTTTGGAGGCAAACTTTGCAGTAAGGTGACAATGGAAATTATTAAAGATAAATTGAAGATAGGTTGACTTTTTTGGCTGGAATTGTTAGGATATAAATGAAAGTTTACCACTGACCGATATGTGGTATATAAATGGTCGGGTTGAAAGTTTACCACTGACCGATATGTGGTATATAAATGGTCGGGTTGAAAAAGTCTTTTGCCGTAGTGCAAGAGACTTTTTTTGTGGAGATTAACAAATGATAAGGAATGGTTTTTATATTATCAAAGATAGCTTTTTTTCGGATATGTCGGATCCATATTTGAAAGGAAATAAAAAACAAAATAGACCACATTACTATTGTTTTAAAGATAGCAATTATAATGGAATATATTGGATGATTCCACTTTCAAGTCGGATTGATAAGTATAAGAAAATAGTAAGTAAAAGAACCGGTACAGGAAGGACCTGTGATATAATTCACATTGTAAAACTTGATGATAATCATGAAAGCGCTTTTCTGATACAGGATATGTTTCCAATTTCAGAAAAATATATAGAACGGGAATACACTATAGCAGGTAACCATCTTCGTTTAACCAGTGAACATGCTGCAAAAGAAATTGAACAAAAAGCAAGAAAAGTTTTGGGAATGCTGAAAAGAGGAATAAAATTTACTCCAACCCAACCAGATATACAGAAAATATATGAGAGGCTGCAACAGGATTTACCGACAACACATTTGTAATTTTATAATAATCGGGGGTATTTTCACTGTTTCCACCTATAATCCCCAAAATGGTTTAATAACGTTTGCTAACAATGCATATTGTAAATAAAAAATATCATTATTACAATAGAGATTAGAAATGCTTCGAACAATATGAAAGGCATAAAACCAATATGAAAAGACACACAAATATAATAATCACAGCCGTGGCATCGCTGCTTATCGTCACACTTACGGGCAGAGAATTCATTAAAAATCATAAGAAAGAGTCTAATGATAAATCGTCTACGAATGTATCAGAAAATACATGTGAAGATATACCTGACATAAGTATACCTGACACAAGTATATCTGATACGTGTGTAGCTGATACGAATACACCTGACACGAGTACATCTGAAGCAGATATTCTGGATACGACCTATGAGAATAATAAAGAGCAATTTTATATATCCAAAATTCCGGATGATATTTTTGAAAAAATGCAGGGCAAATCATACAAGGCAGATTGTACACTCCCAAGAGAAAATCTGCGATATATACATGTACTACACGTAGGCTTTGACAATCAGGTACATGAAGGTGAGCTGGTTGTAAATAAAGATATCGCAGATGATGTACTTGAAATATTTAAGGAGCTTTATGAGTCCGGATATCAAATAGAAAAAGTCAGACTCGTTGATGAATATGATGCAGATGATGAGGCATCTATGAGCGACAATAATTCATCGGCCTTCAATTTCAGATTTATCTCCCACACTACAAAGATATCGAAGCATGGAATGGGAATGGCGGTGGATATCAACACTCTATATAATCCTTATGTCAAAACAGTTGATGGGGAGCTTTCGATTGAGCCTGCAAATGCCGCAGATTATGTTGACCGGAGCAATGATTTTTCGCACAAGATTGACCATGATGATTTATGCTATAAGCTGTTTACGGAGCATGGTTTTGAGTGGGGAGGCGATTGGACGCATTCCAAGGATTATCAGCACTTTGAAAAATAGTGCTGATAATTTCTACGGAAGCAGGTGACCTGCAGCCAGGTACAGCTCATACCATTCCTCGCGAGTCAGAGTAATATCGCATGCCGCGATAATTTCCTTCAGGCGGCTTTCGCTTGAAGTTCCGGTAACAATCTGCATATTTGCTGGATGGCGTAAAATCCATGCGGCCGCAATAGTAGTATCGCTGACATTGTATTTTTCGGCTATCACATGAAGTTTTTTATTCAGTTCCGGGTATTCGTCGCTTCCGAGAAAACAGCCTTTCCATGCCGGCATCTGAAACGGAGACCATGCCTGGAGAGTGATGTTGTGGAGGCGGCAGTAGTCGAGCAGACTTCCGTCGTGATCAATTGAACCGGGTGTTTCCATATTGACTTCCATACCATTTGCAACGAGATTGGAAACAGGAATGCTGAACTGAACCTGATTGACAACGAGTGGTTGGCGGACATATTTCTGTAGCAGTTCAATCTGCATCGGCTTATGGTTTGAAACACCAAAATGACGAACCTTTCCGCTTTCAAAAAGAACATCAAATGCAGCGGCAACCTCTTCCGGTTCTACGAGTGCATCTGGACGATGAAGCAGCAGAAGATCAAGATAATCTGTATGAAGCCTTTTTAAAATACCATCGACAGATTTCAGAATATGCTCCTTTGAGAGATCATAGAAGCCTTGGCGGATGCCACATTTTGACTGCAGGTAAATATCTTCACGCTTTATGGATGGATCGGCTGCAATTGCTTCGCCGAATACGCTCTCGCTCATACCGCCACCGTAGATATCTGCGTGATCAAAGAAATATGCGCCCTGTTCCAGAGCTGCATGAATAAAATGATTCATCTCATCCTTTGATTTTTCAGAAAGGCGCATGCATCCAACTGCAACTGAAGGAACCTTTCGTATGTGATTGCCTAAAATTGTTTCTCTCATAGTAAAAATCTCCTTTGTAATTATTTTCTAATTCCCATAATGAGTGCGGCGTAGCCCCAATCCCATATGAGCTTTGCAAAGCTGTTTTCAAGATATTCGCGTATGTCATCATCATCATATCCTGTCATGCGTGAGATGATGACAATATGCTCTCTGATGGTTTCATATGTCAACGGACTATTGGCATTGTGACTGTACCACAAGAAAAGACTTTGACGTATAGCAGTGTATTCAATCATAATCCACTGCAGTTTGATAATCATGTGTTCAATAATCTTTTTAGTGGATGCTGCTTCAGGCGATATCAGGTCGGAAAACAGCTCGTTTGCCAGATAATTGCGAAAAACAATGTCATAATCTGTGAGCATTGAGCAAAATTGTTTCTGCGATGTTTGCAAGGTGCGGCTCATGGAATTATTGTCTGACTGTGAATAAATATTGGAGTATCTACAAGCCTCGGTCAGTACAGGCTGAAGAAAGGCTGTGTATAAACCCTCTTTACGATAATTTACTGATAAATCCTGAAGCAGCTCATTGCATTCGATAAATGTGTCTTCGTCCGGGATATGAATATCTTCCATGGCGGTATTCAGTTCATTAAGCGTATGTCCGGAAAAATATTCCTGTATATGTGCATTGGAGACCGGCTGGTTTTTATATAATTCCAATAAAATGTAAAGCCCGTCAAGCAAAGCCTGCTCCACTGAAAGCCCTTGGTCAGATATCAGTTTAATCAGATTATCACGGATTAAAAATGCCGGAGATAAATTATTCCGGGGCTCGGATATTACAGGAAATGTGACAGGTTTTTCGCACCACAGGTCGATAACGGCCGGACAGCACGGCATGAGTGTTCGTTCCTCATGTCTTGAAAACCGGTGGATCTCTCTGGGAAACAGTGCACATGTCTCTGAAAGCACTTCATCTGAGTATGTCATTACAAGATGACATAGCTTATCATTTGAAAGAAACGGACACCGATGTTTTTCGTCCAGTTTAATAACCAGACTGCCATCCTTATGGCAGGTGTAAGAGCTTAGATTGTCACTTTTTCCAGACAATTTATCAGCAGAAAAAGGGTCTGTAGATAAAGTATCCAGAGGAGAAAGCTTCTTCCATTTGCGGTTTGTAGCGTCATCTACTGCAATTTTCCACTCCTGACAGCATGTGATACTGCATTTGTCAGCGATACATTTGAAATTGTTGTAATAGTCCGGTTGATAGTTTTTCATGTTTTTCCTTTACTTATATTATACAGATTTGTGAATAGAGCATAGTATAGCTTGTTATTATCAATCAATCACATGATGATTCAGCCATTTTCTTGAGTGGAATCTGGCAGTAAATATAATAGAACGAAGCATCCAGTCACAAGCCATGCCAATCCACACTGCAATCGGACCAAAGCCCCATACACGGCAGAGGTATATGCACAGGCTTACACGGCAAAGCCACATTGTGCAGCAGGATACAATCATGGAGAATTTCACATCGCCTGCGGCACGCAGTCCATATGGCGGGATGAAGGATGGTACCCAGCAGATTGGCTTGACAATTGTGATAAAGGTAACCATCTCAAAGCAGAGCCGTGCACTGGCAGGTTCCATTCCGGCAAGCATTGTAATGGGCTTTGTGAGTATGAAAATAATCAGACAGCTGGCAATGATTACGACCTCAGACACCAGTGACAGTTTTTTGATATAGTAGACAGCTTCATCCTTTCTGCCGGCACCCAGACACTGTCCTACAACAGTCATAAGACCTATTCCTATTCCGATAGCGGCAATACCATTTAAGTTTTCGAGGATATTGGTCATGGCCTGGGCAGCGATGGCCACGGTTCCAAGAGTGGATACAGTCGACTGGATAGCCAGCTTTCCAAACTGGAACATGCTGTTTTCGATTCCTGATGGGATACCGATGAGCAGGATTTTTTTAATCAGGCCCCATTCAGGGCGTATAGACATATAGTTCTTTATGAAAATCGGTTCATTTTCCCTTCGAAGCTGTATGATAACGACAATCGCGCAGAATATTCGGGATACGAGAGTGGAAATAGCAGCTCCCTCAACACCCATACCGAAGCCGAAAATCAGAATAGCGTTGCCGCCGATATTCATAAAGTTTGAAATAACAGATATGACCATAGGATTGCGACTGTTATTCTGTGCGCGCATAATGGATGCGCCGGCATCATAGAGACCTATAAAAGGAAATGACAGCAATGTAAAAAAGAAATAAACCTGTGAGTTCCTCATTACATCAGCTTCAACAGCGCCAAATATGGCACGAAGCAGCGACTTTCTTGTTATCAGACAAAAAGCAGATAAAAGTACAGACAGAAATGCCATGACAAAAAATACCTGTCTTGCAGCATGGCGGGCACCTTTTGTATTGTGACTTCCCAGATACTGTGAACAGAGAATCGCACCACCGGCGGCAAGCGCTGAAAGTGCCTGTATGACAAGGATATTGATTGAGTCTACAAGCGAGACCGCTGAGATAGCGGCAGAACCTACATTGCTGACCATCATTGTATCCACAGTTCCCATAAGAGAGGCCAATAGCTGCTCTATTATAATCGGAACCAAAAGCTTTCGAAGTTTAGTATTTGTATAAATATGATTGGTTGTAGTATGCAGGTTTTCTGTTTTTATTTTATCTGAATGTAAATTTGTCATATCTGATTACCTTTATAACTGTATATTTTACGTGTTTAGGTTAGTACGATAAATTCGTAATGTCAATAAGGAATATTTAAAGTGCTGGCAAAGAGTTAGTAATAAAAATCATTTAAATTGTCAGTAACTTCCGTTTTTTGAACAATATTGCACAATCCTCTTTTATTTTGAACCAAAAAGTTATACAATAGTACCATAGTAAAAGGCATCAAAACTAATTCCAAAATTAAATCACGAGAGGTATCAACATGAAAAAAGCAAAGAAACCACCTCTGTACAAAAGCTTCGGCTATGCCTTCGAGGGCATATTTACATGCATCAGAAATGAGCGCAATATCAAGATACACTGCACTGTCGCGATACTTGTAGTGATAGCAGGAGCGGTACTTGGGATAACACCGACTGAGTGGTGCATCTGCCTGACGCTGTTTGGATTGGTGATAGCCCTGGAGCTGGTCAACACTGCGATTGAGTCAGTTGTAGATTTGGTAACGACAGAGCGAAAGCCGCTTGCCAAGACAGCTAAGGACACGGCAGCAGGAGCAGTGCTTGTGGCAGCAATAATGGCTGCGATAGTTGGACTTATCATTTTTGTGCCAAGGATTGCTTCTCTATTATGATGAATAAAGGGTCAAAAGGTATCATCGATATGAGCAGCGAATATTTTTGATGTTCTTTATAAGGAGCTTATTCAGAGCAATCAATTTTAAATAACAGGAAACGGAGGATTTTACCATGGAAAGACTTACAGACGGATTAAAGAAGATTTTACTTGCAGGAATAGGAACAGTGGCAGTGACCGCTGAGAAATCAAAGGAAGTGCTTGATGAAATGGTCAAGAGAGGTGAGCTGACTGTCGAGCAGGGCAAGGTGCTCAATCAGGAGCTTAAGCACAATATCAAGGACACAGTAAAGAAAAATGTAAATGTATCTGTTAAGCCACAGTCACCGGAGGAGCTCGAGGAGCTTTTGGACAAGATGACACCTGAACAGATACAGGCTTTAAAGAGCAAGCTTGCACAGATGGATGAGGCTGACGTGGATCAAGAAGCTGATGAAAGCGTTTTCGAGGATGAGGACATTGTAACAGATACTTCAGCCGATGGAAAAAGTGCTTCCGGTGGAGAATCACAGACAGTGGATATAAAAATAGAAGCTGAGGACGATAAAGAGGAAAGCGTGAACTAGTATGGATAGCCGCCTGAAGGAGATGACAGCGGTACTGAAGAAGTACAAGCTCACGCATGGACTTACACCCGAAAAATTCAGACTTATATTGCAGGAGCTGGGACCTACCTATATTAAGCTTGGACAGATAATGTCGCTTCACTCGGATATTCTGCCAAAGGAATATTGTGAGGAGCTTATGAAGCTATGCTCAGATGTGGAGCCGATGCCGTTTGAGCAGGTGGAGGCTGTCATAGATGCTTCATTTGGCTATTCATGGAAGGATGTTTTTGCTTCAATAGATAAAAAGCCTCTTGGGGCAGCTTCTATAGCGCAGGTGCACAGGGCCACACTTAAAACCGGTGAGCAGGTGGTTGTGAAGGTACAAAGGAAGGGCATTCACGAGGTGATGTCAAAGGACATGGCGCTGCTTCACAAGGCGGTTAAGCTTGTGCCGCCCATCTCTATAAAGGGCATTGTGGATTTTGATATGGTGCTTGATGAGATGTGGGCGGTGGCACAGGAGGAGATGAATTTCCTGCTTGAGGCATCCAATATTGAGGAGTTTGCCAGCAATAACAGGGATGTTGCATTTGTAGCCACACCAAAGCTTTACCGCAAGTATACCACATCACATGTACTTGTCATGGAGTATATAAAGGGCTTTAATATCGATGACAAGGATGGGCTTTTAAAGGATGGCTATGATCTTGAGGAGATAGGCAGTAAGCTGATTGACAACTATATCAGGCAGGTGATAGAGGATGGCTTCTTCCATGCGGACCCGCATCCGGGCAATGTAAAGATAAGGGATGGCAAAATTGTCTGGATTGATATGGGCATGATGGGAAGGCTTTCTGAGCATGACAAAAAGGAACTGAGCAATGCTGTTTACGGCATCGCCATGAACGATATCGGCATGATAGAGGATGCGGTGCTTGCAATTGGTGACTTTAAGGGTGAGCCTGATAGGGCAAAGCTGTACAAGGATATCAAAATAATCATAAATAAATATGGCAGTCTGGATATGGGACAGGTAGATGTCGCAGAGTTTATTCAGGAGCTTTTGGAGGTAATGAAGAACAACCGCATTGTTATGCCGCATGGTTTTACAATGCTTGCGAGGGGCATCACTCAGATAGAGGGCGTGCTTGCGGATATTGCACCTGGCATCAACATGGTTGGGATTGCTTCTGCAAGGATTAAACAGGAGATGCTTAAGAATTTTGATTTGAAGGGCGAGCTTAAAAAAGCCGGGAAGACAGCATACAAATCAGCTCACCGCATGGTGGAGCTGCCGGATAGGCTGGCGCAGATACTCGAGGAATATCAAAGAGGGCAGACACGCATAAATCTTGACATGCATGCTTCTGATGAGCTTGCGAGGCTTTTACACAGGCTAGTGAGAAATATCGTCATGGGCTTATGGGTTATGGCACTTCTAATCAGCTCAAGCATAGTGTGTACCACAGATATGACACCTAAGATACTTGGCATACCGGCGCTTGGTGTGATGGGATATGTGTTTGCATGCATCATAGTGCTTTATACGATTGTGAAGCATTTCATATCCAGACGATAATAAAAAAGCAGGATTCTGAAATTAATCAGAAATCCTGCTTTTTAATTACGTTATATTATTTCGATGATTTTTTACTCTTTGCTTTTTTATAATCCTCATCAAGATGATATTTGTCCTGATACATGGTGAACTGACCTACAAATGCAGGCTCCTGTCCGGCCTTAAGCTCATTGAGATAATCATGTGTCTCGAATGATGAGTTGTGTGTCTGGATCAGGCATACAGCAATGTTTGAGCAGTGATCCGAAGCTCTCTCACAGTTTGTGATGTAATCTGTGAGGAATACGCCGAGTCTGCTGTCACATTTGCCCTTCTGAAGACGCTCAATATGATGATTTCTAATCTCCTTTGTGAGATCGTCAATAACCTGCTCAAGAGGCTCAACCTTGACTGCTTCTGTCAAATCGTTTTTGCTAAATGCCTCTACAGTGAGAGTGAGAATCTCGCGTAGAGCATTATTGAGCACCGTGAGCTCTTTTCTTGCGTTCTTTGAAAACTCAAGCTTGTTGTCATCAATCTGCTTGGCAAGCTTTGCCATATTTATCGCATGATCTCCGATTCTCTCGAAGTCATTGATTGCATGAAGCATCTTTGAAATCTCGTTGTTGCCGTCCTCAGAAACATCCTTTCCGGATAAGTGAATGAGGAAGGTGTCAAGCTGATCCTCTAAGTAATCAAGGCGCTCCTCCATGACTTCAATATCATCAAACTTTGAATCTGAGTAATTGTCAAAGAGGTCTAAAGCATTCTTGAAGCTGTCTCTTGCAAGCTCAGCCATCTCGTTTGTTTTCTCAAGACATTCTTTGACAGCAAGTCCAGGTGAGAGTAAAAGTCTCTCGTCGAGTACAACCTGTCCGTCTGCGTTGTCAGTTGTGACAAGCTTCTTAGCAATCTTTACAAGGGAATTGCTAAATGGAAGAAGGATAATAGTTGTAGCGACGTTGAAGATTGAGTGGAACACCGCAATCATTACAGGAGTGATGCTGTCATTAAATAATGCCAGATCAACAACATAACGTGCGATACAGTATACTACAAGTCCTATTGCTGTACCGAACAGATTGAAGCTGATGTGGATGATGGATACTCTCTTGGCGTTTTTGTTTACGCCGATTGACGAAAGCAGTGCAGTCACGCATGTACCGATGTTCTGACCCATGATGATCGGGATAGCCATGCTATATGAGATAGCGCCTGTCATGGCTAAAGCCTGCAGCACACCAACTGATGCGGCAGATGACTGGATGACTCCGGTAAATACAGCACCTACAAGCACTCCGAGGAATGGATTGTTAAAGGTGGTGAGCAGTCCGGTAAATTCAGGCATATCTGCGAGTGGTGATACAGCGCCGCTCATGAGCTGCATACCATACATGAGTACGGCAAAACCTGCCATGATGATTCCAACGTCCTTGCGCTTTTCCTTCTTGCTTCCCATAATCATAATCACACCGATAAGCGCGATGACAGGGGAGAAGTTCTCAGGCTTTAACATCGAGATGAACAGATTGTCACTTTCGATACCTGAAAGACTAAGAATCCATGCGGTGAGAGTGGTTCCGATGTTGGAACCCATGATGACACCAACAGTCTGGGCAAGCTCCATGATGCCGGAGTTTACGAGTCCGACAAGCATAACAGTAAGTGCGGATGAGGATTGGATTGCAATAGTGACTATTGCTCCAAAAAACAAGCTCTTGATAGGGTTTGAGGTTACCTCCTTAAGTATCTTTTGGAGATTGCCTCCTGCGAGCTTCTCAAGACTGCCTGACATAACATGCATTCCGAAAAGGAAAAAGGCAAGTCCGCCGCATAACTGCAATATAGAGTAAATGTTCATGTTTACCTCCGTTTGTAAAAATAATTTGTTTTACTATTTGCTCCAGTTATACATATTTAGTTTACACAAAACACATATAACATAACATAATTTTTACATTCTATCAATATAATCTGAAATTTTAATAAAAAAAGTGACATTCACTTTTGAACACTTTTGAAAACGTTTTAAAATTTATGTATATTTATGTTTTCTTTTGTTTACTTTTGAAGAAAAACGTTGTACAATTACAGTATAATAATTTTAGGTAATTATTCAGAAATTTACATTACAAGGTGGAGGTATATTATGTCAGACGTAAAAAGTGTTATTGAAAGCGGCAAGGCTGTGCTCGGAATAGAGTTCGGTTCTACCAGAATAAAGGCGGTGCTTATCGGGGATGACCATGCTCCTATAGCCACAGGTGCCCATGATTGGGAAAACATGCTTGTGGACGGCATCTGGACATACAGCCTGGATATGATTTGGGAGGGCATTTCAGACTGCTACAGCAAAATGGCGCAGGATGCAAAGGAAAAGTATGGAGTTACCATCAAAAAGCTTGCGGCAATCGGTATTTCCGGCATGATGCACGGCTATCTGCCTTTTGACAAGGAGGATAATCTGCTTGTGCCATTTCGGACATGGAGAAATACCATCACAGGTGAGGCTGCAGCAGAGCTTACTGAGGTGCTTGGCTTTAATATTCCGCAGAGGTGGAGCATAGCGCATCTGTATCAGGCTATATTAAATAAAGAAGAGCATGTATCAAAGATATCATATTTCACAACATTAGCAGGCTATATTCACTGGCAGCTCACAGGTGAAAAGGTCATAGGTGTCGGTGAGGCATCAGGCATGTTTCCTATCGATTCGAAGACCAGGGATTATGATGCGGCAATGCTTGATAAATTTGCAGCATTAGATAAGGTAAAAGAATATCCGTGGGATATAAGAGACATTCTGCCAAAGGTGCTTACGGCTGGAGAAAAGGCAGGTACGCTGACAGAGGAAGGAGCTAAAAGGCTTGATGTAAGCGGCAATCTGGAGAGCGGTATATTGCTTGCACCGCCGGAGGGAGACGCAGGCACTGGAATGGTCGCAACCAATTCTGTTGCAGTGCGTACCGGAAATGTATCAGCGGGCACATCTGTATTTGCTATGGTTGTGCTTGAAAAGGCACTTAAGGCAGTTCATGAGGAGCTTGATATGGTCACCACACCATCGGGAGATGCGGTAGCTATGGTGCACTGCAACAACTGTACGTCAGACTTAAATGCATGGGTGGGATTATTCAAGGAATTTTCAGAGCTGTTTGGCATGGATATAGATATGAATGACATATATGGAAAGCTCTACAACAATGCACTTACAGCCGATAAGGACTGTGGCGGCCTTGTAGCCTTTAATCTTTTCTCGGGAGAGCCTGTCATCGGACTCAACGAGGGCAGACCTATGTTTGCCAGAAAGCCGGATGCAAGGATGAATCTTGCAAACTTTATGCGCACACATCTCTATGCAAGTCTTGCAACACTAAAAATTGGCTGTGATATTCTCTTTAAAGAGGAAAAAGTAAAGGTAGACACACTTTACGGTCATGGTGGTCTGTTCAAGACAAAGGGTGTGGGCCAGAGCATACTTGCAGCGGCTATGGATGCACCGGTTGCGGTCATGGAGACGGCCGGAGAGGGCGGCCCGTGGGGCATGGCAGTGCTCGCAGCTTATATGGTGAATAAAGCAGATGGAGAGCCTTTGGAAAAATATCTTTCAGACAGGGTATTTAATGGCGAAAAGGGCATAGTAATGCAGCCGGACCCTGATGATGTAAAGGGCTTTGATGAGTACATAAATACATATAAGGCAGCAATTGAGGCAGAGCGTGCAATGGTAAAGGCTCTTCCGCTGTAATAGCAGAAAAAAATAATAAGAGAGGAACAGAAAATGCTTGAAGAATTAAAGAAACAGGTTTACGAAGCAAACATGGAGCTCCCAAGAAGAGGGCTCATCACATATACATGGGGCAATGTCAGTGGAATTGACAGGGAAACAGGCTATTTTGTCATCAAGCCAAGTGGAGTGGATTATGATGTGCTCACCCCTGATGATATGGTAGTCATGGATCTTGAAGGAAATAAGATAGAAGGAAAATACAAGCCTTCGTCAGACACTGCAACACACTTAGAGCTCTACAAAAAGTATCCGGATATCGGAGGAATTGTACATACTCACTCACCTGAGGCAGTTGCATGGGCACAGGCCGGCAGGGATATTCCACTCTACGGCACCACTCACGCAGACTATTTCCTAGGCTCAATTCCATGTGCGAGAAATCTCACCACAGAGGAAATCAACGAAGCCTACGAGAAAAATACAGGCCTTGTCATCATAGAGACCTTTGAGAACAGAAAAATCAATCCTGTATACACACCGGCTGTGCTCTGTCAGAATCACGGACCGTTTGTTTGGGGAAAGGATGCAGCTGAGGCTGTGCACAACGCCGTTGTCCTTGAGGAAGTGGCAAAGATGGCCAGACTCACAGAGTCAGTAAATCCTGACGTGAAGCCAGCCCCGGACAACATAAAGGAGAAGCATTTCTACCGTAAGCATGGGGCTAACGCATACTATGGACAGAACTGATTTGTAGCTGTTATACGTGGCCTAAGTGCCGGTTTCCGTGGCGCATAACGCCTTGCCCCGCCGTTCATGGCGGGGCATTTTGGCGTGTGAAGCATAATTCGTACAGCCACTTAACAGCAAAGCGCAGCTCTCATGTGAGTCCGTGTGTGAAACCGCTTTGTGGGGCTTACGGCCCGTAGTATTCATATTATTTTGTGTTTACATAGCACAAAAAATGTGCTAAATTTTTATGTAAAGTACAGTCTCAAATGACTGTAAATAAGACATAAGGTGGTTGATAGAATGGTACTGGCAGTTGAGATAATAGTCTGCTGCTTAATATTTGGCATATACAGAGTAATACGGATAAAGCGGGATCCGGCATATAAGATAAGCAATATGCCCGAGAAACTGCAGAAAAAGGTCATGCATATGCGTGGATACAGAAATCGGAATATCCGTATCATGACAGACTGGGAGAAGTTTGTAAAGAAGCTTCCGGCACTTATATTCTGGACGATAGCGCTTGTCATACTGACATCAATAGCAGGGGCAACAAGCTTTTCAACGGGCTTTGTGTTTGCACTTTTGATATGGATGGCAGTCCTATTGTTTCTTGAACTGGTAGTATACTGTGGCTGGTATGCACATACACCGAAAGTGTGGATAAAGGGTACCGAGGATATGGCGAAAAAGACATATACCAATTATGCACATTATATCGGGCTGATACCACAGAGAGCTTTGATGGGGATAGTTGTTGCAATCATAGTTGGGCTTGTGATAGACGTGATACCCAGACTTGACAACAGTAATTATTCGCCGAAATATACAGAGATAGAGGATACATTACAGGCGGCCTGCGACAATTACAGGATTCCGGGCATGGCTGTTGAGGTGGTAGATGCAGAGGGCGTGCTTTTCTCAGGTACATATGGGGATTGCAAGAGTCTTGACACACCGTTTATCACCGGTTCACTCAGCAAGTCGTTTACTGCGGCATGCATCATGAAGCTGTATGAGGGAGGATATCTGAATATTGACAGTCCGGTAAATTCTTATCTGGATGCAGCTGAGGTATTCAAAAATCCAAAGGATGCGACTAAGATTACGATAAGACAGCTGCTCAATCACACCAGCGGACTTGGCGTGTACCAGCATGTGGGAAATGCAAAGATTGTTGGCAAAAATGGAGAATATACATATGCGAATGTAAATTATGACATACTTGGTCTTATAGTGGAAAAAGTATCAGGTGTTAGTTACAGCGAATATCTGACAGCGACATTTTTTACACCACTTGGCATGACTCACAGCAGCGCAGCCTATGCAAAAGCGAAGGAGGATGGTCTGATTACAGGCCACAACAATTATTTCGGTTTTTCGGTGGAAAGCGATGTGAAGTATCCGCTCAGCGATTCATGGTCCACTGTACCGGCGGGCTATATTGCATCCAGCGCAAATGATATGGGAAAATATCTGCAGATGTATCTGCGTGGCGGCTATGGAATACTCTCTGACAAGAGCCTTAGCACAATGTTTCGGGTAACAGTTCCTATGGATGAGTCCGGTGAGACAGGCTATGGTATGGGCTGGGTACGTTCGGATAAATATGTCGAGACAGTGTACAATCACACAGGTCTCACTGAGAACTATATCGCAGACATGTATCTGCTTCCGGAGAGCGGTGTGGGCGTTGTATTCCTCGCTAATACCAATGACTATATGGTTACAAACCATCTGATGAACAAGGTAACCTCAAAGGTTGTGATGACACTTATGGGATACGCAACAGACGAGCTTGACCCCAAGGATTATGTCGATGCGCACCTGTTCTATGACCTTGTTTTTGCGGCATTTATATCGGTTGCGCTGATGGAGATTATCAAGTCGCACAAATGGAGAACAGACAATAGCGGAAACCTGATAGCGAATATTTTTCTGCATCTGTTTTTGCCGGTGGGCATAGTTATTGCGCCTATTGTCGGAGGTATACCATACTGGGTAATAAAGGACTATGTTCCTGATTTATTTATTGTGGCATGCCTGAGTGTAGTACTTCTTGCAATAGGTGGAATCTTGAAGCTTAAAAACAGGAGAAATTCATAAGATAAAAGCAGAAGAAATAGAAATGCGGCTACTGTAATATGTAGCCGCATAATTTTTTGACCATAGCATCGTGGGAGGAGTCACAGCACACTCCGACAGTACATGAAGAGTATAAGCCGGAGGCTTTGACAAATTCATTGTCATCTGCTGAAAGCCTGATACCACAAGGATATTCCTTACCATCTATTGTCATATATACAAGCCTGTCCTTATATTTTTCAATGATGGTTTTATCCAGATATTTGCTTATATCTTCAAAGCAGACATTTTTGGCGTAATAATCAAAGGTCTTATCATCCATAAAGCATATATCGTATTCGTTAGAAGCAAAGTATGCTGTGAGGGCGGCCATGTTCTGATAGTCTAAGCCATTTTTGTCTACATTGACACGGATATTTTTATTTAAGACAATTTCATCCTCTGACAAATCATAGCCGTTATCTGTGAGAAAGTCATTGAAAATATCGGCGCCGTTGTCCTCTGTGGTGCTGTTTTCTACATTTACGCATAATACGCTCAAAACAGTATTTTTCTGCGCAAGCCGGCCGTGAATAAAGGATGTGACTGCTATGATTCCGATAATGACAAGAAATATCGGTATTTTGTAATAGTCCCATATATATTGTATTTTCTGACTGAATGTCAGCTCTTTAAAAGGTGTCTTTTGTTCCATGATTTTATCTCCTTCTGATATGATGTGCTGTAGTTTAAGAATATTATAAGGTAATTTATAGAAATTTACCAATAAACATTCTATTAACTGCCTTTTTCTTTTTAGATTATTATGCTATAATGAGCCAAAACATAGATAATACAAAAGGAGAATAATATGAAAGCAAGCCACAGAAAAGATGTTATAATCGCCAGACTGATTTTTGCAGCAATATGTCTTTTTCTTATTGCCCTGATTGCTACAATAGTGATTACCGTTACCTCAAAGGGCGGCAAAAAAAAGGAGCAGGACAAGGTACAACAGAATGCAGTTAGCGAAAGTGAAACTGACAGTGCCGGCGATAGTGATACAGAGATAGGCGCCATATATCTGCCACAGCAGACTACAGAGGGTACCGAAAAAACTTACGTCACCACTACAAGCAGTGTAAACATGAGAGAGAAGCCTGATAAAAACGCAAATATAATTAATGTTATAGGACCGGATGTGAAGATTGAGTTTGTATCAGAGGACAATGGCTGGACACAGGTTATCTTCCAGGGCCAGACAGGCTATGTCAGCTCTGACTACGTCAAGTCAGATATGGCAGACAGCACTACAGACAGCGGCACATCAGGAGATGCAGATAGTGCTGCACAGTCACAGTAATAGATACATGGTGAGGTAATGTATATGACAGGAATTATATGGGCATGTGCTGCAACGTTTATTGCAGCATGTGTGCCTATTTTGGCCAAGGTTGGAACTAAAAAGACAGACCCGGCGCTGGCGGGAAGCATTGCCGGGATTGTTTTATGTGCGTCTATATTTTTTTACAGGAAAGATAATATAATGGGAAGCAGCCTGATTGCACTCGGCCAAAGGAGCGTTATATTTATACTTCTGGCAGGGCTTGCAACAGGGCTTTTTGGCATCTGTTTTTTTAAATCCATATATGATGGCTACACATTTCAGGTTACAGCTATAGTTAAATGCAGCTATATAATCACGCTTGCAGCGGGATTTTTTCTGTTTCATAACACCCCTGACACTTTTGATTATATAGCGATTGCACTCATGATTGTTGGAACGGTTATTTTAAATTTGGATGGAACAGGTATTTTGTTTGCGCTTCTTGCTGCAGTTTGTGCATCGGCAGCGCATATTCTGGTGTCACTTGGCGGGATACAGCTGGATAAGGGCTTTATTGCGTTCTGGTGTGTATTTATAGGAACGCTGGTGCTTATTATATTTACTATTGCAACAGGAGGCATGAAGAAAATCGGATCCATGTCATTTGTTGATGGTATATGCCTGATTCTTGCAGGCATTGCATACCCGTTAGCATATGATTTTTATGGCAGGGCAGTTTCAATGCCCGGCAGCTATGCAGGGTATATTTTTAATTTGACGATTATTGTGATGATGATATGCTCCAGCGTGATACTGAAGGAGAAGATATCGGGAAAGAAATTCCTGGGAGCATGCATTTTTATTGCAGCATTGTTTGTTATAGCATGCAACTAATAGCTGAATATAGCATATAATGATTAAAAAGAGGTTTTTTGATGTTACCTTTTTATAAAACATTTCCGTTTATGGATTACTATAAAAATGAGGAGGCATTTGCAAAGGACCTGAGGATGATAAAGGATATGTATCCGCTTGATACGGCGATGATACAGTCCGCAGTAGAGCAGCGCATGGATGAGCTGGAGTATGAGGGCAGTTTTATCTATGATGAGGTGCCTGACAGGCAGCGTCTTTTCGATGAGGCAGACAGGATTGCCGGCAGATTTATCTCAGAGCAAAGCAGCAGGTGCTTTATCTGTACAATAGCGGGCATACTTTTTAACTGTGAACTCTGCAGACGCAGATGCAGATACAGAAGGTACCAAAGATTCTGGTAGATATAAGGATATGATTTTATGAGTAAGAAAGTGATAAAGCCGATAGTACTTATAGTAGTATTTATTGCAGCATTAATTACATTTTGCATAATTACAAACAAGGGAAATAAGGATATGACCACGAAGCAGGCGGATGCAACGCTGCCGGTTATGTCATTTAATCTGGATAAAATAAAGATAAACACCCTCCATGGATATACTACTGAGATGGATCCGACAAAGATGCGCGATTGCGTTATTCCAATTTCGGATGACAGGAAGCTCTCATTATCCATTTCAACATATGGCATGGCTGTTGACAGGATATCATACAAGATCAGAAGCATGGATGGCAAGAGGCTGGTGGCCGATGACGAGATATCTTCTTTTTCTAATAAGGATAATACTATTCAGGCGGACATAAGCATGCCGAATGTTATGGATGAAAATACTGAGTATCTTTTGGTGTTTACCATCACAAGCGGTCAGGATAATGTATATTATTACAGCAGGATTATGCAGACCGATGGAAAGGCAGCTGCAAAGGTTGTTGAGTTTGCAAAGAAGTTTCATGATGAGACGTTTATAAAGGATGACAAATCCTTCTTTACAACATATATGGAGACAACAACCGGTGACAGAAATACGCTTGCACATGTGGATCTGACATCTACGGTGAGTCAGATTACCTGGGGCTCAATGGCCGCTGCACAGTATACGAATCCTGTCATAGCCCTAAAGGAAATAAACGATTCTTATGATGTGGTCACAATAGACTATGTGATGAGTTGTGTGGACGGTAAGGGTGAGACTGAGTATTACAATGTAAGAGAATATTTCAGGCTGCGCCAGACGGAAAGCCGTATGTACGTGCTCAACTATGAAAGAACGGCAAATCAGATTTTTAATAGTGAAAACAGCTTTATATCGGATTCAGGCAGCGTAATGCTTGGCATCAGAAGCAGTGAGGCAGAGTACAGGGCCAATGAAGCAGGCAGTGTGATATGCTTTGTCCAGGAGGGAGATTTATACTCCTATGATATCAACAATGGAATGATAATCAAGGTATTCAGCTTCAGGGACGCTGAGGGCATTGATGAGCGTGAGAACTGGAATCATCACGATATAAAGATTGTCAGTGTAGACGAAGCGGGCAGTATTGATTTTGTGGTATACGGATATATGAACAGAGGCACCCACGAGGGAGAGGTGGGAGCCGGTGTGTACCATTATGACGGTCTGGCACATACTATAGATGAGGAAGCGTTTATTCCTTCTAAGACATCATATGAGGTGCTAAAGGCTGAGATGGGCAAGATGCTTTATCTCAATGAGAAGAATGAATTCTATCTCATGATGGATGACAGTCTCTATAGGATTAATTTAGGCTCGATGTCAGTAAAGAAGGTGGTTGAGGGCTTGTCTACAGGCTCTTACTGCGCATCGGAGAGTAACAGATACTTTGCATGGGTGGATTCTGCAAATCAGTACTCATCAAGTACCATAAAAGTAATGGATTTAAAGAGTGGCAAGACCTTTGAGGTCAAAAAGGGCGACGACCAGTATCTGCGTCCGCTTGGCTTCATAGGTGAGGATTTCATATATGGACAGGCGAATGCTACTGATGTGGTCTCTGATGCAGCTGGAAACACAACATTTCCGATGAATGGCCTTATTATTCTTGATACATCTGACCAGTCGGAGCTTAAGACATATACCCCTTCGGGCGGCTATGTTGAGAAAATTTCTGTGGATGGATATACGGTAACGATAGATCTGATTGCACAAAACAATGGTGTGTATGCAGAAATCGGTCAGGATACCATTATGAACCGGGAGGCTGATTCGAAGCAGAAGATAGCTCTTGATACGAGTCAGTCAGATACAAAGCTGACGGTCAGCGCTATTAGTATAGCAGGTGGTAAAAAGCCGGATAAGCTGAAGCAGCTGACAGCACAGATGACTATAAATTCGCATGATACTGCTGTTGATTTAAAGTTTGATGACAATACAGTCCATTTCTATGTTTATGCAAAGGGGGATGTGATTTTTGCATCTGATAACATCTCGGATGCCATAAAACAGGCAAATGACAGCATGGGAGTGGTAATTGACTCAAACCAGCAGTATGTATGGATGAGGGCAAGAAAAAATGCAGTAAATGCATTTGCGAATATTGCATGTAATGAAACCGATAAGGATGCTGACAGTGTCGTGAAGTCAGTAAGTGCAATGCTTACTTACAATGATGTTACGGTAAGTGTGTCTGAGCTGATTGGAGCAGGCAGCAGTGCTGTTGATGTGCTCAAAAACAACCTGCCGGACAAGGAAATCCTGGATTTACAGGGAGTGTCTTCTGAGGATATTATCTTTTATATCAGCCAGGGCAATCCGGTATTTGCGATGACGGGAAATACGTCGGCAGTGCTTGTGACAGGATACTCTTCAAATGGAGCTTTATATATTTATAATCCGGATAATGGCGCAACAACATCGATGAGCTATGAGGATGCTGACAGAATGTTTTATAATGGTGGCTTGCATTTTATCACGTACATGACAAAATAAACGGAATAATGTTGTAATAATGCTGATTTTGTGACATTAAATGTAAGCTCCTTAGGTAAAGTTTAACAGAAATTTTCCTAAGGATTGAAAAGCGGTTACAATTGGGATATATTAAATAAGTATGAAATAGGTTTAATACTTTTTGTTTAAGGAGAACGTATGAGTAAGAAGAGTATTGTCGTTACAAAAGTATGTGAAGGTCATGACAATCCAATCGCAGAGCTTGTTCAAGTGGCATGCAAGTTCGATAGTGAGATTACATTGGAGAGTGACAATCGCAAAATCAATGCAAAAAGCATCATGGGTATTATGGCATTTAATCCTTCAGATGGAATGACTGTTGATATTGTTACAAAGGGTGATGATGAGCAGGAAGCTTTAGTTGCAATTGAAAATTTTTTAGTATGTGAATAATGAGCATGAGGAGGAAAATAGTATGCGTAAAAAGAATAACTCAAAGACAGTTAAGCAGGCAGTAAAGCCGGTTGAAGTAAAAAAAGAGGAAACAGTGGCACAGCCGGTTTCAGAGCCTAAGGCTGATGCAAAAGCCGATGTAAAGGCTGAGGTAGAAAAAGCCGTAGAGAAGACAACCGAGAAGGTTGCTGAGAAGGCTGTTGAAAAGACAACTGAGAAGGCTGCTGAGAAGGCCGCTGAGGTTAAGGCTGATGTAAAGGACACTGTTAAGAAGACAACAGCAAAGGCAGCAAAAGCTGCAAAGACAGCTAAAGAGGCAAAACCTGCAAAGAAGGAGCCGGTAAAGCCGGAGATTATTGTTCAGTACCAGAACAGCGAGGTTGATACAGCAGCTGTCGAGGAGCGTGTTAAGGCTCAGTTCGTTGCTGAGGGACACAAGGCAGGCTTCATCAGAAAGCTTAACATCTACATCAAGCCGGAGGAGTATTCTGCATACTATGTTATAAATGATAAGTTTTCAGGTCGTGTAGATTTATTCTAATCAGACATTATTAGGGAATACATATTTTATCTAGCGCATAATAAAAGCCGATACATTTCGTGGAGACACGGTGTATCGGCTTTTGTTTTATGTATAGGTATGTGTAAAAGTAGCTGTATGACAGTTTAAATGCATTATGAAATACTTAGTGGACAAACAAAAAAGGGTAACAAAAAAGCGGGTGATGGGAATCGAACCCACGTATCCAGCTTGGAAGGCTGGTGT
>ENA-ORUI01000359-ORUI01000359.1-human-gut-metagenome-genome-assembly--contig:-NODE-359-length-59729-cov-4.222308_pt1 | contig 59729 bp, 87 predicted proteins | sample MGYA00242078_ERZ509205 | MGnify/ENA primary metagenome ERZ509205 (study PRJEB26280, sample SAMEA2338828) | human gut metagenome | biome: human gut; feature: human-associated habitat; material: faeces... | reverse complement strand
TCCTGACAAAGAACCCGGCCCGGTATCTGGAGTTGGACCACCTGGCCCTCCTGCCGCATGAGAAAAATTTTTGGTACGGCAGTACCGTGGCAAACGAGGACGCAAAGGCCATGTACCCCATGCCGGAGAGCGGTATAAACGCCTTTTGGAGCATGGAGCCGCTGCTGGGGCCGGTCAATATGCGGGAATGTACCGAGGGCCTGCCCTGCTGGGTGATCGTCGGCGCGGAAACAGGAAACCGCACGGACAAGGTGGTGCCGGAACGTGCGTGGGTGGATCACATCACCGATTTCTGCGCCGAGAACAAGATCCCCGTTTTCTACAAGGACAACCTGCGGGCCTATTACCCCGATTTGCCCGCCTCTGCCTTTCCGTGGAAGGTGCAGTAATGAGCGAGATCAAAAAGGCGGATTTTGGCTATGCGGAGAAGAGTGCGCTTTTCAATGAAGTTCAAAAGGCGCTGAAAGCCCATAATCTGAGGGAGAAGCAGTACGGCGTTGACGAGGTTTGTAACTGGTGCAAGTTCGTTCTGGGCGCGAAGCCGGGGAGCTTTACCGAGGGGCAGCAGATCGCGGCGGCGTTCTTCATGCAGACCGTACACAAGTTCCTTGATGGCCTTGCAGATGTGCGCGATATAGGCGTGGCAGAACCCCGGCCGACATTTATGGAGTTCAAGCCGAAGGTGACATACCGCCTTGACGAACAGATCTGGTGGAAGTTGCTTCAGGCGCGAGCACTTGGAGGTGAGATGATATGTCATCTATAAACCGTAGGCTGACCGAGAACCTGAGAGATTATTACACGACCGGAATGGGCGGTATGAGCCGCCTGATTTTTACTGAGGCGTGGCACTTGCACACCAAGCGGTTATACGGATGGGAACCGGCGGCGTATATTCCTGCACCGCGAGATGGTGATGTCGCCGTTATATGGAACCGGAGAATGTGTCATTTGCTTGCGCTGCAAAGCCACAACGAAGGAAATCCTTACGGGTATATCTTTTGGAAATGGTATGCGCGAGAATTTGAAAAGCGCTACAAGATGCGCGTGAGCAACAGGCCAAAGCGCATGATGACCTTTGCGCCGGAGATAAAGTTTCGCGGGGAACCGCTGGATATGAGGATGGCGAGGATGATGGAGGAACGAACATGATTTTTGAAGCAGAAGCGCAGCCAATCAAGGCAGGCGCAGGAAACCCGGTCACGCGGGTGCTGAATTTTGATATTCAGCCGGTGGGCAAATGCCAGCACATGGCGACGGTGTACACAAAAGACTATGATACGCCGCATGGAGACCATGAACTATGGTTTGCCGTGTGCAAGGAGTGCGGCAGGCATACCTTTGGGCATCCGCGCAGGGAAGATGCCGTAGCCGCCTGGGATAACGGCGAGGTGTACGATGGCTGGCTGATTACGGAGGTGGAGAAATGAGCAAGGCCGTGATGATAAGCATTCGCCCGAAGTGGTGCGAGAAGATCGCCAGAGGCAAAAAGACCATTGAGGTCAGAAAGACGCGCCCGAAGCTGGAAACGCCGTTTAAGTGTTATATCTACTGCACAAATATAAGGCCATTCCTTGTGTGGGGAGAGGTTTTCCGTGGTGATTGGTTCACAGAGTTTACCCGGATTTCAGGGTATAGCAGAGCAGAAGCGGACAAAATCTGGGACGTTTTCAACGGGCATATTGCTGGCGAGTTTACCTGCGACCGCATCTATGAGCTGGAAACGCGCTCACCCGGCGGCAGCTACTATGTCAAAGGTGAGGATCAGCCGACAACAAACGATGTGGCGCGTAAGTCGTGCCTTACTCTCAAAGATATGCACGAATATCTGCAAGCGAAGGTCGGTTACGGCTGGCACATCTCCGAACTGAAAATCTACGACACACCGAAGGATTTGGGCGAGTTTGAACGGCCTTATGAGTGCGACTTATGCACTGCAAAGTGGGCAAGCGAATGCAACGCTTGCCACGGTAACGGAAAAATCAAGCGCCCGCCCCAGAGCTGGTGCTATGTGGAGGAGCAGAAATGAATGAACGACTGACGAAGCGCGACACCGATGGACAGGCAATGATGGACTGCCAGAAGTGCGAAGCGGATTGGACAGGTAAGCATGGTAAGCCGATGGCTGACTGCACCGCGCTGTACTGCCGCAATCGACTCAAGGATCTCCTCGCCGCCTACGAGGACACGGGGATGACGCCGGAGGAAATCGACATGGATCACGAAGCCGCAGAGACGCTTCGCCAACTGTGCCGAGGCTGCAATCTTGACCGGTTGGAGAAACTGGCCGAGGCCGACAAGGACGGTCGGATTGTGGTGCTACCGTGCAAGGTGGGCGATACGGTGTATCGGTTGCAATACATTGAGCAAACGCCTGGACGATTTGTCGTGGGAGTTGCAGAGATAAAGTTTGCTCTTCTTTGGCTTGAAGAGTTCGGCGAGACCGTTTTCCTCACCCGCGAGGAGGCGGAAGCGGCATTGGAGGCGATGAAGAATGACTGAGTTAAAACCATGCCCGTTTTGTGGCGGAGAAGCAATACTTGAAACAGTAGATGGCAACAGCCCAGAAGAGTGCTATATATACTGTCCAGAGTGTGATTTTGAAAGTGGCGTATATAGCGAACCCAAATTTATCGTCGAAAAGTGGAACAGGAGGGCTGACAATGGCTGAATACATTGACAGGGAAGCGTTACGCAAAGTTTTAGAGAATTGGCGGGATGCTCATGCGGATGTTGATGACGAACAAGGCTGTGGGCTGCTTGAAGATGTGATATGGGAGGTAGACGCACAGCCTGCCGCTGATGTTGCCCCGGTGGTGCATGGACGGTGGATGTACGAAAAAACGGAAGGTGGTTTTCACATTTGGAGGTGTAGCCGATGTGGTAGAGGTATGAATGACAACCCGGAGGGAATTGACTTGTACTGCTATCACTGCGGCGCGAAGATGGACGGTGTGGAATGAAAATCTACAAAAATCCGTGGGAGACGCGGGAAAGCTACTTCGTAAAAACCGGCGCGGCAAAATCGGCAAAAATGGAAGCGGCAAAAAGCACTGGCTATTCCGTTGACTTCTGGGACGGCAAATGGAAGGTACGCAAGGCAACGTACTATAACAAATCTTTGGATGCGATGCCTGTGGTGTGCGAGACCAAAGTGAGCATACAGGCGGTCATCAAAAAGGCTGTATTGGACGCGGTGCGTGGCTTTGCTGGGGGCGGAAAGTCGGATGGAGAGGAAACGCCGCAGGCGGGGTGGCTTCCGGTATACGAGAGCGAGATAACCGGGTGGGACCCCGCGCTTGCAGGGCGCGATCCAATCGGCGGCTACGCTTGCTCGAAGTGCGGTTATGAGGCGGTGTATAGCTGCAACGATGAATACGTTTTGTCGGATTATTGCCCCGGATGTGGGGCGCGAATGGCCGGAGGGGCGGAGTGATGGGAGAGCACAAGCACAACCCCACGGCCACCGCCGCGAAGAACGGCGAACTGCCGCCGAAGAAGAAGCCGATGGGCACGGCGGAGAGCCGGGAGTGGGTGTACGCATGGATACGAGAGCACACGCCGCTGGTGGGCATCGTGGAACGAGAGATAAGGAGGAACTGTGATGGCAGAATATATTAAAAGATCGGCAGTGTTTGAACAGTTCGGCAATGCTGATGCGGATGTGTGCGAAACAGATGACTTCGGTGGAGTTGACTATGGGTTTGGCATGAAGAACATCAAGGAACTCATAAATGCCATCCCTGCCGCTGACGTGGCCCCGGTGGTGCATGGCAAGTGGATAGTCCGATTTGACGGCCCGTATAAGCGTCGTAGATGCTATTGTTCGCATTGCGGCAAACATAACGGGGTAGGTGGCATAGCTCAAAACCAAGAGAAGCCGTACTGCCCCAATTGTGGAGCGAAGATGGACGGAGGTGACAACGATGAAACTAACGGAAATGTTTAACATCTGTGATAGTTGCGTGTATGCTCCTTGCTTTTGCGGTAACGAGCCGGAAAACTGTATCGCTTATGTGCAGAAAACGGGAGGTGACAACGATGCGGCTGATTGATGCAGATAATGTAAGAGATTTGTTTGACACAGAATTTAAGGAGACACGGAAGTTAATTTTGGCAGGGGAAACGCATTTGGATAATTTGGCAGAAGGCTTCACAGAAGCTGGCCGAGTGATACGGGCAATGCCCACCGTAGACGCAGAGGTTGTGGTGCGGTGCAAAGACTGCTACCAATCGGCGGTGATTAATGATGTTTTTTACTGCACCTATTGGAGGAAAAACACAGATGAAAACGGCTATTGCCACGAGGGAGGATAAGATGGCGATTGAGTATATTGACCGAGAAAAGGCGAAGCGGCTGTTGCATATCGAATACGCCTACGCCGCAGAACAGCTTTTGGACGAAATCCCCGCCGCTGATGTTGCCCCGGTGGTGCGGTGTAAGGACTGCATGCACTGTGGTTTCTGCGGCGACGCTACCAATCTTCAAGTGATGGGCTTTTACGGCTTTTGCAGCAGAGGTGAGAGAAAAGAAAGAAAGGACGGAGGTGACAGCGATGCGACTGATTGACGCTGACAAATTGGAGAGGCAAGAATATTGGGGGAATGAACGGTGTTTTGACTATGTAGATGCAGAGGACATAGACGATGCGCCGACGGCGGATGCGGTGCCGGTGGTGCGCTGCAAGGACTGCAGGAAGTTCAAAACATACGCTTGCCGGATGGTTGCCAGCGGGTATGACGACTTCTGCTCCTACGGCGAGAGAAATGAGGGTGCGGCCAATGGCTGAGATCACGCTGAAATACGCAGAGGGATATGAGGTATGCTGCCCGCTGTGCGGAACACCGAAGAGCCAAAGCCCGGTGCGCTGCCCGGATGCGCAGAAGCCGGTGGAGAGCTGGATAACGTGCAGCAAGTGCGGCACGTCGTACAAGCCGCCCATGTGGCAAGCGGCGGGAGGCGGAAGCTATGCTCACGTTTGACCCCGCAAAATGGGGAGACACGGAACTGGAGAGGTGGAACGGCGTGGTGACGGCCATGCGGGTGAAGATGCACCAGTATATGGGCTGCGTGGGGACGACACGGTGCCCGGAGGAGTGCCGGTATAAGCACCTGTGCGCGTGGACAAGGGACGTGCAGATCATGTGCGGAAAGGAGCTGAACAGGCGGCGTGGAGAACAAAAATAACTATGCGCCAAAGACGAAACTGTACGCGCCGTTTGAACTGCTGAAAAGGATCCTGCCATCGCGGGAGAGCGTGGCACCGGAGGAACTGAAGGAATATGACCGCTTTGTGGGCAGCAAGGACGCACTGGGAAGCGAGTATGAGGAGTTCCTGAAAAAAGTGTACGGCTGCCGCCATGAGTGGGGCGAAACGGTGCAGGAGGACGCATGGCTCGATCTGCGGAGCCGGAAGTGCCGGAAGTGCGGCATCATACACTGCCAGATACGGGACGAAGAACTGGTGCTGGCGGAATACTACGAAGAGAGACCGGAAAAGGAGAGATAACACATGAAAACCATCAGCAAATATGAGGCATACGCCATAAAGGCGCTGCGGACGATGGGCGTGAGGGAGGACCTGGCAGGATTCGACTACACGGTGGAGGCGGTACGGCTGGTGCTGGAGGGCACCGTGGAAAGACCGATACAGTGGACGAAGAAGGGCGGCGTGTACGAAAAGGTGGCGGAGAAGTTCGGCATGAGCGACTGGCGCGGCGTGGAGAGGTGCATACGCTACACCATAGATATGCTGAAAAAAGAGGGCGACTCAAGGAACTACCGGAAGGTGCTGGACGTGGCCGCGGATAGCAGCATGAACGTGGGCGCATACACCAGCGCGGTGGTCAACTATGTAAGGCTGCAAGCCTATGAGGAGAGCCGGATGGTGGACCTGTCGCCGGCCATCGGGTACGCGCAGAAGGGCATGGCGCAGGTGCTGGTGACGGGCCGCGACCTGGACGTTCAGCTGTTGACGCCCAAGGCGGATGTGGGTGTGACAGCCCCGGAGGACAAGGCGGAGATGATGTCGCTGAAACCGGAGAACATAGCGGACGATGGGGCGGCGGTGTGCAAGGAGACAGGGGCATTTATCGTGCCGGAGGGGTGGAAGGAGTGCAGCATTGAACTGGACTGAAAGACTACGGCGGAAGCTGATACATAAACTGGGCGGCGTGCTTATGGACGAGGTACAGCCACGGCCCGTGGCCGCGGCGGAAAGCTACACGATGGAGGAACTGACGTGCCGATATTGGAAATTCGGAAGAGGGCAAGAGGATGAGCGCTTCAAATGGGACAACCTTGCAATCATAGCTTGCAAGGCGGACAAGGCAGGGCTGGTGGAGTGGAAAGAAGTGCCACGAGAGGAGGAACCGGCGCTGTATAAGATGGTGGATGGGATACCGGGCGTGGAGGATGCGACGCTGATGCGCGGGACACTGCGGGTGCTGCGAAAGGCGGGAAGATGAGCGCATGAAAGACGAGAAAAAGAATTACCGCCGGTGGGCGGTGGTGTACATACTGCTGGCGCTGCTGATGGCGGCAGTGCTGGCGCTGCTGATGGCGGCGGGTGTATATAAAACGCTTGTGGGCGTATTGTGCATGGTGGTGGTGGCAACGGATATGGTGTTTCTGGTTGCGGGCAGCGCGTATCTGTGGAGAGAGGGGTGGCGGGAAAAGTGAGCGGAGTGAAGAAGCCGTGTGAGAAATGGCGCTGTTTGCCCAAGCGCAACTGCGACCTGTATATTCCGATTAAGGATGAGTGCGCGGGACTGCGGGAGCTGGTGTGCAGCGCGAATGGGAAATGCCCGTTCTTCAAGACAAAGGAAAGGGCGCTGGCGGACAGGATCAAGAGCATACAGCGGCGCAAGCGCGTTGGCTTTCCTATATCGAATACGGAGGCGCAGATGCTGCTGGAAGCGGGAAAACTGCCGGACGCGAAGGAGCGGTGAGATGGCGGCAAACGAATTATTCCCTAAAAGACTGCGGGCACTGCGGGAAAGACGGCAGATCAAGCGCCGGGTGCTGGCGGAGCTGTGCGGACTGAGCCAGCACATGATACGACGGTACGAGGAGGGGGAGATGGAGCCGAAAGCCTCATCGCTGGAGGTGCTGGCGGACTACTTCGAGGTGACGGTGGACTATCTTTTAGGCCGCGAATAAAAAATTTGGAAAGGGACTTAAAAGTCCCTCACATGACGGAAAACCTGCGAAAATGGTACACGAGAGAGTGAATAATTCTCTTTTGTACCATTTTTCTGTCCGAAAGGAGCGCAGGATGGCCGAACTTTTACCTATGGACGCGGAAAAGCAGCAGGCGTATTACGACCAGCTTAATGATGCGGTGGGGGAGAGTTTGGCTTATTTTTATGCCTGCATACGCTTCAACAAGCCCTTTGACATGAACGCGCTGCCGGCAAGCGGGAGCAAAAACAAGTGGACGACCTACTGCGATAAGCTGGCAAAGAAAAAGCTGGACCGGACGCCGGGAGGCGGAGAGCTGGGCTTTCTCGACGGGCTGACGGACATCACCAAGATATTCGGAGAGGGACTGGAGAATGGCAACTTCACCAAGGCGGTGAGCGCGGAGAAAAGCGCACGGGATGGCAGGCAGGGCACCAAGCGGCAGGCCGCAGACTGGGGCGAGGGCACGGGGAAAGTGCCATACACCAGCGAGGACTACAACGAGTTTGACCGGATCTATAACGCGCTGTGCGCCGACTTCGGCGGGGAGCAGGCCGTGAGCGCCAAGCAGCAGCTGATCCTGCGGAACGTGGCAAAGTGGACAAAGCAGATGAATGACGCCGCAGAGATGGGTGCCATAGACAAGGCCAAGAAGCTATCCAGTATGATACAGGAGAACCTGGCGTCGGAAAACCTGCGGAAGAAGGACACGAAGCCGGTGGAGGACCTGCGGCTGGACAACATGGTGGTGGCGCTGGAGCGGGCGGGACTGCTGAAAAACGGGAAGCCCTGCGAACCGGACGAGGCATTCCGTATATTCTTCGGCCGGCCGTGCAAGTACCCCTACACGCGGGATGCTGCCGACCAGATGATACTGATAAACGAGAACCGGATGCGGCAGAACGACGGACTGCCGGAGCTGACAGAGCTGCCGGACGAGATGCGACTGGAGGACAATCTGGGCGAGTTTGCAGAGGAACCAAACGAGGCGGAGAAAGAAGCCTACGAAAAGCTGGGGCTGGTGCGGATGCGCCCGGTGAAAAAGAAGAAAAAGCCGGGTAAGCCGAAAGCGGACGCAGAGGATGTGAACACCGATGGCGAGGCGAACGGGTAAAGCGTATGTGGCCGGTCTTGGCTGGGTGACAAAAAAGCCCACGCAGGAGCGCAGATACGAGAACTATGAGGATGCCTTCTGGGCGTTTATTATGTGGGTATTCCGCTGGTACCCGGATAAGGCGTGCGATGTATTCAGAAGCACAGAGGCGGACTTTGGGAATGAAGAACTGCTGCAGCGGGTGATGATGCGGGTATACGCCCGGAAAGCCTCGGCATCGTTTACGGGCACCCGCGGCATGACAAAGACCAACACGAAGTTCAAGTATGCGCTGGTAAACGGGTTGGTGTGGCCGGGGACGCAGAGCGCCTACTATGGCCCGGCATACAAACAAATGGCGACAATAGGCAGCAAGACCTTCCGCCAGATAGAGCACGACTACCCGGCGCTGGCAAAACAGTGGCGGGTGACGGCGGAGAGCAAGGACGACTTTAAGATAGAGACCGACTGCGGGAGCGCCTTTTACATATCTGCCATGCGAGGAGACAACCTGCATGACGTGACAGCGGAGGAGTACGCACAGGAGGAAAACCCAGCGTTTGACTTCAATGAGTATACCACGGTGGTGCTGCCGGCGGTGCGTCTGACGCATAATGTGAACGGCAAGCCGGATCCCAACTACATTCCGTATAAGGACCACGCCATCACCAGCGCGGGGCGGAAGCAAAATCACGCTTACGAAACGCGGTGCGAGAACATGAAAGCCATGCTGGCGGGCGAGAGCGCCTATGCCTATGACATTTCATGGGAGTGCGTGATACTGCAGCAGATGCGGCCCTTTGCCTGGGCGATGCAGAGAAAGCGGAAATGCACGGCAGAAAAGTGGATGCGCGAGTTCGAAAGCCGCTACACCGGCGCAGACAGCAACCCCATCGTGCGGGACGAGGTACTGACGGAGTGCCGCAAGCTGATGATCGCGGAGAACCGGCACTGCGCCTACGACATAGGCAACAAGTTGAAGCCGGAGGACGTGATCTACATCGTGGGGTACGACGTATCCTACGCCGACGACAAGAAAAACGCGAAATGCGCCTGCGTGGTGCTGAAATGCACACGTCAGACGGACTGGCTGAAGCGGGACCGCTACCTGAAGCAGGCGGTGTATGTGGACGTGTGGAACCCGCCGGTGAAGAGCATGATGCAGGCGCAGCGGATCAAGGACGTGTGGAGCCGCTTCTGCTATGAGGGCGGCGCGGCCACATACCTTGCCATAGACGCATGGCAGTACGGCACCAGCGTGGTGGAGAACCTGATGATGGACCTGGGAGACGGTCTTGCGCCGCTGTGCGTAAGGAACCACGCCAGCTTCACAGAGCTGGAGCAGGAAAACGCCGTGCCGTGCCTGTACCCCATCAAGGCGGGCGGCGCGGGCGTGACGGATCCGGACGCGGAGATGGTGCGGTACGCGGAGCTGCAATTTGAGAACCGGAATGTGGAGCTGCTGTGCTCTAATGTGAACGAGGGCGTGGAGAACTACAAGAAGTACCACCGGATCAAGGACGACAGCATGGATGCCATGCTGGCAGACCCCTACATAAAGACCCGGGAACTGGTGGGGCAGATACAGAACCTGAAAAAGGTGGCCAGCGGCACGACCCAAAAGGAAGAACGCATTTCCAAGCACATACAGCGCGATATATGGTCGGCACTGAAATATGCGCTGCGGGTGGCGCAGATACTGGAGCGCGAGGAACTGGCGCAGGCGGTGCGGCATAAGAGCGACTGGGATGCGGAGTTGGCAAAATACAAAAACCGCGCCGCGGCACCGCACAGGGCGGCGGCAGCCGGCGCGGGAGGCCGCACGGTGACGGCGCGGCGCGGCGGGAGGATATGCTGAAATGGCGGCAAGGAAGTACAGACTGTACGCGGCGCGGGTGACAGGCGAAACGGTGGCGCTGGCGGAAAAGGAGCGCTTTGTACGGATAACGGCGGGGTATATGCTGCTGTACCGCACTACGGCGCCGAAAAAAATGCAGACGGTGGAGATCAAGGGCGCGGACTTGAAGCGCCTGACGGAGCGAGACCGGCTGTGGCTGGCGGACTGCATCGCGGCGGCGCTGGCGGACGGGGTGAAAAAGAACAGGGCTGACACGCAGAAGCGGCTGAACGAGCTGCTGGATGCGTGGGAGAGGGAGCTGGAAAAAGAGCGCTCCCGCATAGACGAGGAGGCGGCGCATGGAGCAGGAGAAGCGGAGGAACCTGACAAGTGAATTGCAGAGCGTAGCCTGCGGCACCTACCCGGAGATATTTCAGCGCTTCAACGCGCTGGCGGAGCAGTACGGCAATATGCCGGCAGGGGCGCTGGCCAGCGCCTTCAGCCGGGTGAGCATGAGCCAGTCGGCACGGGTGAACCCCTACATTCAGAACCGAAGGGTGCAGGCTATCTCCTCGCTCCCGGAGGACTATACCAAGAATACGGTGGCAGAGATGCTGACCGCCCCGCTTGGCAACGAGCAGGGGCTGCGGCAGGTGGAGCACGGGCTGGAATTTACGGCCTATCCGCTTTTCCACACCCGGAAGATGTACCAGGATCTGCTGACGTATCACAGCTACATCGCCCCGGAGTTCACCGATAAAGACACGGCGAAGAACGACGAGTTCTGGCGGGAGTGGAAGCTGCTGGAGAAGCTGCGGCGCAAGCTGGACGTAAAGACCACGGCCCACAAGCTGGCGGGGCAGGCGGTGCAGGAGGGCAAGGTATTCTACTACCCCCGCGTGAGCGTGGACAAGCCCCACAACAAGGTGAACTACGCTTTTATGCAGCAGCTGCCCAGCGACTGGATAAAGATCGTGGGGTTCAACAGCGTGTCGAAGTACACCGTGGCCTTTAACATGATGTACTTTCTGAAGCCGGGATGTGAGCCGGCGCAGTTCGGGGAGCTGTTTAAGCCCTACTGGGGCATATTCACCCAAGTGGCGGCGAGGCCGCCCAAGGGCGCGGGCACCCGGTATGTATACGCGGCGAAGAACACAATCAATATGAACCGCTTTACCGAGCTGAAAACGGCAGCGGAGCAGGGCGGCGGCGTGCTGCCGGGAGACCCGGACGTATACTACCAGAACGGGAAGTGGTGTTACTGGGTGACGCTGCCGGTGGATGCCGTATATCCCTTTGAGATAGACGACGCGCAGACGGCGGTTGTATCGCCTCTGACTGGACTTTTCCTGTCGTTTATCCAGATCGCGCAGTATGAGCAGATACAGCTGGAACTGGTACAGAACCCGCTGATTTCTCTGCTGACGGGCGAGATCGAATACGACGACAACAGCACGAGGCAGCAGTCGGACAGCTACAAGCTGAGCAACGCAGGGTGGGAGCTTTTCCGCACGCGGTTTTACAACGAACTGGCGGAGAACAACACCAGCGGCATAGGCTGGTACGCCGCGCCGCTGAAGAACATGGAGCTGCACCAGCTGGCCGAGGCGCCCAGCGCCACGAAGATAAGCTCCGCAGGGTACGGCTACACCATGGCGAAGGCGGGACTGAGCGCACTGATACCCACCAGCGACGAGCCGCGGGCGGGCGTGGCGAATATTAGCTTGCAGATAGAGAGCAAGTTTGCCGAGCAGATATACCGGTGCTATGAGCGCATGATGCAGGGCATCATGGACGGGCTGAACCTGAAATATTCATGGCGATTCGCCATGTTTGGCAACATCGCGGAGGACGAAAAGACCTTTGAAAACGCCAGACAGGGGATGACGCTGGGCATTCTGCCTCAGACCATGCTCTACATGGCGATGCTGGACATGAGCGTGATGGACGACATGGCCATCAGCCGTGCGGTGAAAGAAAGCGGCATTATGGACCTGCGGCTGCCCCTTGTGACCAGCTACAACGCCAAGCAGAGCGAAAGCGGACTGCCGCCCCAGGCGGCCCACGACATGAACCCCGGAGGGAGACCGGCATCGAAAGGGGCGCCGGGGACCGAGGGACAGGAAGCGTCAGAGGACGCGGGAGGCTGAGAAGAAATGGGCATGACGGCAATACTGACGGCGGACGACCTGCACGAGATCAACCGGGAGCTGGCCCGGGGGAACGACGTGGAGATACGCCGGACGGCGGAGGGACTGGCCATAAAGGCGCATACCGTACACACGGTGAAAAAAAAGAAAGGCACGGCACTGCCGATGCCGACAGACCGATAGGGCGGCGAGAGCCCCTGCGATAGTGGGGAACGAAAACAGAGAATGCGGCTGCTGTGACCGAAGGCTTGCGCGGATGCGCGGGGTATTGAGGTAGGCGCAATGGCCGTGAAAAGTGGATAACCGCGGCAAAGGGGCTGCGGGGAAAGCCGAATGGGGCTGCGCCGGTGGAGAACACCGGATGCGGCCCCATTTTTATTTTGCGGAGAGAGGGAGTGATGACATGAGAGCACAGGAATACGCCAGCTGGGATAACCCGCGGTTCGCACCTATGCGGGAGCCGATGCGCCGGGTGATGGAGGCATACGGCAATGCGGAAAAGTGGTTTGCGGACATCAAGGACCGGGTGCTGTGCGACATGGGTATGCCGTTTCTGTCGGATGCGATACACAAGCTGGAGCACAAGCAGCCTGAGCGGATAGACGAGTTCGCGGAGATACCCCACGACTACCACCTGCGGCTGATGTACCCGGGTACGCCGGAGCTGGACGAGGACTTTGACAACGACCTGGACCGGGTATTCGAGGTGTGCGTGGCTATTGTGGACGGTGTAAACGAGGCACTGGGCGGATTTATCCGCGCCACGGCGGATGGGGAGTTCAACGCGCTTTCCCTGAAGGCGGAGGAGCTGCAGATCGCCAACACCGACGACAGGCGCAAACTGCTGGATGCCTGGACTATGTGGGACCAGGGCGGTATGAGCCGCGCCACCTTTGACAGCTGGTGCAGAAAACTGTTTGAAGGCGGTGAGGACGAATGAGCACGCTGAAAACCAAGGCGCTGCCCAAGAAGGTGAGCGCCAGCGGCACGCTGAAGGTGATGCAGAAGCTCAACGAATATGAGTTCGGCGTGGAGCTGTGGGTCCTGCGCGAGGGTGAAAACCGGAACAAGTGGGACTACCGCAACCTGCGGGACTACTACAAGACCTTCATCGGGCAGCCCATTCTGATCGCTTATGTGGGGCAGCAGGTGGGGGACGGACACAACATGAGCAAGCGCCGGGATCCCAAGACCGGGGAGGAGTACCAATCCTTCATGGAGGGGACGGCCGAGCGCATCGTGGGAACGCTGTCCGATGACGAAAAGGACTTTACCCTTGTGGAGAGGGGCGGTCATACATGGCTCAGAGCGAAGGGACGGCTATTTGCTTTTTACGCCCCGGAGCTGACGCGGAAGATCGTGGAACAGGGCACGATGGACGTTTCCGCCGAGACAATGGTGTCGGAGAGCCACAAAGAGGGCGATGTGGACGTGTTTACCAAATGGTCGGGCATAGGCGTGACCATTCTGGGCGACAGGGTAAACCCGGCGATACCGGGTGCGAGCATCGCAAAGCTGGCGGCCATGCAGGAGGAATTTAAGGAATTGAAGCTGCGGGCCGCGTCGCTGCACACAGCCGCAGAGGGCAGCGACGGCAAGGAACCCGACAAAAACACAAAAAAAGGAGTGAAAAGCAACATGAACAAGAGAGCGATGGAGCAGATGCAGACCAAGTTCCCCAACCACAAGGTGCTCTCCATGAGCGAGGACGGGCTGAACGTGGCACTGCTGGACGCTTCCGGCAATCTTTTCGGCTACACCTTTAACGCTGACGACAACGGAGAGGTGATCGCCAGAAAGATCATGCCCTGCGCAGCGCACATCGTGCTGAGCGTGGGCGAGGTGGAGCTGAACGCCGATGTGGCGGACGTGGTGGACTACGCCGTGGCCTCCGTGAAGGAGACCGACGGCGATGTGAAGAGCCTGAACGCCAGGCTGGACGCCGCCAATGAGCAGATCAGCGCCATGCAGGAGGCGGAGAGCAAGCGCCGGCTGAGTGCCTGCAAGGCTTCCGCCAAAGCAACGCTGGACGCCTTCAACGCCAACCGCGAGGAAAAGGTGGCGGAGGACGCCATCAAGGCGGTAAATGAGAACATCGAGGCCGGACTGTACGCCAACAGCTGCGACAAGGACGGTGCGTGGCTGGGCGAGAAGCTGGTGCGCGAGGCGGTGCTGGCCGTGTGCGGCGAGGCCGTGATGGAGAGCGACAAACGCAGCGCACAGAAGCGCAAGACCACCTATGCCTGGGAGCACATCGCCGGAAACGGCGGCGAGGGATGCGAGGGTGTGGACGCTCTGCTGGACAAGTGGGGCATCGACGCCGGCAAGTAAAACGAAAAGGAGAGTGAACAAACATGGCATACATCGAGAAAACCGCGTTTGAGCCGCGGATCACCAACAACGAGTACAACGAACTGTGCAACATCACGGGACGCTATCAGGTGTCCGATGCGGATGCGGACTGCTCCGCTGGTCTGCTGGTGGTGCGCGGCGAGCAGCTGCCCTGTGCGGGCTTCAAGGGCATCAAGAACGAGAACGCCTTTTATATGACCGCTGCGGGCGCTGCCGCCAACGCCGACACCGGCGTGTACGCCTGCAACACCTACGATTGGCCCACGCTGGGCGGACGCAACGGCAACAACTACGCTGTGGGCACCGCCACGCTGGGGCTGGGCGTTCCTGCGGGCCGGGATGGCACCTTCACCGAGATCGTGTTTGACGGCAAGCACGCCTACCGCTTCGGCGAGGGCAACCTGAGCACCGCCATCGGCGAGAACACCATCTTCACCATCGCCAACGGTCTGCTGGTGCCCGCCGCTGCCGCCCCCACTGCTACCGGCGCCATTTACTTCAAACTGAAGGGCACCGGCAACTTCACCGAGGGCGCCGGGCAGAGCTTCGTGTACTACGACGTGTGGGCCTGCAAGGTCAGCACCGTGACCGCGTGACAAGAGAGGAGAGTGAGTAAGAAATGGCAAAGCTGAACCTGAACAGCGTTTCCAATGAGGTTTTCGCCATCAACGGAAACGACCAGCGCGAGGACATCGTGGCCAAGGGCCGCGTGCTGTTTTATGAACACGCCCTGAAGGGCAAGATGGCCGTTCTGAGCGCCAAGGGGCAGAACACCCCCGTGCAGCGCACCATGAACGACCGGGGCTACAAGCAGCTGAACGAGCAGTTCCAGCGGGAGAGCCTGCTGTATGCCGCCAAGCTGGCCTGCGCCAGCACCGGCAAGAAGGCACCCGAGAGCTGGGAGGAGTTCAAGCGCAACGGCGGCGAGTATTACGGCAACGCACGGTTCTACGCCGTGCTGCAGGGCATCTGGCAGGAGGTCATCATCCCCATTCTGCCCGCCGTGTACTCCGAGGCACTGAGCGACTTCGCCGAGACCGTGGAGATCGAGCTGGGCCAGACCTACGCCGTGAGCATCGGCAGCAACGACATCCCCGTTTTCCAGGACTCCAGCTGGGGCGCCAGCCGAAGCGTGCCGCGTAACCGCTTCTATTCCCGCGATTACACGCTGAACCCCACCCCCAAGAGCTGCTGGATCACCGCCAAGTGGATGCAGCTGGTGGGCACCAACATGGACTTCGGCGTTTTCTTCGCCAACATGGTGGCGGGTATGTACGCCAAGACCATGGGTATGTGGAATGAGGCCATGACCACCGCCACGGAGGACACCAGCCTGATTCCCACCAACCTGAACTTCACATTCAACAACCAGAACTGGGTGAAGGGCGCCAACAAGATCGCCGCGCTGAACAACACCACCATCTCCGACGTGTTTGCCACCGGCGGCACCGTGGCCCTGAGCAAGGTGCTGCCCAACACCGTGACCGGCTCCACCAACGTGAACATGGATGCCGCTATCGCCACGCTGCTGGGCGCCGACTACACCAAGGCCGGCTACCTGGGCCAGTTCATGGCGGTGCGCCTGATGCCCATGCGGGACGTTATCATCCCCGGCACCCAGAACACCACCGTGGAGACTATGCTCAGCGAGAACGACATCTGGATGCTGGCCGGCAACGGCAGAAAGCCGCTGACCATCGGCTACACCAGCGGCACGCCCATCTCTATCGAGATGGATCCCACCCGCACCGGGGATTTCGAGATCGGCCTGAACCTGACCATCGCTCTGGACAGCGTGGCCACGTTCGCGTCCAAGATCGCGCACTTCACCGTGTAAGGAGACCCACACCGGGGAAGGGGCGAAAGCCCCTCCCCGAATATGCGGATTTAGTTTAACCGGGAAAACGGCGGTCTCCAAAACCGCAGTTCGGGGTTCGAGTCCTCGCGTCCGTGCCAAAAGCGGTGGACACTACCGTTGGGCAATGGCATAGCGCCGCTCTGAAAGTGTGTTAGCATTGGCGCTTTATCCGTGCATTGAGCGCCTAAAAGTAACACGGTTGCCGGTAAACGTGCCGCCCGTCCGGCGTAAAAGGCGGTTTGGAAAACAATTCCCGCGAGCCGAAAGGCACAGGGAGTTTATGGGGGCGAAAGCCCCATACGGAAATGTAGCTCAGTTGGCAGAGCATCTGACTGTTAATCAGAGGGGCGCAGGTTCAAGCCCTGCCGTTTCCGCCATAAGGCTGTGCGGCGAAGCCGCGGGTATGCAATGCGCCGACGTGTAAACGGGGCAGCGGTGGGAGCCTTGACGCATTGCGGCAGATAGAAACAGACCATGAAAGGAATCTGAAAGGAGCAGAAAACATGGGTAAGCAGAAGAAAAGCGGAAACAAGCTGGCCGCGCAGATCGCGGCGGAGGAGAGCGAGGATGACCAGGTGATGCTGGCACCCCAGCAGAGCGCGGACGCGCCGGACGAGAACAGCGCCGTGAAAACGACGGAAAGCAAGGACGCGCAGGAAGCGACTTCTTCCAATGTGAGGGAGGGCGGCAAGGCATATCCGGAACAGCCCGCCGCGCCGGTGATGTACACCGCGGAGCAGGTGCAGCAGATGATGAAGGAGGCCGCTGCCGCCGCCGTGGCGGAGGCGCTGAAGAACATCCCCAAGCAGGCCGCGCCGCAGATCGTGCAGGTGAGCACCAGCGCGGAGCAGGTACACTTCCTGTGGATGGCGCCGGTGGCGGACGACAACGTGGTGCAGTTCGGCGACGGCGGAATGTACGGAAACATTGTGGGCAAGACGGGAAGCTTTTACGTGCCGAAGCCCGACCTGAGCCGCATATTGACGGAGATGAACCGCCGGTTCATGGCGCAGCGGTGGCTGCTGGTGGTAAGCGGCCTGACGGACGAGGAGCGTGAGGCGCTGGGCGTGGACTACAAGCCGGGTGAGGTGCTGGACAAGAAAGCCTTTGCCAAGCTGGTGGAGCTGGGCGACGAGCTGCTGAACATCTACCCGGCGCTGTGCGAGGGACACAAGGTGATGGCGGCGCAGATGTACGCCGACGCCTACCGCCAGGGCAGCCGGTATGTGACGCGGGAGCGCACGGTGAAGCTGAACGCGCTGAGCAAGCGCAAGGGCCACGAGAAGGGCGACTTCATTGCCATTATCGAGGACATGAACGAGAAGGACACGAAGTAAGGGACGTTTGACGACACTGGCGAAAGGCGCTACCGCCCACGACAAAAGAGGGGCACCCATCGTAGGAACGATGACAACGCCGCAGATCAGTGTGGCGGGCAGCGTGATGACGATAGCCTGACGGAGAGGAACAAAACGCATGGCGAGAGATGTAAAGATCAACGGCGTGACCTATACGGGCGTCTCCGTCGTGCAGGTGCCGATGGCCGAGGGAGGCGCGGCACGGTTCATGCAAGTCAATGGTGCGCCCGGAGCGCTGGAAAAGTGGAAAGCGGGGTTGAAGATAAACAACTCCACCTACCCGAACATCGGGCAGATGCGCTTCCCACTGGCGGAGGGCGAAGGCTACGCCCTGTACCTGTACGGAAACGGAGACTGGGAGGCGACCTACCGGGTGGCTCCCGGCTCCGTGGTACAGGTGGGAGACTTTGTAAAGATCACGAAAGGGCTATTCCCTTCGGCGACACTGTATCCGTCGGAAAGCCTGTATCCACAGGCGGAAAAGGCGGGACTGATGCCCAGCAGCAATCTGTACCCCGGCAGGAGCACATACCCCAGCAACGCGCCGCTGGTGGAGGGGCTGGGCGGAAATTCGACCGGCGCGGACGGCGTGGCACTGACGGACGGCACGGCGGGAGAACTGATAACGATCTATATTCCGGCATAAGGAGGGGAGAACATGGGGACGAAGTGGAGCGAGGTCATATCGAACCACGCGATGGTGGCCATAGACGACGTGCGCTTGCAGGAGGAGGCAGCCAACGACCCGGCGGCGTTCCTGCGGAGGATGAGCCTGTATATGGTGAACGCCATCCCCCTATTCTCCCTGCCGGTGCAGATGAGAGCGTATCTGAGTGAGGGGTTGGTACAGCCCAGCTACGGCGACTACTACTGGACCAGCAGCGAGGACAGCCTGGTGGGAGAAACGGAAGTTGACACCGGAATGGTGGGCTACGAGCTGTTTTCCTGCGCCATTGTGGAGCAGGATGTGACGGGCGGCATGACGGCGGTGCCGTACACCGGGGCGAGCTACAACGCCGAAACAGGCGTGGTGACGTTCCCTATACAGGACATGGCGGGAATAAACTACACGCTGGACTTTTACACAGACGGTGAATTTGGTCACGAGCTGACAATGGAGCAGAAGCGGATACTTGGGCTGTGCGTGGCAAGCGTATGGGACGAGCGGTTCTTCCGCAACTGGCTGAACGACCAAATGAAGATAAAGGACGCGAGCTTTGACACGGTGAACGAGGGCACCTATATGAAGGAGGGCGCCGCGAAGCAGGAGAAGAACCGGGCAAGGCTGATGGACGAGATGCACAAGTATGAGCAGGACTGTACGTTCCTGAACACGGTGCAGAGAGGCCGGGGCGGGTACGGACGATACCAGTTCCTGTGAAACGGGGAGGTGACGGGCGATGGCGGACGTAAAGAACAATCTTGGCAATATCGCCGCAATGGCGGAGAGACCGCAGGCACCCACCAACCGCCCCGCACAGTACAACGACAGGCGCAACCCCTACTTTGGAGATCCAACGGCGCGATTCGTGCAGGCATACGGAAAATACGCCAGCGACTACACCGCGTGCCGGGTGCAGGGGCTGGACAGCGACCCCAACAACTTCTACGAGTGGAGCGAACAGCTGGTACGCCTTGCCGATGCGCGGAAGAAGGGTAACGCCATAGACCGGCCCATAGACAACTATAAGGAAGTCCTGTTTGTAAACCGGCGCATCGAATATGTGCCGGAGGGCGCAAAAATGGAGACAATGGGCTCCACATGGCTGGTGACGAACCCAGCCAACATATCCTCTGCCGTGGGCGGCGGAATCATAAGGCGGTGCAACGCCACATGGAACCATCTGGATTGGTACGGCAACGTACTGAAGGAACCGATGGTGGTGGAAAACGTGAAGCTGAACGCCAACGCCAACGACTTTCAGGAGACCATGCTCATCATGCAGGGGTACTTCAACATTACCATACAGCGCAACGGCGAAACGGAAAACCTGGATGTGAACAGCCGCCTGATCCTGGGGCGGATGGCGTATCAGATCACCGGCTACGCAGACGTGGCGCAGGAGTTCACCGGGGACGACGAGAGTTGCCGGCTGCTGCGGTTTACGGCGCGGATGACGGAGCCGGATAAAGAAAAGGACGACCTGGTTCGCCGGGTGGCCAACGCCTATCCTTTCACCTGGGAGGTGAACGTGAGCGGCAGGGCGGCCATGAGCACGGGGGAAAAGGCAAAGTTTACCGCCGCATCCCTGCGGAACGGAGAGGCGGCGGACGGAGACACAGAACACCCCACCCGCTATCTGTGGTACAGCAGCGACGAGAGCGTATGCCGGGTGGACCCCACGGGAAACGTGACGGCGGTGGGCGAGGGAGAGTGCACCATCACGGCGGTGCTGGTGCAGAACGAGGAGCACTACGGCACCTATACCGTGACGGTGGCAGAGAGCGTAAGCGGCGTACACTGGCGGACGGATCCGGTGGAGAGACTGGAAGCCTACGGCAAGACCGTGCTGACGGCCATATACACCGAGAACGGCGCGGAGACCGGAGACGCGGTGGAATGGACCTTCACCGGGGCGGCGGAGGACAGCTACACCGCAGAGGTGGACGGCAGCACCGCCACCGTGTACTGCTGGGGCGGGAGCGTAAAGCCTTTGACGGTGACGGCAGCCTGCAAGGGCAAGAGCGTGAGCACGGACATCACACTGGAGGGGTGGTAAGAACGATGGCAAAGCCGATATGTGAGCACGCCTACCGGAAGGTAGGGGAGATCATCATACGGTGCAGGAAGCAGACGGGAGAGCACGACTTCTGCTGCTACCAGTACCACTGCCCGGACAGCGGACGGTACGAAAACGCGGCGCAGTGGCGGAACTGCTCACTGCGCTGTAAGGAGAAAAAGTAAATACGTGAGGGAATTTCCATTATGAATCTGAAAGGAGCAGGAGAGATGGAAAACAGCATTAAAGAGCGCAAGCCCATTACCATGAAGGAGGTATTCGCCAAGGCCAACGCTTATGTGCCGCTGATGGAGAAGGCGGCCATCGTGAGCCACTGCGCGGAGAGGTGTATTGACCGGGTGGTGGTGGATACCGGAGAGCGCTTCCGGGGCGATGTGCCGCCCATGTACCGGGAGAACGGACAGCGGAAACGGCGCTACCTGATGGGCATACTGGCACGGGCGTATCTGCGGCTGGACTTCGACGGCTGCGAGGAGGACAAGTGGCTGATGAGCGCCGACGACTACGATCTGGTGGGCGGCGTGCAGCTGGTCAACCAGATAGACCGGATGAAGAAGCAGAGCGACGCCCTGCGGGACAAGGCGTATGACCTGCTGGCGGATTACCGGGACCTGGAGAAGATGCTGAACACGGAGATCAACGCCAATCTGGCGGTGATGAACGATGTGGTGGCGCGGATGGCCATGAGCAGCGCGGCGGCCATGACGCCGGAGAGCATGAAGGAGCTGGTGGAACTGGCGGAGCAGGTGCAAAAGGGAACAAAATAATATTCAAAACGCAACGGAAATAAAAGTTGCAAAAATATCAAAAACGCAACGAAAAATACAATGTTTCATGTGAAACAATTAGGAAAACGGAAAGCGGGGTGAGGGCGTGAACACAGATTTCGACAGCCCCTACTATCCATTTGAACGTGTGGAAACCGGTTACGGCACCTTTAAGGGTGCAGAGAAGATACCGAAAAAGATCGTGAACTACCTGCTGGACCTGCCGGACAGGAACGGGTACACGCCCGTGGATGACAACGCAAGACCCCGGGTGCGGCTGATGAAGTACATCTGCTGCGACGGGGCGAACCCACTGGCCCAGCCCCTGCCCACGGCGGAGGAAAAGCTGAGCATTGTGTTTGACGGTGAGTCGCCGGCGGTGGACACGGAGGAGCAGAAGGCAAAACACCCCAAGGGGTACAGGCTATTCCCGCTGGAATACTGGGGACAGGCGCAGAGCATGGCGCAGACGGTGGTAAAGGTGTACATCGGGCGGGTGATCCCAAAGACGCCCTTTACGGCGGCGGTAGGAATATACTTCGACATACTGTGCAACTACGGACACGAGACCACCACACGGACGGACGATTACTCCCGCAGCTATGACATGGAGCAGTGCATCATTGAGGCACTGAACGGCGTGAACATAGGCGGAGCCGGGGTGATGACCTTTGACAGAGGAGCGCACGCGGACAACGGGTCCCATGCCATATACGATCAGGGCATGAACGTGGGGCGGCGCGTACACATGAGCCTTGCGTGGGCGGACAGCGACGAAGAAAGCGTCGTGACTACATTCTGAGAGAACGGAGGGCGGCGCAATGGATGAAGTGACTTTTGACCACCGGCTGACGGAGGTGGAACAGCGGAGCAAAAGCAACACGCACCGCATAAACGAGCTGGCCGAGTGGCAGAAAGCGATGAACGAACTGGCGACCTCGGTGGCGCTGATGACCCGGGAACAGAAGGATATGCGGTATGACCTGTCGGAGGTCAAGAAGGACGTAAAGAGCCTGACGAACCTGCCGGCGAAGCGGTGGAACGACGTGGTAGAGAAACTGGTATGGCTGGTGCTGGGCGGCGCGGTGACGGCGCTGCTGGTACAGGCGGGAATCCATTTATAAGAAAACTGCATAATCAATAAGGAGTATAGAAATTATGAATAGAGTAATTTTCTATAAGACAGCAACGTGCCCGTACTGCGGAAAGCTGGCTACATTTGCTATGGATGAAAAATGGAAAAAAGTTTGCCGGTGCATGGTGCTGGAGCCGGGGAATGAAGTCAAGGCTATTATCGTAAAGGTGTTTCGTGAGGGAGGAAAAGAGCTGATATGCCGATCTCACAGAGCATAGAAAGGGCCTGCCGCAGGTACGAGGAAGTACAGGCGGAGGGACTGACGCTGTACCCCATCCTTGTGGAGGAGATGGAGACATTCGAGTTGGCGCGACCGGGCATTGACATCGTGCAGCAGAGCCTCCCTGTGGCGTATGCTGTGATGCCGCTGCTGGCGGCCTACTACAAGATGGAGTACGACGCGATGGGGCGCGGAGAGGAGACAGTGGGGCTGCTGTCAAGGGCGCTTTTGATGCTGGCGCTCTCCCTGCGGCTGGGGAGAGGAAAGCCGTTGGACGAGCGCTTGAAGGCGTTTCGCTGCAAGGTGGACACGAAAGACCCCAGCCGGTTGACGGCGGTGGAGTTCGTGCTGCACGGAGAGGAGCTGTGGCGCATTACGCCGGTGCAGTTCCAGTACCTGCGGGAGATCATCGCCGCACAGAACGGAATTGAGCTGACGCCGCCGGAGGCCAACCCGGAGCTGGTGGAAGCGCAGCGGGAGCTGGCGGAGATGAACGGCGGCGCAAAACTGAGCGGAGATGCGTGGGAACGGGTGGCGACGGTGGCCGCGCTGGAACACGCGGAGGAGACGGAAATAGAGTCGTGGCCACTGCTGAAGCTGCAGACGAAAGCAAAAACGTGGCAGCGGATATTGGGGTACATGACCTGCACCATCGCGGAGGCGAGAGGAACACAGTGGAAACGGGGCAACCCGTGGCCGAGCCTGTTTTATGACCGGGTGAGCGACGGCAACACGGCACTGCGGCCCGTGGAGGAAGCGACACGTGGCATGGGACAGGCATAGAGAAGGGAATAGGTCCTGCAAGCGGGCAGGGCGGAACGCCAAGTGGGGCGAAGCCAACGGGAAACCGGGGCTTTGCCTCCATTTTTTATATCAAAAAGGAGTGAAAGCGGAATGATTACTTTTACCGATCCGAGACTGTATACCCGCGGCATCTGCGCCGCGCAGTTCGCCGACATGGAAACCGGTCAGATCCTGCTGAGCAGCAATAAGTTCCAGGAGGGCAACATCACCGTGACCGTGAACGGCGATCCCCTGCGTGCAGGACTGAACAACGGCATTGCCACCATCATCGAGAGCGACCCGGACATCCAGGTGAACTTCACCCAGGCCAACTTCGACCTGCGGACGAAGATGGCGGGCGTGGGCGGCGCTGTGACCTACAACGCTGTGGCCCCGGTATGCCAGGTGGTGACGGCGAACAGCACCGTGCTGAAGGTGGATGTGACCGACGGCGCCCCTGTGGCGCAGTATGCGATGGCAAAGCCCTACGCCTATGTGCAGGAGACCAAGAAGGCTTCCGGCATCCAGCAGGGCGGCATTGCCTATGAGATCGCGGCGGACGGCACCATCACCGGCTTTACCGCGGTGAGCGGCACCGAGTACAAGGTGTGGTACTTCGTGAACAAGCTCAGCGCCATGTGCGGCAAGCTGAACACCGGCATGAACGGCAAAGTGGGACTCTTCACCGCACAGATGGCGGTGTACGGCAACGTGAACGCCAAGACCAACGAGGGCACCCGCCAGGGCTGGCTGTACATCAACGTACCGCTGAAGCTGCAGGCGGACACCGCCACCGTGACCGGAAGCCAGAGCAACTACGACACCACGCAGATCGTGGGGCGCGCACTGAGCACGGATGAGAGCGTGATCTCTGACAAGTGCGAGGACTGCGCCGGCGGCACCCTGGGCTGGTACGTGTACGTGCCGGACAACGGCGCGGAGGTGGTGACGGGCATCGTGACCGCCATCGGCGGCGTTATCAACGTCCCCGTCAGCGGCACGGTGCAGGTGAAGCCCCAGGCGGTGCTGGAGAACGGCCAGCTGGCGGTGCTGGATCCTGCCAAGTGCGCCTACAGCCTGAACGGCGCACCCAGCGGCACCACCGTGAGCGCAAGCGGACTGATCTCCGCAGGGGCCACTGCTGGCGACTGCGACATGACAGTTACCTTCGTGTACGAAGGCACCGCGTTTACCGACCAGTGCGCTGTGAGCGTGAAGGAAGCCTGACGACAACAAAAAATCCCCTCCCCTGCCGCAAGGCGGGGGAGGGGGCAGACGCGAGTGCGCTGAAGCAAGACAGCGCATTGGCGTATGTGAGAGAGGGGAGGCGCGGGACATGGCAAAGCTGGTGGGGCAGTTCAGTGGGTTTGAACAGGACATGGCCGCGCTGGAAAAGCAGGTGAAGGATGCCTTTCGCACATCGCGTCCCGCACTGGCGGAGGAAATGCGGCAGTGCTTGCGGGAGCACGTGGTAGAGGACGTATACGACAAGCTGGTGCCGGAGGAGTATGTGCGCCGGCGGGGCACGAAGGGATTGGCGGACATGAACGCCAGCGCCACGGTGTATTCGGATGAGCGGGACGGCGGCATGAACCTGACGCTGCTGTATCACCCCAGCGGCGCAACGGACGGCAACGGAGAACCCATAAACCCCCATGTGGACGGGGACGACCTGGTGAACCGGATCGAGAAAAACGACCCCGCGTACAACTGGGGCAGACGGCCAAAGAACAGACCCTTTTTCCGCAACTTCGTGGAGGAGATGCTGGACGGCAGGGCGGAAGAAACACTGGTGCGGGCCATGAACGGAGCGGACCCCACGCTGGAGCTGGCGGAAGATACCGGGATGATACGGGAAGAGGACGATTGGAGGTAGCGTATGGCGATTTTCAAAGTAACGGCTGTACCTGATTTTTCGCAGCTCAAGGGAGAGATAGCGAAGCTGCAGAGCAGCCCGGTGACTTTGGGCGTGAATACGCAGAACGCCGATGTACAGATAAACGCCACACGGCAGAGTTTGCAGAAGCTGACGGAGACCTTCAGCCCGGAGGGCGAGCTGCGCCGGTCCGTGGCGGACTACAGACGCCAGGTGGGCGAAGTGGTGCAGGTGTCCAAATCGCTGAATATGCAGAGCGGCGAGATGGAGATCACCGGCAAGAAGGTGACGCAGAACTTTACGGCGCAGGCCAAGGCGGCGGAGAGGGCGGCGGCACAGGTGCGGGCGGCCAAGGATGCCTACCGCGCCTATGCGGCGCAGCAGAGCAGCACCTACGCGCCGACCGCCATGCAGAGCCGCATAGAGGACCTGACCGGCGTAAGCGGACTGAGCGGTAAGAGCGCCAAGGAGAGCGCGGCGGTATTTGAAAAAGCATATTTGGACGCCAGCGGGAAGGTGCAGCAGAGCACGAAAAAGGCTGCGCAGTCGGTCAAGAGCGTGGGGACGGCGGCCAAGGAGAGCAGCGGCTTTGCCGACCTGATGGGCGACAGCTTTGTGCGCGTGGCCGGAAAGATGGCGCTGTGGCAGGTGATGGGCAACGCCATTGCCGGGTTAAAGCGCAGCTTCACGGAAGCGCTGGAGACCATGAAGGACGTGGACGACGAGATGGTGACGATACGCAAAGTCACCGGCGCGACCACGGAGGAACTGAACAGGATTGAGAAGCAGGCATACGACACCGCCAGCGCCTACGGCGTGGCGGCGGACGAGTACCTGAACAGCGTGGCAAACTTCAGCCGCGCAGGCTACGGCGAGCAGGCTTCCGCACTGGCGGAGCTGGCTACCAAGACGCAGATCGTGGGCGACACGGACGCAGAGACCGCACAGCAGTTTTTGCTCTCTATGGACGCGGCGTACAAGTATCAGGGCAGCATCGAGCAGCTGACGAAGGTTCTCGATGGAGCAAATGAAATTGATAACAATTACGCAACGTCAATAGAAAAAATTGCCGAAGGCTTGGGCAAGGTGGCGCCTATTGCGGCGCAGGCCCATGTGGGCGCAGATGAACTGACGGCGGCTATCGGCACCATTACGGCGGTGACGCAGCGGTCCGGCACAGAGGCCGCCACCGCGCTGCGGGCGCTTTTCCTGAATATCATCGGCGATACCAAGACGGAAATCGACGAGGGCGTGACGTGGACCACCGGCGAGATCGCCGGATTGCGGGATGTCATCAAGCTCTATGCCAAGGACGCCTACGACGCGGCGCAGGCCACGGGCAGCGTGATAAACCCCATGAAGGCCATTGCCGGTCTGTCCAAGAGCATGAAGGACGGGCTGCTGACGGAGCAGCAGCTGATGGAGATGGTCAGCGACATCGGCGGAAAGCTGCGTACCTCGCAGCTGCTGGCGCTGATCCAGAACTGGGATATGTACGAGTCCATGCTGGGCGACTACGCCGACGCGGTGGGCAGCGCGGATAAGGAAGTGGAAAACGCGCTGGACAGCTGGACCCGTAAGACCGAGATACTGCACAACAAGTGGACGGAGTTCATCAGCAACCTGGTGGAGACGGACACCATCAAGGGTGCGCTGGATCAGGTGATCGCGCTGGTGGAGTTTTTGGACAGCGACACCGGACGGCTGGTGATACAGCTGGGGCTGCTGGTGGGTGCGCTGACGCTGGCGAACAAGGGCTTTACGGCGCTGATGAACAGCAGCGTGGGAACGTTCTTCGGAACGCTGACCTCCGCCATAGGCGGCAACGCTATGGCGATGACGCAGCTCACCGGGCAGATGAAGGGCCTGGTGGCAATGCTGCCGAAGCTGGGCATCGGCGCGGCGATTTTTGCGGCGCTGGGCGTGGCGATCAGCCTGAGCACGGAAAAAGCGCGAGCCTATGAAAAGGCGCTGGAGGGCGTTGAAACGGCGCAGAGTGCGCTGAGCGAGACCGAGGACGAGTACGAAACGCTCATAAGCAAGACCGGAGAGCTGACGAAGGCGGAGGAAAAGCGGCTGGAGGTGCTGCGGGCCATCCGCGAGGAGCAGGAAAAGGCGGTACGGGACGCAGAGTCTGCGGCGTGGGACGCATGGAACGAGCTGCACGGCACCGGAGCCGAGGTATACGTTGGCGGCGGCGACAGTGTGGGCAACGGCATGGGCGTGACCCCTGTACAGATGGTGCAGGCGGACGTGGAATCGCTGGCGCAGTACAAGCTATCGCTGAAGCTGGTGCAGGACCAGATGGAGGCAGGCACTAAGACGCAGGAGGAGTATTACTACTCCCTGTCGAAGCTGCAGGAGGGCCGCGAGGAAGAAGTAGAAACGATACGCAAGGCGATCAACTATGGCTTTGCGGTATCAGAGGAACAGAGGCAGTTGGTGGCTGCCTATGACAGGGTGCAGGAGATCCTGGGCGTGACGCAAAAGGCCACGCAGGACTACGTAAACAAACTGATCTCCGAGGCGCAGCAGGCAGGGTATACAGGTAAAGCGCTGTACGACCTGGTGGCGGCGCAGATCACGGCAAGCAATACAAAGCTGAATTTCAGCCAGCAGATCAGTGCGCTGCGGACGCTGGCGGCCACCATCGGATATACCACCCAGGCATACGGCAACCTGCTAAACGCAGGGCGGATATACCAGCAGGCGATGGTGCTGGTCGCCAACAAAAAATTCAAGACGCTGGAGGAAGCCCAATCCTACCTGACGAACAAGGCGTGGGGAAAACTGACGGGCACGGCGCCCAGCGGCGGATGGAACAACACCACCGGAAACACAGGAGGTTATAGCGGCGGCGGTTCCGGCGGTTCCGGCAGCAGCGCGGCGAAAAAGAAGTATCAGGACGAGATCGATGCGCTGGAAAAGCAGCGGGACGCAGAGCTGGCGGCCATAGACGCGCAGATCGATGCGCTGAAGAAGCAGAACGAGGAGATAGACCGGGCCGAGAAGCTGGAGGAGCTGCGGCTGGAGGTCATGCGGAAGCAGGACGCGCTGCTGAACGCCCGAAACGAGCGCACGGTGCGGATGTACAACGCCGAGTCCGGGCAGTGGGAGTGGATCGCGGACCCGGAGAAGGTGAAGCAGGCCGAGGAGGACCTTGCGGACGCGAAGAAGGACCTGCGGGACTATGAGCGGGAGATGGAGCTGGACCTCGCCATTGAGGAATTGGAGGCGAGGAAAAAGGCCATCGAGGCGGCGTACCAGCTGAAAATTGACGCACTGGAGGAGTACATCAACGCGCTGGGTGAAACGGTGGCTCAAGAGGAAGTCCTGCTGGATCAGAGCGTGCAGAACTGGTGGGAATGGGCCAACGGGGTGCTGGCGGCAAAGGCGGCTGCGGCAGGCGTGACGATCACGGCTGGCGGTACGCCGGTAGAGGTTAAACGGAACGCGACCGGCAATGCGTCGGGATACACCGAGGTAAAGGTCGGCCACCTGACAGGCGTGCGGAAATCCACCAGCTCCGAGAAAGCCAGCGTATCCAATAAACCGACGGGGAACCTTTCGGATGCCATCAGCATGGGCAAGAACAACATTTCTTTGCCGAACAGTGGAAAGTCAAACCGGACGAGCGTTGTGTCGGGAAGCATTATCGGCGCCGTCAGCGGGGGACGGAAGAAAAAGTACGACAGCGGCGGTGTGCTGCACGGGCTGGGCGGCATAAAGGCCACGGTGGACGACGAGATGGTGCTGCCGCCCGATGTGACGGCGAAGATGCTGAAGCCGTCGGCGGATGCGCGGTTCCGGGCCAGGGTGAACGAGCTGGGCGGATTGTACGGCGAGACGCCGGTGAGCCGCAGCGTGGCGGGAAACAGCGATAACCGCAGCTACAGCGACCACAGTGGGCCCACCTATAACGTGAAGGGCATCACGCTGACGGAGCAGCAGGCGGAGCACCTGACGGTGGCGCAGATGTGCCGGATGGCGCACAACGTGAAGCCCTACGGAGGATAAGAGCATGGACGAGAACGCAAAGATGCTGGCGGAGCTGGCAAAGCGGCTGTGGGACAACTTTTATGTGCGGCGGGTGCGGGAGACGCAGACGGATATGGTACGGCAGTACCGGGCGCAGGTGACGACCGCGGCGGCAGACGGGAAAATCGGCGTAAAACGACCCTTTGACGAAACGGAGAGCTTTCTCCCCTATGTGAGCACGATGGCGGCGGCCCCGGTGGGAGCGCAGGTGGTGGTGCTGGTATTCGGCGAGGGGAAGAACGCTGGGAACCACATGGTTTTCATGTATGCGGACGGACGGAATATGTGAGAAAGGACGGCTGGACTATGGCGAAAAAGACGCGGCACATCCTGGTGATGAAAAGCGGCAGAGAGATACCGATAACGGGCATCACGGGACGGTACTACATCACCCGCGAGAGCCAGTACCGCAAGGGAAACCCGGACATACGAAAGATCAGGGCGGCCACGGACGAGGAGTGCGACGCGCTGACGGCGGCGGAGGACAGGAAGAAGCGTAAGCGCAGCTGAACGGAGGGCACGTGCCATGACGGAGCAGGAAAAATATCTGGCGTACCTGAGAGCGCTGAAGGGCAGGTTTCAAAAACTGTGCAGGCTGCGCTTTCTGAACCCGGACGGGAGCACGGCGTTCTTCGTGGACAATAACCCGCGAAATAAGCACAGCGGCGCCTTTGTTGCCGACGGAGGGCTGACGGTAAATTTGCAAAACGGCGTGAGGCGCACGGCCAGCGTGACGCTGGGGAACGTGGACGGCGCGTTCGACTACAACGTAAACCACCTGTGGTTCGGGCAGGAGATCGCGCTGGACGAGGGGCTGGTGCTGCCCAACGGCGAGGACTACTACATACAGCAGGGCGTTTTCCTGATACAGAGTCCGCAGGAAACGGTGGAGCCGGGACGGCGGCTGATGCAGTACGAGCTGGTGGACAAGTGGGCCAATCTGGACGGGACGCTGTGGGGCAAGCTGGAGGGCACCTATAAGGGAAAACTGAACGTGAACATCTTTCAGCAGATCAACGCCCTGTTGCAGGACGACAAGGGAAACGGGCGGAAGGTAGACCCCATCCCCCCGGTGTACACGGAGTATTACAACGGCAAGAAGCAGAAGCTGACGGACGGCACGGAAGTAAACCTGGTGGACGCGCCGTACACGCTGGAGGTGGATCCGGGAAGCGGCACATACGCGGAGGTGATACTGGGCTTTGCGGAGATGCTGAACGCATGGATCGGCTACGACGCCACGGGGCGGCTGCGGATAGACCCCAGCCAGGACGACCTGCTGGATAGTGAAAAGCCCATCAGCTACGCCTTCTCGATGGGGGAAGCGACGCTGCTGGGCATGACGTACACGGCGCAAAACACCGAGGTGTACAACGACTACATCGTGCTGGGGGCGGCGCTGGATGACAACAGCCAGCCGGGGGCGAGAGCCACCAACAACGACCCCATGAGCGATACCAACGTGCAGCTGATAGGCCGCAAGACGGTGTGGACAGAGGAGGACGGCTACGCAACGGAGACCATGTGCCGGGACAGGGCAGAGTGGGAGCTGAAGCGGTCCACGGTGCTGCAGAAGAGTGTGGACATCAGCTGCGGGCAAATTTTCCACATAGTCGAAAATACCCTCGCCTCGGTAGTGCGGACGGACAAGCCGGGCAGCCCCACGGAGCGGCATCTCATCACCGGCTTTTCCCGCCCGCTGACAGGAGAGGGGCAAATGACCATATCCGCCACCAGCGTGGCGGACTTCCCGGTGGCGACGGTGACGGTGTGGCCGCTGAAAACGGAGACAAAGACATAAACGGAAGGAGGGAAGGACGATATGGCACTTTTCATGCCGACAAATATCACGCCCTCCACGCTGGGAGCGCTGGGCAACGGGACGGTGGACGCAAGCCAAAACATGACCGTGACCTGGCAGGTGGACGGACAGAACGCCATGACGGCGTTTGAGATAAAAATTCTGGCCAATACGGCGGAGAGCGCACAGCTGTACGACTCGGGAAAACGGACGGACAACTGCCCCTTTTACGGGCGAAACGCCAAGGGCGATGTGGTGTTTTTCAGCTACACGATCACGGCGGCGGCGCTGGCTGCGGCGGGAATCACCAACGGGAACAGCTACAAGCTGCTCATCACCCAGTGGTGGACGGACGCGGACAGCGTGACGCAGCAGAGCGCATCGGTATTCGTGTGCCGGAGCGCACCGATGCTGACCATCAACGACTTTACGAAGCCGGTTGCGGCGAAGGAGATGACGTGGACGGCCAGCTATTCGCAGGCGCAGGGCGACCCCATTATTTGGGCGCGGTGGCAGCTTGCACCGGCAATGGACACGGAGGACGTGCTGTACGACACGGGCAACGTGGCGACGGCACAGCTGGCGTTTTACTACGACGGCTTATTCACCGGGCAGGAATACGCCGTGCGGTGCCGGGTGGAGACCAGCAACGGCGTGGTGGCAGACACGGGCTGGGTACAGTTCGCGGTGCAATACAGCGCCAGCAGCTATACCGGCGCGGTGGTGACGTGCGTAAAGCGGAAGCAAAGCGGCGTGCTGGTGTCGTGGCCGGGCGCCTACGACATACCGGGCACGGCGGAGGGCGAATACACCATCCGAAATGGGGAGCTGAACCTGAGCACCGGATCCACGGTGACGTGGGACACGGTGACGGGCGAAGCGATGGCGCTGACGACGCCCATAAGCATCGTATGGCAGGGGACGGTAAAGACGCTGCCGGCGACGCTATTCAACCTGACCGGCGCGGATGGAAAGGCGCTGACGGTGACGGTGAGCACAACGGCGGTGCGGGCTATGCAGGGCGGCGCGGAGATAGGCCGGGTGAACGCTGCCTTTGCCTCGGAGGACGAGCTGACGGTGGCGCTGACGGGCGGAAAACTGTATGTGCGGCGGCGGTATGAGCGGGGACTATTCCCAGCGGAGAGTCTGGAACCGTCGGTGCGGCTATTCCCCCTGGCCAGCCAATTCTCGGTGCTGAAATACATGGCGGACGCGGTGATGGCGGACATGACCGTGGTGAACGTGAAGCTGGTTGGCGCACAGGTGTGCGACTACCTGTGGATAGAGGAGGGCGAGCTGACGGACACGGTGGTGACGGCGCTGATGAGCGCAGCGGGGTACACACCGGAGTTTGGCGACAGGACGCTGCTGCTGGCGGACTTTGCCACAGACCTGCGGGGCGGCAACATCGTGGCGGAGGAGCCGCTGACGGGCTGGGCCGTATACCGCAGAGAGGAGGGCGCAGCGTCGCTGGTGCACGTGGCGGACGTAGGGTACGCAGAGCGCAGCGTGATCGACTGCGCGGCGGCCTCGCAGGGAACGTACACCTACTACGTATTCGGCGTGGGGGAGAGATCCTTTGTGACCACGGCGCTGCCCAGCCAGCCGGTGACGGTGTGCTTGTGGGACTGGACGATACTCTCCTGTGCGGAGGACGGCGACAACGTATACCGGGTGGAGGAGCTATTCCGGTTCAGCCTGAACGTGGAGAGCGGGACGGTGAGCAACAACAACCGACCGACGCTGCTGGGAAACTTCACCCGATACCCCACGGTGCAAATGGTGCCGCAGCTGTACCAAAGCGGCGAGCTGAGCGGCTATATCGGCGAGGTGGGCGCCAATGCGGAGTACAGCGACACGCTGGCGAAGCGGGACGCGCTGTTTGCTCTGGCGCTGACGCAGAACACCTTATTCCTGAAAAACCGGAAGGGCGAGGTGCTGCGGGTATTCGTCAACGCGGAGATCACCTGCGAGACGCAGGACAACACGCGGCAGCAGGCGCTGATCTGCGCGGTGCCGTGGGCTGAGACCGGGAGCGCGGAGGGCGCACAGATACTGATACGGCAGGGCGACGCCCTGTGGACCGTAGCAAAAAATTGACGGACGAAAGGAGCGAGGGACGATATGGCAGGTTACAAGAACCCCGGATGGAACAACGGTGCGCCGCCTGCACTGAACGCGGAGAACCTGAACGCGCTGTGCAACGAGGTGGAGGAGATGAGCACAGAGTTCCCGGAGAAGCAGGACATAACGGACAAACTATCGCTGACGCTGGCGGCGGCAAGCTGGACAGGGAGCGCAAGCCCCTACACCCAGGGCGTGACCATCACAGGCGGCACGGCCACCAGTCAGGCGGACATTCAGGCAGACGCAACGGCGATACAGCAGATGCTGGACGACGGCACCAACGCTATCTACATCGCCAACAACAACGGGACATTTACCGCCTACGCTGTGGGCGAAAAGCCCACCGCTGACCTGAGTATTCAGGTGACGGTGTACGACGTAAAGGAGGTGTCGTGATGAGCGCCATTGTGGGCAAGGGCATAATATCCGCTGGCGGCGGAGGAGAACTGAACATAGCCTATGGTCTCACTCCGCCGACTGATACAAGTAAGTTGTGGGTACGGATGCAAGGGAAGCCCGACACGGTAGAAAGTACTGACGATGTAGCAGTACAGGTCGGGGAGTTTGTTGAATACTTTTCTCAAGATGATTTATCCCCGTTGGCAGGTCATGTGATTTTCAATGTTCCTTCTGGTAGAATTTGTAATGGAAAAATGTACACGGCCATAAACGAAAACTTTAGTATATTCAATGTAACAGATTTGGAAACAAAGATTACCAGTTTGAATTCTGTACAAATGCCAACAATTTGGAAATTTCCGGCGTGGTGTGTAGTCGGAAATAAAATGTATTTCCTTGGTGGAACCCCACAGCAAAGTGCCAATACAAGTACTGTTAGAATTTATGATACAGAAACTGATATGTGGACTACTCATCCATTTCCTGGTTCATATTCTGGTTCTGGTGCAACATCACGAGGGTCAACTGCTTTTTACAACAATACAATTTATGTATTTGGAAGTGCATCAAGTTCGGGCAATTCAGCTACTGTGTATACATTCAATATAGAAACGTATGAAACAAGCACTAAAGTGTTTACGTCTTCTATATCCCCTAATATTTCTTCTGGTGATTCTTCAGTTCAAATGTTTGTAAATGGCAAATACGCTTATCTTGTATTGAACCCCGCCTACTCCCCTTCGGGTATTAGGTTTGATTTAGAAGACTATACGTATGAGTCATTTCCGTTTACCTCATCTTTTTCTGCAAGTGACAGTGACTATAAAAACTTTGAGTATAGACATGCCAATTCAATAGAGGTTGAGAATGAGAGATACTTATTCGGTTTCGGCCCTATCAGTAGCTCAGCAATGTATTATCCTGTTTTAATTAAAGTTACGATAGGGGAGACCTCTGGAACGTTGGATGTAGTATTCAATTATACACATCAAAATGTAAGAATAAATTTCATAGCTGGAGCAACACAGAATAATATGTATGCAATCGAGGTATCAAATGTAGATACTTCAAGAAAAGGATGGAAAGCTCCCTATCAGTATCCCCTTGAAAACGGCAAACTTCTTTTACAGGAAGGTAGTAAATCTTTCAGAATTATAAATTCTAAGGATGCCAAAATATCATTCAAAATTAAAGATACGTTTTTAGGGAAAGAAACGGGCTATGCCGACGAGGTAGATGCGTACCTTTACAACACAACTGAGCAGAAGTGGATTTCCCTTGATGGAACCCCATATACAGCTTGATTAAAAGGAGGACAAAACCATGTACACAGGCTATATCGTAAAGGCAGGAGAGATCTGCAAGGACGAGCGGGTAGCCAAGGCTATCAAGAATTTCAAGTACGAGAACGATACGGTACTCTGCGTGGGGGACGATGGGTACATCACGGAGATCAACACCCTGCGGACAGCCAAGAGCATCGTGGGCGAACAGGCCAGTCCGGAGGCATATCTGGCGGCGTATCTGGAAAAGCTGAATACTCCGGCGGAGGAAGCGGCGGAGGAAGCGGAGTAAGGAGGAGCGTATGAGCACAATTATCGGTAGAGCAATAATTGCGGGGGGGGGGGGTGCTAAAACGTTAGTGTATACAGTTAGCGGTGCGACGGTAACTGCGGTAAACGGAAGCAGTACCGTGACCGCCGCAGCAGATGCTACAGGGAAGGTGGAACTGACGCTGGGCAAGTCGGGGGTGTGGAATATTACAGCCGAAAAGGATGGCAAGTCGAGCTTAACGAAGCAAGTAGCACTGCCGCCTACGCTCATGCTGCCGCTGCGGCCTGTGGCGAATATAAGCCCTACCAGCGGCGTGACGTATACGGATGGCCTGGACGGTGCGACACCGGAACTGATGCATCTGTACGGCGAAGCCATCTCTGACAATGCGGAGATCCTGCGCACGACATCTACGGTGTATCTGGACTTCGGGGCGGACAGCCGGAAGCTGACCGTGGGAGATGTCATGGACTTCTCTATCAACGGCACAACGGTACAGGCGCGGCTGATCAGCTTCAACACGGACGATCTGGCAGACACCAGCGCTTACGGCGAGGAAACCGCCACCGGAAAATGCGGCATGACGTTTGACACCGTGACTATCGTGACCAGCGCACAGATGAACACAGGCAACACGAACGTCGGCGGCTGGGAGGCGTCGCGGATGCGGAGCACCACGATGCCGGAACTGCTGGCAAGCATACCGGAGGCATGGCGCGATGTGTTGATGACGCGCAGCCTGACGAACAACAAGGGGACAACTCCCACGGAGGACATACTCTCGCTGCACAGCCAGAACGACATCGGCTCCAGCGGCTACAACTGGTACGCCGCAGGAAACAGCAAGGTAAAGAACAACGCCTCCGGCTCGGCGGTGGGGTGGTGGCTGCGTGGCGCGGACACCGGCGGCTCGGCGGGCTTCTTGGTTGTCGACTCCCGCGGCGGCGTCGGCGACGGCCACGCCAGCGGCTCGGGTGGGGTTGTCCCCGGCTTCGCATTTTAATCTATTATCAATGCCCATCCGCCCCTTAGATGGGGCGGATGGCGGAAAGGAAACGTATGTCCGTACCAAAAAGCAAGCAGGGCGAATCCTCTATGCAATTCATCCAGACGGCGCGGGAACTGAAGCAGCATACGCTTACGGTCGTCAAGAAATGCCCGAAGCGTCTGCAATTTTTCCTGCTGGGGCCTATTTATGAGGAGGCACGAGAGGTACTGCACTCCGTAAAGGCGGCCAACAACACCTATGTGCACAACCAGCATGAGGCGCAGATACGCGCCGACTATCTTGGGAGGGCGAATGTGGTGCTGCAGAACCTTGCCGACGATCTGGAGGATCTGTACGAGGAACTGTTGAGCGGAGAGGAGAGGTATAAGTGGGTACCGCACGCCATGCAGAAGCACGGAGAGCTGATCAGCGCGGAGGCGAAACTGATCGGCAAGGTGCGGAAAAGCGACAGAGAACGGTATAAGGGCTTAACATAAGCCGTTATATAGGGAAAGCGCTGTATATCTGCGCTGGCGGAACGGTCTGGCGGCTCGGCGGTGGTTTGGTGGCTGCGTGACGCGAACACCGGCAACTCGACGAACTTCTTGATTGTCAACTCCAGCGGCAGCGTCAACAACAACAACGCCAGCAACTCGTATGGGGTTGTCCCCGGATTCGCTCGGCACAGGCAGGACTTAGTAGGCGGTATAGCTGAAAACGATGCTTTGAGCGAAGGAGCGCTTTGCCCATTGAACTCGCGTCCGATGATACGCCGCCGGACGCTGGCCGAAAAGGCCCGTCCGCCACCGAGTGGCGGGCGCTTGCATGGCCGGTGAATGTGCGGAAACCCGGTTTCATGGCGGCGGCTACGCAGTTAGAACCCGCACCCGACAATAAGACTGCACGGAGGCGCATATTGACCAACAAAGAGAGACGAGAGGGCCGCTACCTGCGGCGCAAAGCCGCACGGGAGCGCAAAGCGATGGACCGCAGCAGGGCCTGCGGGAATTTTGAGGACGTTTTCAGCTTTATGCACTTGTGGAAATCCGCAAAGAAGTGCTGCAGGGGCGTAAAGTGGAAGTCCAGTACACAGAGCCTTATGAATAACATGCTGGTGCGGGTGGCAGACATCCACACAGAACTTATGGACGGGACGTTTCGGCATAAAGGGTTTCATGAGTTTACGGTATATGAACGCGGAAAGGCGCGGCACATTCGAGCCGTGCATATCACGGAGCGGGTGGTGCAGAAGTGCCTGTGCGACTATGCGCTGGTGCCGGTGTATCAAGCGACGTTTATCTACGACAACTCCGCCAGCTTAAAGGGGAGAGGGATGGATCGCGCCCTGCGGCGGTACAAGAAGCATGTCTCCCGGCAAGCAAGGAGAGGCGGCTATGTGCTGCGGTACGATTTTCGCAAGTTCTTCGATACCGCGCCGCACAAGCCACTGTTTGAAGCGAACAGGCGGTTGTTTCACGATCCGCGCACAGCGGCGGAGGTGGACCGTTTTATCCGCGATTTCGGAGACTATGGGCTGGGGCTGGGGAGCCAGGTGTCGCAGGTGTGCGCCCTGATGCTGGCTTCCCCCATCGACCACCTGTGCAAGGACAAACTGCGGCTGAAAGGGTACGGACGATATAACGATGACGGGTACGCTATGCACGAAAGCCGGGCGTATCTGGAAACGTGCTTAACAGAAATACGCCGCAAGGCAACAGAAATCGGTATTGTGGTGAACGAAAAGAAAACGGGCATATCGCCCGCAGGAAAGTCTGTTTTTCTCAAGTGTCGGTACCACACAAAGCCGGATGGTGGCGTAAAAATGCGGATGGGCCGCGAGGCCACAGCGCGTCTGCGTAAGAAATTGCCAAAGCTCCGAAAAATGGTACACGCCGGAAAAATCTCGCTTGCGGATGTACAGCCGGTTTGGGCATCCTATTGCGGGCACATGAACCGAGGGAATAGCCACAAGGCCGTGCGAAAGTCGGCGGAATATTTTAAGAGCATATTTGGGTTTTACCCGGATAAGGAGGGCTGGAGCTATGCCCTTGCAGGAGACCATTGAAAAGCTGACCGATGTATGCGCAGAGCTGCTGGCTATATGCCTGGAGCAGGCGGCAATCATAGGGCAGCATGTGGAGGCAGATAAATACGAAAAAGCTTTAGCGATGCTGGAAAGCGAGGTGAAAGAGTGTACAAGGTAAATGCAGGCGGCGAGACATTTTACAGTGAAGCGGCAAACCCGGTAAAAATCGCAGAAAACGGCAGCTATATTCTGTGCAAAGAAAGCGAACGCGAGGGCTACGCAGTGGATGCCACAGGCGGCGAAGAGACCATGCGGGTCATTAATGGCAGCGTGGAGCACGTTAACGGCGCAGAGCTTGTTGCGGGGCTTATCTCGGAAGCAGAAACGTTGACGCAGCAACTTGGAGAAGCGGTAGAAGCCATCTACAACAGCGACATGGCGACCATCGGTTAAGAAAGGAGAACGACTATGTACAACATTATGACGAAGCTTATCAACAAGCGGTTCTACAAGACCCGTGAGGAGGCACAGCAGAAGTGCGACGTGTTTTTCGCCGTGGGGCGCATCACGGACGAGCAGTACACGGAGCTGTGTGCGCTGATCGAGAGCGTGTACGCAGAATAAGGGGCGGGGAGAATTACTCCCCCCGCCGGATGTAGGCTTCCTCGGCATCGAGCTGTGCCTGTTTGAGCGCGGCAACGGCCTTTTCAAGCTGGGCAATGGCGTCGGTGACGGCGTTAAACAGGGTGAAATACTCGGGCATGGGAACACCTCCTTTCTGCAAGCAGGATAGCACAGGTGGCGTGTCAGAAACGGTCGAAGGGTGTCGAGGGTGCAAAAATAATTTGAGAGGAGAACGCGGCGAATGGAACCGTGGGTACAGGGAGTGCTTTTGCCCATCGTGTTGGCTATGCTGGCAAGTAACGGGCTGTGGGCGCTGATAGGGAAGCGGCGGGAAAAGAACAATGTGGAACGGAAGATGCTGGTGGGTCTGGCGCATGACCGCATCATCCATCTGGGCATGGTGTACGTGACGAGAGGGTACATCACGCAGGACGAGTACGAAAACCTCAATGACTATCTGTATCAGCCGTATGAAAAGATGGGCGGCAACGGCAGCGCAAAACGGGTCATGGAGGAAGTAAGGAAGCTGCCCATCAAGCGAGAGGCGTAAAGCCGGAAAGGAAGAATTATGAAACTGAGCAATCGTATGTATGACATCATCAAGTGGTGCGTTATCATCGTGCTGCCCGCTATTGCGGCGCTGTACTCCGGTTTGGCCGGTATCTGGGGCTGGCCGTATGCGGAGCAGATCGTGAGCACCATCTCCTGCATCACCGTTTTCCTCGGTGCTGTGCTGGGCATTTCCAGCGCCAGCTATAAGAAGGAGAAGGACCTGGGGGAAGCAGCATGAACGGCGCCAGTAAGGTCATCAAGATAGCCCGGGAGGAGCTGGGCTATCTTGAGAAGGCTTCCAACGACACGCCGGAGACACACTATCTCGACAGCAAGACCGCCAACGCCGGGGACAAGAACTTCACGAAGTACGCACGGGACATTGACGCCATCCCCCATTTCTATAACGGGAAAAAGCAGGGATACCCGTGGTGCACCACGTTCGTGGCGTGGGTGAACGTGCAGGCGTTCGGCGTAGCAGAGGCGAAGCGGCTGCAGAACCTGCCGGACGACAGTCTGGGCGCGGGCGTGTACTACCTGAAGCGGTACTTCAAGGCAGCGGGACAGCTGGGCAGCACCCCCAAGGTGGGGGCACAGGTATTCTTTGGCGACGATCACACGGGCATCGTGACGGAGATCGTGGGCAAGGGCTTCCGCACTATCGAGGGCAACACCAGCCCGCAGAGCGGCGTGGTGATCAACGGCGGCGGCGTGTACGAGAAGGAGTACGCCAGCGTGAAGTCCTCGTACACCTTCGGCTACCCGGATTATCAGGAAAGCGACGAGGACGCGCCTGCGGAGAAGCCGAAGATCTATCTGTCCCCGGCGTACCACCAGGCCAACCAGTGCTGCTATAAGCGTCCCGATGGCCAGCAGTGCTATGAAACCCTCGAGAACAACGAGTTTCTGGACATTTTGCAGCCCATGTTGGAGCGTTGCGGCTTTGACATCATGCGCGGCCCACGCCGGACGCCCATGAGCGACGAGTATGGCCCGGACTATATGTACCGCGCCATCAAGGAGAGCAACAAGTGGGGCGCAAAGGTGCACTATGTGTCCCACACCAACGGCAGCACCAACGGCCCCACCGGGTACGGCACGGTAAAGGGATTTTTGTCCATGTACCACCCCAGCAGCGCCAACGGGAAGAAGCTGGCGGAGCTGATGGTGAAGTACCGCAAGGCCATATACCCCCACGGCTGCCGGACCGCGACGCGGAGCGACCTGCACGAGCTGGACGACACGAATGCCTACGCCGTGTACCAGGAGCACGTGTACCACGACAACCCGGAGGACGCGGCGTGGTTCCATGAGCACATGGAGGATTGCGCTGTGGCGGACTGCAAGGCGCTGTGCGAGTTCTGCGGGCTGGAATATGTGGAGCCGGAGAAGCCGCAGGAGCCGGAACAGCCGGAGACACCGGAACAGCCGACCGTGACCGAAACGTACACCGTGAAGGTGACGCGGAGCGCGGACGGGAAAAGCGGCACGTGGGAGATCGTGAAGTGACCTCGGAGCGCATAAGGCGATAGGGCAAAAACGACCGGAGAAATAAAAATAAGCCCCCTGCGGCGCACAGAGCGTCACAGGGGGCTTTCTACTTTAACAGGAGGGTAGTTTGACGGGTAAAAAAGAAACGCCGCAGAGGGCGTTTACGGGCGAAACAGAAAGACGCCTCCCGCCGGGAGTGAAGGGGGGGGTAACACTCGGCGGCGGGAGGGCTTGAAAAGTGGGAGACGCAACCTGTGTGTAAAGGGAGGGCTGCATCACATTTACTGTAGCACAAACGGGCGGGCGCGTCAATGGCGGGCGACAAATCTTTATACATTTTGCACCCTCCCGGCCAAAATGTTGGCGTTGATGTCCGCCTGACGCTCACGGGCTTCGAGAACGAGGGCGGCGGAGCGCTTGCCGGTGCGGGAAAGCAAACGGCCTGAATAGCGCTGGGTGACGTTGGGATTGGTGTGACCCAGTTTGGACTGAAGCTCCTCCTGCTTCATACCGGCGTTGAGGTCGATGCGGGCGCCTACATGGCGCAGGTCGTGGCTGCGGATGTCGGGAACGCCGGTGACTGCCCTGACGTGGGATTCCACAAGGGTGGAGAGCCACTGGCGGGAGCCGCGCTGCCACTCGCGGCTATCATCGCCGGTGCGGGGACCGAAGGAACCCTTTGGCGCGGTATTGCCGAACAGGGGCGCTGTGTCGGGAAGGTCCTTCGGCCGGATGCCGCTGGCCAGATAGATACGGACGGCGGACTGGGCGATGTCGGGAAATTCGATGCGGCGGAACTTGCTGCCCTTGCCGCTCTCGACGGAGAGCTCGCCGTCCTCCCAGTGGAGATCCGCCGGGGTGAGGTCCAGAAGCTCGGCGTTGCGGAGCTCGGTGGTCAGAAGCATGATGACGATGGCGTAATTCCTGGGCCATGTTTTCGCCTTGGCGGTGGCGGGCTTGTCGTTGCGCCAAAGCTTCATCACCTGCTGGTCGGTGAGAAGCACATCATAGGGACGGCGGGCGGTCTTGCGGGTGTCGGGTGTCAGGCGGCGGGAAACAGGGTTGTTGGTGTACCAGCTGCCGCACTCGGGGTCGCTGGCGTAGTCGAAAAAGGTGCGGAGCCGGTTGACGTAGAGGGCGACGGTGTAGTTGCTGCAGCCGCTGTCGATCAGGTTGTCGCGCCACAAAAGGATGGTGGCGTAGGAGGGGTCGGCGTAGTTCTCTTTGGACTCGATGAAGAAGTTGACGAAGTTCTCCAGCGTGGCGGTGTACGCCTCGACGGTGCGGGGGGAAGCGCCGGTGGCGGCACAGTTTTTGATGTAGGAATCTGTGGCGGCACAAAGCTTGCGCTCGGCGGCAGAGCTGCGGGGCACAGGTCATTCCTCCTTCCTGTGGGGTTCGCGGGGCTCTAAAATCTCCACGGTGTCGGGGAGCAGGAGGCGGGCGGCGGACTCGCTTTCGGCGGTGATGAGCATGGTCATAATCTCGCCGTCCCGCTTGCGGCGGACAGTGAAGGGGTATTCGCGCTTTATCACGTTGGTGACGAGCATGGGGTCATTCCTCCTTCTGCATACCGTCCACGCCAAAGGTGAAGCGGACGATATTGGGGATTACATCGCTGTCGGCGACAATGAACGTGTCGCAGAATGTGAACAGGGAAGCGATAGCAGTCTTGGTTCTGTCCAGACCGATGAACGGCGTGTGGAGCACGACGGAGACTGTGGCGGTTTCGCTTTCGGGTTTGGGATCGTTGCAGTCTACGGCGAAGTCGGGGCGCAGGGTGAGGGCCGCTTCCTTGAGGGAGATGTACTGCTTGAGCTTTTCAGGTCTGATAGACATGGTGGTGTCCTCCTTACAGAATTTTGTCATAGTATAGTCTACCGGCAAATGCGGATTTTGTGCAAGGGATTTGAAAAATTTTTCAAAATTTAGCCGCGACGGAGAGTGGGGACGATATCGGCGATGATGCCGGCGGCCTCGGATGCCTCGGCGGTGGTGTTGTACCAGTCGAAGGAGAAGCGGATGGTCTCCAGTGCCTGCTGCTCGGTAAGGCCGCTGGCCATGAGGTTGGCGGAGGCGGCGTTGTCGCCGGAGGAACAGGCGGAGCCGGTAGACACCATGACGCCGTTTACGCTGAGGGCGGCGGCGAGGGCAGCGCCGTAGACACCGGGGAAACGGATGGAGAGGATGTGGGGAGCGCAATCCTTGCTGCTTTTGCCGACGGGCAGATTGATGTCGAAATCCACACGGTGGCAACCAAGGGAAATGATAAACTCCTGAGCGACGGCGCGGATAGCTTTCTCGTTTTCCTCCATGTGTAGGGAGCGCCAGGTGAGGGCGGCGGCCATAGAGCTGACAAGGGGGACGGAGACCGTCCCGCCGCGCATACCGCGCTCCTGTGCGCCGCCGAAGATCATGGGGGCGATGGGACACCCCTCCTTGACAATCAACGCGCCTATGCCCTTGAGGGAACCGAACTTGTGGCCGCCGAAAGCCATGTAGTCCGCACCCAGCGCCTTGAAGTCCACGGGGATGTGGCCTACGGCGGCGGTGGCGTCTATGCCGATGCGCCGGGGGCGGTTGTTACGGCGGAAAGCATACACGTCGCTTATCTGCCCGGTTTCGTTGTTGACGAGGGAGAGGATGGCGGAGGGCTTGCCGCGGGGCGCGTTGGGGGAAGAATAGGCGTGGATGCCCTCGCTGACGGCGTGGTGAACGGTGCCGTTGTAGATGATGCCGTCGGACTCCATGCGAAGGCATTTGACCATCCAATTACACGATTCCGTTGCGCCGGAGGTGAAATACACCTCGTCCGGTTCGCAGTTCAGTTTGTCGGCGATGATGGCACGGCAAGATTCCAGTTCGGCCTTAGCCTCGCGCCCAACGGCGTGGGCGCTGGAAGGGTTGCCGAAGATGGCGCACTGTGTGGCGGCACCAAATGCGCCGGGAACGGGCGGAGTGGTGGCGGCGTTGTCGAAGTAAATCATGTCAGGTTTCTCCTTTTCGTAAGAAGTTTCGCAAAGTGGTTCTTATGTTATTTGTTGTGTTTCTGCAAAGCGTGTTATGATTTTCACTGGCTGTGTTTGCATATTTGCCGATATTCAAAACGCAACGGAAATATAGTTTACAAAACAAGCCGGAGGGCGGTGTGCCGTCCGGCTCGTAATGTGGGATATTTTGTATGGCTGCGGATGGCGCGTCAGCCGTTGACGGCATCCTTGAGCTGCTTGGCGGGCTTGAAGATAGCCACGCGCTTAGCGGGGACGGTGATGACCTCGCCGGTAGCGGGGTTCTTGCCGGGGTGCGCGTCGCGGACCTTGCTGGTGAAGATGCCGAAGCCGGAGATATTCACGCTGTCGCCGGAGCGCATGACGCCGGTAAGGGTGTTGGCAGCGGCGGCGATCACGCGCTCGACGTCGGACTTCTTCATGTCGGTCGCTGCTGCCAGAGTGGAAATAAACTCGCTCTTGGTCATGGAATGTGCCTCCTTTCTGTTGTAGATTTTAGACTGAAACGTTTTATCGCCTTGCGGCTGGTGGGGGATCGGGGACTTGAACCCGGAACCGGGCCGTTATGAGCGGCCTGCTCTGCCGATTGAGCTAACCCCCCAGGGGGTTGGGCGGCGGGTTGCCCAGACCGCGCCGCCCGGAAGGAGAAATCGCTTGGCCTGCCTGTATTCCAACAGGAGCCGGGGAAAATGAACAAAACCCGGTGCTGCTTCTTACGGCCGCAGCATTTATAAAGGAGGTCCTATCTGGACCGCGGACGCCTATCGCGTCCGATGGAGCAGGAGGCGGGAGTCGAACCCGCAAGGCTTGCCGGCGCACGGAAAATAGAACATGAACATTGGAGGTGTTGATGTGTCCGAACAACAGCAGCAGAAAGGAGATTTCTGTGTGTGCCGTGCAAGCGCCCCAACGGCGCTCCTGCGTAGAGAGTGGGGAGGACGGGCTGGGGGATGCCCGCCTCCCCGATGGGGTGGGGCGTTCCTTCGTTCGCTGTCACGCCCAAATCATGCTACCGGCTGGTTCGACCCGGCGACACCGCTGCCAGATGCGGAGGTTTCATTCCTGACGGGGGAAGTCATCCATCAGGCGGGCATGGAGCAGCGTAGCGGATTCGAACCGCCACTCCCAGCTTGGAAGGCTGGTGTGCTGACCGTTGAACACTAACGCTGCAAATTTTGCGGGGACACAGTTGGCGGGGTGCCGGTGCGGATGGCTACTGACCTACACGGCGGCCTTGTCCAAAGACAGCCGCCACCACGCCGCTTCCACATCTACAGGTTTCGCCTCGGATTTTCGCCGCACACGCCGGCACCCGAACCAACCACGGAACTTTTCAGCCCTGCGCCGGTACGTCGGTCGCATCCGTTCATCTTTACAAAGCCGGTGCCAGCCAATACATAAATTACTTCGTCCTGCCGCTTTCGTACAGCGCACAGGAAAGACCACTTTCGCAGGCTTACGCTCCGTGCGGCTGCGAGGCAAGAGGTCACGCCTATGGTGCAGACGGCAGGATTCGAACCTGCGACTTTCCGAGCTCGCGCTTTACGCTACGATCAGACCCTCTTCCACGGCTGAGGTACGTCTGCATTGAGGGGGGTGCTCGTCTTTCCGAGCCGCCAGCCAATCATGTGATGGCGCACAGGCGCTTCTACGTCAGCAGAGTTTTAAGCGTTCCCGAACACACCTGCTCGAAGGAGAACTTAATGGCCTCGCTTTTGGGCACGTCTCCATGTGTCCGCAATTACAACATCGAGGCTTGAGGGGCTTACTTCAGGACTTCGCATCACCCATACGGCTGTTCCGCTAAACGCTCGTCACTCGCGGTGTCCACGTAGAATTGGAGGTATCGGTGGGGATCGGACCCACGACCTGCTCATTACGAATGAGCTGCTCTGCCAGCTGAGCTACGACACCGGATCCCCACCTTGTTTACGTCCTGGTGGGCGAGCTGACGTGCGGCGAAAAGGGGCCTGCGCCACTTGTGGCCGCGTTCCTGCCAGAATTGCGCTGGGGACACCGGAAGAATGGATGTAATACCGGTGCAGCCTTTCTTACGGAAGGGCTTATATAATTCGGGGGGTACACCGAAGCCGTCGGGGAAGGGGTCTCCCCTTCGGCAATTTTAAGTATGCGCCCCGTGTCAAGGGAACTTCTGAAAGTTTTTGAAAAAATTTTCAGGTGTTGTAACACTCGCGGAAGCTGCCGTATTTCATGCGGAACTCTACCACATAATAGCGGCGCAGAGGGTGGATGTAAACGACCGTGCCGGTAGCCTTGCGGTCTGTGGCCTCGATGCGGCGGGTGACGGTATCGCCCAGGTGGATGTTGGAGGGGATCATGGGGAAGCCTCATTTCTTGTGTTTCTATGATGGAGTATAGGCACCGTGTCAAGGGAAGCAGGCAAAAAAATATTCCGGTCGGTTGACCGGAGAGTCGGCATAGGGTAAAATGCTCCTGAAGAAAGGGTGGTGGTTTTGTGGGGAAGTATAGACCGTTTTCGTTTGGGTCGAGAGTGAAGAAACGACCGGAACGGCCAGAAAGTACGTCTGGTGTAAAATGTGAGCGCAGATGGAGATGCGGTGAATGTAAGAACCGGGACATTTGCGGACTGTATGGGAAGTCGGACGATCTTGCTTGTTACGAGATAGTGCAGAAGAAATGAACCCCGCACGGCTGATGCCGCGCGGGGTTTTGTTATTTACTCCATTTTCGGCCGCAGGAGAGGCAAACAAACTGGATGTTGTTTGCACCGATTGCGCCGCCCAACAGACCGACAGGGCCAAGTAGCAGACCGCCAACGGCAGCCTTGCCGATACCGAAGCCTTTTTTGACAGCTTGGGTGTTGGGTTTTCCGCAAAACGGGCATACGCCAGAAGCGGCGTTTCCGTAACGAGGAGAGGGCACAGCTATACGTTTGGATGGAACGTTTGTTAGATCCGTTCTGGCCAAAGCCTCCGCATGACATTGAGGGCAAATCAACGTTTCGTTCAGCGTGTAGCTTTCCTGGCTGTTCCGAGAAACAAAGGAAAACGGCTTTTCGATGGTGCAGCCGCATTTACACCGGATGTAGACCTTTCCGGCGTGTATGCGGTCGATGCAAAACTGGCGGTCAACGCTGCCTGCCTGTTCTGCATTGCTCTCGGTTTGCCGGTGAGGCTGTTCTCTGATCGGATAGCCACAATGTGGACAGACGTCTGCCTTGTCGCTGACTTGGCCGTTACATTCCGGGCAGGTAATCAATGCCATAATGTTGCTCCCCTTTCGATTTTAATGTATCATTATTCCCCGTCGAAAACGGAGAAAATAGTCTGCATGATTTTGTGGATCTCCGGGTCATCGTAGCGATCCGGGGTGATGACGAGATCGAGAAGGCCAAGTCCGTCCAGGTCGGCGATGTCGTAGGTTTCCTGTTCGCTGTGCTGCGTCACCAGCTCCGCAAGGCGACGGGGGAAGCCCTGGCGCTCCGCCTCGTCGATGAACTGCGCAGCGGTCATTTGCTGTTCCGGATCGGAAAGCGATTCTGCGTCCAGCTCGTCCATGACGATGCCGGACAGCTCAGGCGATGCCCCGGAAAGTCGGAGGGCGAGGTCCAGCGCCTGTACGTCGTGGGGCGTGTATGCCTGCTTCTCCGGTGATGCGGCAAAGGCGCGGTCCAGGGCGGCGTTGGTGTCCTCGAAACTGTAGGGAAGGATGCTGTGGGCGGCAAAAATAAATTCCTCTCGTGTCATGGGTGGTATTGGCCTCCTCGCTGTTCTTGTCGTCAGAATAGCACATTCAGGCGGCAATAGCAAGGGCGTTCTGTGGGAATTACGACAAAACAGGAGCGTTATTGGCGCTCCTGTTCGTATGTTACGGGTCCTGTTCGCCGGGGTCGAGGTCAAAGCCGTCATAGGGGGCGTTAAGGAAGTCGGTGCAGCATTTGAGGCATTCCTTGCCGCGGCAGGTGTCTGGATCGATGGAGTAGGGACACATGATCCACTCCGCCAACTGCTCGGCGGTCATCTCGCGGAAGTGTTCAAGGTTTGTTTTGGGGTGCTGTTCCAACTGGAAGCCCTGCTGGGATTTGGCATAGGCAGCTGCACAATCGCCGTAGGCGGGGCACTGCGGGGCGGCGCAGGGCAGCACGGTTTCCATGCCGGTCATTTTGCAGATGTGGCTCATACGTTGTGTTCCTCCTGTTCCAGCCGTGCTTTCAGTGCGGCGTTTTCAGCGCGTAGGGAATCTATGCAGACGGTTTTTCGGTCGATCTTGCGGGCGAGGCCGTCAAAGGCTTGTGCAAATGCACAAGGAGTCTCGCCGTAGCAGATGTCGCGGCAGGTCTTTTTGTAGGGGCAGAATTTGTTTTTCATTTTGGGGCTCCTTTCGTGTGGTGTTCGCTCACATTCCGGGCAGCGCCATGAGGGCGCTGCCGGAGGTGATGAGCATGGACGGGTCGGCGATGGTCTTTTCGTAAGACTCGGCACCCTGGAAGTCGTCAATGACGGCCTGTTCTTCGGCGGTCATGTCGGCGTAGTGCTTTTTGCCGTAGGTGGGCGGAAGCCAGTTCTTTTTCTGACCGGCAAAGATATTCAGACGGTCGATGATGCGGGACGCCTCCGGCTTAAACTTGATGTGGCAGGTACCCTTTTTGTAGAAGGTGCAGGTAAAGTAGGTGAAATCCGCCTTGTTGGTGTAGGCGGCGTTGGCGATGCGGATGGCGTTGCCTATGGGCGTGTGGAACGAGGTTTCGCCTCTGTCCAGATAGTTCATAGCGCGTTCCAGATCGGAGATCAGGCTGTTCACCCGGTAGCTGTCCAACTTTTCGCGGCCCCAGCTGGCGTGGCAGCCGTTGGAGGGGATGATGACCTTCATGCCCACCTTGTGGGCCTTGTTCGTCGCCCATCCGTTGTAGTAATGGATGTTGTTGGCGCACTCAGGGTACCAGGAGTGCTTGGCGGAAAACTGCTCGAACAGGTCGAGGATGGAATCCTCCACGCCGCGGGAGAGCTGGTGGGCGATCTCGCGCATGACAGTCTCGATGTTGTAGCGGGAGAAATCGTACTCGGAAAGAGAATTGACCTTGCCGTAATAGTCCTGCTGCATGACAGAGGTCATTTTGTCGGTGAGCTCCGGACGGCGCAGGAGATTGCTCCAATACTTGGCGCGGAGACCGAAAAGGTAGGCGTTCAGCATGGTGGCGTTGTTGCCGGTGTTCCTGTTGCCCACCTTGAGGGACAGGAGGGGTTCTCCGTGATCTCTGCCGGGGTCCATGTAGGGGCGGAGGGCGGCGAACTCGTTGATAAGCTTTTCGCCCAGGGCGGCCTCGAAGTTGTAGCCATCGATCATGTTCTGCAGCCAGTCGGCGGAGGCAAGGTCGGTGGCCTGTTCGCTGCTTGGTGTGCTCTTTTCGTGGGCGCGGCGGAGGGAGGAAAGAATGTCGCTGGGGATTTCTTTTTTCGGTATGTTCACATAGACCAGCGCGATCTCCACGTCGGTGGGGCGCTGGGCATGACGGAAGGCGTTTTCAATGAACTCAATGCGGGCGTTGTGTTCGTGCAGCTGCTGCAAAAGAATTTTGCGGCGGTTGGTGTAGGGGTTGCGTATGGTCTCGGCGTTCAGCAGGCAGACGATCTGGCCGCCGCGCTCCATGAGAGAGAGGGCGTGCAAAAGGTGTTCGTCGCCGCTGTCGAAGGGCGGATTCATGATGCAGAGGTCGTACTGCTTGAAGCTGCGGAAGGTGAGAAAATCGTCGTGGACCACGTGCAGCCCCTTGCCGCGCAGGAGGGCGGCAAGGTCGCTGTCGCGCTCGATGCAGTCTATGTAGGTGTCGTTCTCGTTGAAGGAGATACGGCGGCCGTTCCTGTAGCTGCGGACGAAAGCGGTAACGGCATCGGCAAGGTCGCCTTTACCGGCGGAGGGTTCGAGGATAGAAAAAACACCTTTCCAGTCCACGCAGGAGAGCATTTTCCCCGCCAGTTTGGAGGGCGTGGGGTAAAAGCCGCTGTTGTCGAAGGACGGCAGGCGGCGGAGATCGGCGGCGCGGCTGTTCGCTGCGGAGGTGGTCACGGCAGCTCTGTGTTCGCTGTACCAGTCGCGGATCTTCTTTTTCGCTCCCGCGATGGTGGAGACGCGGCCCAGGTAGTCGCCGCGGTCGTCATCTCCGATGGTGGCGCTGACAATATATTCCGTGTTGCCGTAGTAAGAACTGACCTTGATGGTGGCGATCTCGGCGCCGTGGGCGGAAACGGCGATGTGTTCATCTCCATAACGGTTTTTCTTGGTGGCGTAGGTAAACATGGGCGGTGGCCTCCTTGTAGATTTTTGGTTTTGTGTTCAGGCGGTGAGGGCGTCACGCTGGGCGATGAGCGCGGCCAGCTCGGCGGTGTGGATGGTGCGGCGGTGCTGTTCAATACAGTTGTTCGCCGCCTGACAGACGCGCTGTCGCTGTTCGGCGTTGAGGTACGGCGCGGCGGTGCGGAGGGCGGCAGCGGCGGAGAGGAGCTGCTGGCGCTCCTGCTCCGTGGCCGCGGTGCGGGTCTTGATTCGTGTGGGCATGGGGGCTCCTTTCTTCGTCAGGTGCGCCGCCGGGGCGCGGTGCGGTAGGCGGCGCCGTTCTTGGTCTCGCCCCGGTCGATCTTGCCGGTGTTCACAAGAGCTGTGAACATTTCGCGGATCACCTGCTCGGTGATGTCGCCGGTGCAATGGCCGTTCTGGCCGTCCAGACGCTGGACGTGGAATTTGCTGATGACCACGGGCAGGGCGTTGTAGTCGAATTTATAGAGGTTGCGCCGGGGCGTTTTGAACGCTTCCAGCAGGGCGGCGTTGATGTCGCCGCGCTTGCTGTTCAGATAGTCCCGGTACTGCTGCGCCGTCCAGTTGTAGGCGGTCTCGTAGATGTCGGTGGCGTAGTGCTGGAAGGTGCAGCCGTGTTCCAGCGCGGCGGAAACGGCGGGGATCAATTCCTCGGTGACGTAGCCGCTGACCGCCTGCGGGTGGATATAAAGGGAGCTGTTCCCGTTGGCGACGGTGGCGCCGCTGCCGTTCCGGTACGGCTCTTTGATGGTCCAGCCCTCGGCGGCGAACAGACCCAGAATGTCGCTATAGAAATTCTCGGTCTTGTCCTGGCCCATTCCCTTGCCCCATTCATAACCAGAGTTCAGGCGGAAATAAACGTGCTTATAGGGGGTATCGTCGCGCTGTTCGCTGTTTTCCTGGCGGCGCTGTTCGGCGTAGGCTTCCAGCTCGTCCAGGCTGTGGCGGATGGCGGAAATGGCGTTGGTAGCGGTGTCGCCGGTGGGGTCGCCGGTGATAACGTCTTTCAAAACGGCAGCATTGGCAGCGATGGCGGCGCAGTGGGCGCGGACAATGGCTGCCTCCGGGATGGGATTCTTGATGGTGGACATGGTGATTTCTCCTTTCGTTGTTCAGATAATGGCGGAAACGTCAACGCCTATGAGTCGGCCTAATGCCTGGGCGGCGTCCGTATAGGTGGAAAATTCTGCGTCGGTGTCGTACTCGGTGGCGGACGTCTCGAAAACCGTCTCGGCCAAAATCGCGTTGAAGTCGGGGCTGTTGATGATCTCCGCGTCCCAGTCGTACAGCTCGCACAGCGAGTCGCGCTCGCGCCCGTCCAAGTCGTTGTCGAGATAGACAAAACCGTGGGCGACGCGGAACAGACCGGCGCCGTATTGGTTTACCTGTGCCAGCTCAAAGACGTTGTGGCCGTGTTCCGGCGCCTGGCGGCGGTATTGGGCACAGTCGGGATCGGTGCATATCCAGTTTTTGCTTTCGGTGTTCATGCGGTTTCCTCCTTCCTGTTCAGATGGTAGCGTTTTCGCGGATCACTGGAAAATATAAGCGATACCTTCAGAGAATTTTCTGCTGGACTGTCCCCACTTGAATTGATATAAAGAACTGTCTCCGTTCAAATTCCAATTAAGGGTTTCTTTCATGTCCGCTGTGTTAAGAAATTGCAATATTCCACGCTCTTTTATCTGTTCGGCTCCCCAATAATTATTTGTCCTGTTGTCAAAAACAGAAATTGTATTGATAAGCCCGGAGCAGCGGTCACTTTCTACAGTTATAACGAGTTTTGCCTTGTGCAAAATTTTTCTCCTCATGGTGTTCCTCCTTTCCGGGGCGGCGCTGGGCCGCCCCTGTTCGGTTTAGTCGGGCTGTTCGGGATTTTCGCCGCGCTTCCAGCGGCGGAACACCGCCAAGGCGTTTGCCTCGTCGCGGCGGCTGAGCTCTTGCAGGAAAAACCGGGCCACGTCCAGCTTTTCCGCGTCGGTGGGGCTGATGGCGAAAACAGCACGTTCAATCTGTTCATCCGTCAGCATTTGCACCGATTCAAGAATGTCGGCGAAGTCCTGGCGGGCCTGTTCCTGCTCCTGCTGTGCCTGTTCAGCCTTGCGGCGCTTGTATTCTTCCAGCCAGGGCGCGGGCATGACGGAGACCACGCGCCCGCCCTCGGTGTACTGTTCCAGCAGGTCGGCCACGGCGACGATGGCCGCGCCGGTCTCCTTGTCCTCGTCGGTGGGCTTGCCGTTGCCAAAATTGCCCTTGTCGCGCAGGAACGCGCCAAAGCTGCGAATGTGAGCGATGAGTCCGCCGTCGTTGTCGCCCAGGTCATAGCGGCCTTTATATGTGTCCTGCTCGCCGTCGGCGTCGGTGTAGGTGATGGAAAAGCTGGTTTTGTCATAGCCGCGTTCCTGGTCGGCGGAAATTTTTTCGTCCAGCGTCTTGAAAATGATCTCGGCGGCGGCGACGGAGAATTTCATACCATCATCAAAAGCGCCGTTTTCGCTCCATTCTACGGTGACGACCGGGGCGCCGTCCTTGACGGGGTGTGCGGCGGCGGTCTGTTCGATGAAAGCGCGGTTTTCGTTGCGGGTGCGGATGGCCTTTTCCCGGCGTTCCAGCTGTTCGGCGTGTTCACGCGCCAGCCGCGCCGACTCGGCGGCGGTGTTCATCTCGTGGACGGCTTCCACGTCGGCGGCGGTGGGGTGGCCTTTGGGCAGGGTGGCCAGCTCGGCGGCGTTGCGGTCAAGCTGTGCCTGCCGTCGGTCGATCTCGGCGCGGATGTCCTCCGGCTTGCGCCAGTGGTAGCGGCCCGGCTGCTGGGCGTCCTGCTCGTCCTGTTCCAGTTTGGCGATATACTCAGGTTCGCCGCGCATGGCAGATTTGAGCGCGGCGGCGCGGGCGTACTTATAGAGGGGGTGCGCCGGGGTCAGGGTGGCGCTGTCGCTGTCGAAATAGTCGGTGTAAAGATCGGTTTCGTTCTTGACGGTGAACAGGTCGCGGGGGAGGTGGTCATAATCGCGGGCGCTGATTGTCACGCTGTCGCTGCGGCTGTCGGTGAAGTAGAAACAGCGGATTAGCTTTCCGCCGTTTACCTTGATTCCGTTCCAGAAAAAGCGGATGGATTCGGTTTTGTTGGTGTTCATTTTGTGTTCCTCCTGTTGTGTAGTCTGTTCCCCGTGTCAAGGGAACGAATTTACTTTTCTCGATGGGGTGGAGCTGGTGCGCCCAACTCCCCAGAGGCGGCGCGGCGGCTGTTCAGCGTTTGCGGGGCTGGTCGATCCGGTCCAGCAGGCGAACAAAAAGCGCCGCCAGGGTGGCGGCGCCGGTGGCGGTGACGATGAAGGAAAAGGCGGTCATAGGGCGGCGGCCTCCTTCTTCATTTCCTTGACAAAGCCCATGGATTTCAGCGTGTTATAGACCATCAAATCTTTTAAACACTTTTTACAGAGGGGACCACTTACCCCCTCGAAGAACTCGTCCTTAATCGTGTGACCGCACTTGATGCACTGCTTGATTCTCTTGCCTTGCATGGTGTTTTCCTTTCCGCCCGGTTTCGGGCATGAAAAAAGCGCTCCCGGAAAATCTCCGGGGGCGCTGTTCGTGGTTGTGGGGCCTAATAGACGGGGTTGGTCTTGTCCAGCTCCCACACTTCGCCGAATTTGGCCAGGTGGGCGGCGGCGTATGCCGTGAAAAACTCTTGCTCGGTGCAGGGGGCGAGATCGGCGGCGACGGCCTCGCGGGTGTCATCGTCCATCAGTTCCACGGCGGCGGCATAGTCAATTTTTGTGCCGTGGCTGTTCAGCACTTCCAACATTTTGGTCTCCTTTCTTCTCCCGGAAATTTCCGGGGCGGCTGTTCGTGTTTTGCCCCGCATTTTTCCGGGGCTGCTGTTCAGGTGGTGGGGGTGGCCTGCTCCGACTGTTCCGCCGGGGCGGGCTGTTCCGCGGTCATCGTCTGGCCGTCCGGCAGGTGGAAGGACACCGAGAAGCCACAGCCCAGGGCGGCGGCGATGGCGGCCAAGGATGAAACATACCAATTGTCATTGTTGATTTTTTGGTTGATGTTCTGCGGGGTGGTGCCCATGCGCCGCGCTAATTCGCTTCCGCTGATATTGTACTCCAGCAGGAGACGCCGCACGAGTTTAGAAACCTGCATTTTGTATCGCCTCTTTCCGGGCGGCCTGCTTATAGTCTACCGTCAAAGCCGCTTTTTGTGCATAGCTTACAACGATTTGTTTAATTTGTCAAGTTGCACATTTCCGATTGAAATAATTTGTTGAAAGTGACAGTTGCAAATTGAAAGTAACTACTTTATAATATCAAGTAGAAACATTCAATAAATATTTTTTGGAGGTTGACAGCATGACAAATTACAAATTCTCTTTTCACTGCGTGGACAATGGCGGCAAACACCAGGCGTTTACCGTGAGCGCACCCAGCAAGGCGGCGGCGATCGATAAGGCATTGGAGAAGGCCCGGAAGAACGCCGCGGGCGACATTTGCGGGACGTGGGAAATCAGGCTGCAGCCCAGCTTTTAACACCGCCTGACGCTTCCGGAGGGGTTGAGCGTATCAGCCCCGCCCCATAACTACTATTTACAAGGAGGACTAAAAAAATGGAACTTAAAAACTACACTATCAAGGACATCGAGAGCATGAGCGCGGCGGATCTGGCCAGCTTCGCGGATGAAGTGGAGACGATCAAGGGGCACACGGTCTATTATATCGACTTCGGCGGTTATTTCGGTTTTTCCGCCTGCGTCACCGCCGACGGCCAGCACATTAAATACGCGAACGACTACGAACTACACCACAAAGGCAAGAGCCGGGACGAGCTGCGCGAGATTTACCGCCGGGAACTTTCCGGGAAGCTCTTTACAGAGTCGGAGCTTTCCACCGTCAGCAGCCACGAGGACGCACAGCGCAAGCGCTATTTTCTCATGAACTACTACGGAGAGCGCCGCCCCCACGTTTCCGCCTTTTATATCGGGGAAGCCCCGGACGTTTCCGGGCTGACGTTTAGCCCTGTTTTCATGGCCTATTATAAGGACTCCGCCTTTGTGACGCACGGCGCGGAGCTGCTGCACACGCTGAGCGAGGCGGAGCAGAAGAACGCAGATAATTTCGACTACTGGCGCGGCGCTTTCCTGTATGAAATGTTTAATCATGAATATTGTGTTAACTGGCAAGCGGATTATGACGTTTGCGCCTGCTTCGGTAACTGCGAGGGCGTAAAGGACTACACCGACCGCGCCGAGCTTTTCGCCGCCTGCGGCTTTAACGCCACCCAGCGGAGCGCCTACGACGCAGCACGCCGCGAATACTACCGGCAACAGAAGAACGCCGAAAACTACTAAAGGAGGGCAACAGACAATGAACGAAAACACCAAGACCGCCCGCGCCGAGTGGGAGAGCATGAGCGGGGAACAACAGTATAACGCGCTTGTGGCGATGGCCTGGACCGTGCGCCGGAAGGCAGAGGCCCGCAACCAGACCGGCGCCGCGTGGATCGAGACCGAGGACGACGCGCAGACCGTAGCCGCCGACGCCTGGACTCGGATGGGCGCCGCGCTGGATCGTAACGAGACCCAGGACGCGCCCGCGCCGCTGGCGGTGATCCTGTACCGGGCAGCAGCCCAGGCCGCGCACAGCATAAGCAGGGCCGAGCAGAGACACGCCCGCGCCATATCCGCCACCATTGACGACGACGGCGCCGAGCGCTGGCAGATCGACACCGAGGCCGGGACGGACTGCGACGCGATAGCACCCAGCCCGGAGGCCGCCGCGATCCTGCGGGAGAGCGTGGAGAGCGTCGCCCGCGACCAGGTGGACCGCGTAGCGCTGACCATGACCGCCCGCGGGTACACTACGGCGGAGATAGCCGCCGCGCTGATGGTTGACCGGTCCACCATTTCCCGCCGCCTGTACGCCATGCGGGACCGCTACCACGCGCAGCAGGACAACGCCCAGGACTAACCACGGACGCGCCCAGCAGGGCGCAGGAAGGAGACAAGGCACCATGACGACCAACAACACCACCAGGCCGGGAACCCTGTACAACATCGCCCCAGAGGGCAAAGCGCAGCTATACACCGCCGCGGAGATCGTCACCGCCTGACCCAGAACAGACAACCGAAGAAGCCAAAACCCGCACCGCCAGGACGGAACCAAAACCGCCCCAGCGGTGCTAATTTTATGCCCATGTAGATTTTTGACAATGCCACCGGAAATATAGAAAACGGACAGAAACGCCCCGCCACGCTTTCCAGGCGTTGAAGGAATGCCCCAACACCGACCCCCAAAGAAAAACGCCGTCAGCAGCCCCACAGAGGGCAAAGAGGCAGGAAAGAGCAGCGGCAGCCCCTCACGCGTGCGCGCGCGTTTATTCCGGGCGCGGTTGAATAAAGAAGAATATACCCCCGTATATAACCATATCCAGCGGAGCAGAAACGAGCACCAAAAACCCCAGCGGGACACCCGAAGCAGAAGAACAACGGAGAAGGACGGAGACCACCAGCGGGAGGCACTGACCGGAAGAAAAGAGCAGCGGCGAGGGGAGGGAGGGAGAGTCGCCCGGCGGCCTATGTTCCGGGCTGAACAGCTGACCGACGGCGACCGGCAGCGGCGGCGGGTGCCCCGGCTCCATGCGCTGACCATCCGGCAGACAGCAGCCACTACCGACAAAACAGCCAAAACCGGCGGAAATCGTCAAATCAGAGGCCGAAAGCAGACGAAATGAAAGAGAACTTGCAAAAATTGCAACATTCCTTTACATATTAGGGCAATATGGAAAGGAAAGCACCCCGGCGGCGGGCGTTTTCCCTGCAAAATCCGGCGGAAATGGGCGGCACCGGCACCCGCTGACCACCACCGGCACCATCTGACCACCACCAGGACGGCAACCCGGGGGAGGTTTACAAACCGGAAGGGCAAAGCCTTTTCTCCCTGCTACGCAACTCTCCCCCCCGTTCCCATGTTCCCCACTCCGGCACACCAATCCGCGTTTCTCAAGCAAGTTACCGGCAAGTTAGTGGTAGGGGGGGTAGTTTTGAAACCGGGTCGAAAAAACGAAACGGTCAAAAGGCCGAGGCCGAAAAATAAAAATTTCGGCGGGCGCAAGCGCCATATATGTGAGGGGAAGGTACGACCTTTGTGCGGCGGTGGTGCGATGGTGGCGGCATGGTGTTGACACGGATGTTATATGGGGGTGAAAAAGTTTTTTCTGCTTCCCTTGACACGGCGATTAGACTACCGGTTGCCAAAGGGCCGGGAACAAGTGGCCGGCAAGTTAGATCGAGGGAGTGCTTTGGATATGGTGGTAGACATTTTCGGGACTGATAAGAAGTACGGTGTGATTTACGCGGATCCTCCGTGGACGTTCAAGACGTACAGTGCAAAGGGCAAGGAGAAGAAGTCCGCGGAAGCGCATTATCGCTGCATGAGAAAAGAGGACATACAGGCGCTGCCGGTGCAGGGCATAGCGGCGGAGGACTGCGTATTGTTTCTGTGGGTGACTATGCCTTGTTTGGAGGAAGGCTTGGAGCTGATCCGTAAGTGGGGCTTTACCTACAAGACCTGTGCGTTTACATGGGTGAAGCAGAACAGGAAGTCGGACGGGCTGTTTTGGGGTCTTGGGTTCTGGACCCGTGCCAACGCGGAGCTGTGCCTGCTGGCGACAAGGGGCAAGCCGAAGCGCGTGAACAAGGGCGTACACAGTGTGGTGCTGAGCCACGTGCGGGAGCACAGCAGGAAGCCGGATGAGGTGAGAGACCGGATTGTGGAACTGATGGGAGATATACCCCGCATCGAACTGTTTGCCCGCCAACAGGTGGACGGCTGGGACTGCTGGGGTGACGAGGTATAAGGGAAGGTGATTTCAATGACTATGCGGAGGATGGGAGAAGTGGGGACGGACGTGCTGCTGGACGAAGTGCTGGGCGGCAGGGTGGATGAAATGCTGCTGGACAGGGACGCGAACCTCGGCGCCCTGCTTCGTCTGCGGCGGCACTTCCCGAAAGCGGCACTGAAACTGACGGACGATCAGTGGGTATACCTGAGTGAGATGTACGATGGCGGCATGAGCGTGACGGAAATCGCGGCGCTGCACGACGTAAATAAGAGCACGGTCAGCCGGAGTGTGAACCGTGCGAAAAAGACTTTGCAGGACTATCTACAGTTCTGCCTATGATGGGAGTTGGACCGAGATACATGGGACGGATAAACCAGCCGCTGACGAATGAAGCGGCAAGAAAACTGATGGCGCTGGACGTGCAGGACAAGGAGATACTGACCTACGAAAAGCTGGACGAGTGGTACACCGCATGGGGCGGACAGTGCTACGTCAGCTTCTCCGGCGGCAAGGACAGCACGGTGCTGGCGTATCTGGCGGCTCGGTACCTGTCAAGCTTCAGGACACCGCCGTGGGAGCAGAATCTGGTGTTTGTGAACACAGGGCTGGAATACCCTGAAACTCAGAAGTTCGTGAATGAGTACGCCGCGTGGCTGCGGAGGGAGTTTCCCCGCGTGACTGTTAATCTTGTCCGCCTGCGTCCGAAGATGAACATACGGCAGGTTGTGACGAAGTACGGGTACAGCATCATCGGTAAAGACGTAGCGCACCGGATAGAAACCGCGCGGCGTTCACCAGATAGCCGAAGTATGAAGCTATTGCGAGGGGAAGTCTTACGCGCCGATGGGGAAAAGAGTATGTACAACTGCGAAAAGTGGGGGTATTTACTTACGGCGCCGTTTCTCATCTCCGACAGGTGCTGCGGGATTATGAAAAAGTCCCCAGCAAAGAGCTATGAACACCGAGCGGATGTCAAGCCCATGACGGCAACAATGGCGGAGGAAAGTCTTTTGCGGATGCAAAAATGGCGCGAAACCGGCTGCAACGCCTTTGAAGGAAGGCGTCCCTTATCTAAGCCCATGAGTTTCTGGACGGAGCAGGACGTTCTGCGGTTTATAGTAGACCACCAACTACCCTACGCCAGCGTGTACGGAGACATCGTAGCCAGCGACGGCGAGAACGACTACGGCGCAACGCTGATCGACTGCAATCTGCACTGCACGGGATGCCAGAGGGGGGGCTGTATGTTCTGCGCGTTCGGGGCGCACCTCGAAAAAGGTGTCAACCGATTTCAGCTCATGAAACTGACACACCCGAAGCACTACCAGTTCTGCATCGGCGGCGGGGCGTTTGACACGGACGGGCTGTGGAAGCCCACGAAGGACGGTCTTGGCTATGCGCGGGTGCTGGACTACATCGGAGTGAGGTATTAGAGCGAAAGGAGAACAAAACAATGAACAAGACGAAAATTGACTGGGCGGATATGTCATGGAACCCCGTGACCGGCTGCCGCCACGGGTGTGCCTACTGCTACGCCAGGCGAACGGCCACACGCTTCAACGCAGGGCTGGAGGATCCGGCCACGCTGGCCGGCGGCCTCCATGTGCTGCCGGAGAAGATCAAGGCGACGCCATACCC
>ENA-ORUI01000333-ORUI01000333.1-human-gut-metagenome-genome-assembly--contig:-NODE-333-length-62100-cov-11.332791_pt1 | contig 62100 bp, 49 predicted proteins | sample MGYA00242078_ERZ509205 | MGnify/ENA primary metagenome ERZ509205 (study PRJEB26280, sample SAMEA2338828) | human gut metagenome | biome: human gut; feature: human-associated habitat; material: faeces... | reverse complement strand
GACTCATAAATCTACCCTTAATCGTGTATTGGATGATAGTTGCGGATTTTAGGTACAATATAAAAGTGGTCATTAAGGTCATGGTAATTTCTGGTCAAAATTATTCGGGGGATTCATTTCCCCCGAATATTACTTTCAAAATTTTAAAATTATGGAAATAAATTTATATCGTCGCCGCTACACCCGCTGGGGAGTTGACGGTTATATGGAAATCGGCGGTGAGAAATTCTGTGGCACTACTGAACATCCCCTGCTACTACTACCTGAAGGGAGATATAAGATAGAGCTCCTCTACGATCCAAAGATGTCCAGGAAAATGCCTGCTATCCTGATGGAAGATGAAAATATTAGTCTTCTCCGACATAAACGTTTCAAGTACTTTTCGGCTTTTCCGCTCATCATGCCGGGTAATGGTCCGATGGACTTAAAATGTGGCAGTATTGTAGTAGGCAAACCTGTTTGTTCGGGGCTTATTTCTCATACGGAGGAGTACTTCACACGTCTCTACGATCGCCTTAGAAGATGCAAGAGAAAAGGGATATTAGTGGTGCTGAATATTAGAAAGTGCAAGAACGAGATTTATTCTTCTGATAAGGATAATCTTTTCACAAACGATAATAATAAACAAAAATTAAAAGAAGAAAGAGATATGCGTATTATCAAGGAAATCATCATTCATTGTAGTGCTACCAAAGAAGATAAGGACTACACAGTTGCCGACATCGACCGCTGGCACAGAGCGCGCGGTTTCAGAAAGATCGGTTATCATTTCGTCATCTACCGCAACGGCGACATTCACGTAGGCCGTTCTTTGTCTGAAATCGGTGCTCATTGCAAGGGGCACAATGCTATCAGCATCGGCATCTGTTACATCGGCGGTTTATCCAAGGATGGCAAGCCGAAGGACACCCGAACCTTGGAACAGAAGGCTGCCCTGCTGGATCTCCTCACTCAGCTGAAGGAGGAATTCCCTCACGCCACCATCCACGGTCACAACGAGTTTTCCGCCAAAGCCTGTCCTTGTTTCGATGTGAAGAAGGAATATTCACAATATATTGAGAAAGGGAGTGGGGAATAAATAAACAAGGCGTACGCTCTCATTCAGAGGAGTGTACGCCTTGTGATGCGATATGAAAATTATGCCACCATTATGTATAAGCTTCTATCTTCCAATCCGTGATATTATGCGAAGCGACATCAAAGTTGACGCCTACCTTTACGATAGGCAAGCCACTTAGAGCAAAACGTTTAGGATATTCCTTGAGGTCAATCTGCTTCATCGCTGCAGCTGCATCCTTATTGAGTTTCAACTCAAAGAGATAGAGATGCGTAGCAGTTCCCAGTACCATATCCACTCTTCCTGACGGAGTGCGAACTTCTACGTCCACGTAATTATCAAGAATTGAGAATATCACATACATCATCTGCTGATAATGCCCCTCTGAATCCGCATTGTTGCAATACGGAACCGTGGCAAGAAAAGCTTGAAGCATCTGCAAAGCCCCATTCATATCATTACGGCGAATAAGAGCCGACATCTTTGCGATGGTGGTTGTTCCCTTAGGCGTAGTCATACCTATATAATTAGGTAAGAGACTACGATATAATCCAACACGGATTTCCTTGTTTGGGATATCAAGTGTGAAAAGCTCAGTTTCAGGGTCGTATCCTTTTATAGTTATATAACCACTTTGATACAGTAAAGGCATGATGGACACCATCATTTCGGTCGGTGCGTCAAAGTCTGATTTGTCTGCCTCACAACGTCCTATATCAGAAGGCATTACCTGAAATTTCTTAAGCATTTCTATCAGATAGGTAGGTGTGCCAGAAGTAAACCAATAATAATCCAACTTACTTTTAGCCATAGCATTCAGCAGACTATAAGGATTGAAGATGTCGGATGACTGGGCAGCAAAGTGATAACCGTCATAAAATTCTCGCAATGCATCAAGAGTCTGAGTTCGGGTTAGATTCATCTTAACTGCCAATGCATCAACATCTGCTGACATCTGAGTCTCCAATTCCTCTTTGGTAATACCGCAGATTCCAGCGTACTCATGATCCATGCTGATATTGGTGATATTATTGAGTTCACTGAAGATGCTCATCTGCGAAAATTTAGTGATGCCTGTCAGGAAAACAAAGCGAAGCATAGGTTCGCAATCCTTCAATGGACTATAGAAATTACGCATTACATTGCGCAAATCTTTCAAATGAGCATCTTCATGCACAACATCAAGTAGGGGAGCATCATACTCATCAATGAGTACAACTACCTGCTTGCCGGTCTTTTCGTAAGCAGTCTGAATGAGTGCGATGAGACGGTCGTTCGCATCAACAGCGGGAGTCTTGATTCCCCATACTTTTTCTTGTTCTGCAAGCCGGTTTCCCAAGTATCTTTCCAGCTGGTCCTTCTCCATGTGTTTACCGCCAGCCATGCTGAAATGCAGGACAGGATATTCCGTCCAGTCCTTTTCCAACTTTTCGATGGCAAGCCCTTTGAAGAGTTCCTTCTTTCCCAGAAAATAACTCTTAAAGGTAGAAACCAACAATGATTTTCCGAAACGGCGTGGACGGCTTAAGAAGAAATGTTTGCCACCGCTATGAGTCATGCGATAGACATATTCCGTCTTATCTACATACAGGAGATTTCGGGTGATGATTTCCTCGAAAGTCTGGATTCCTACTGGATATAATTTCAATTCTGCCATGGTTCTTTCTTTTAAGTTTCTGGTGATAATATCTTATCAGACTCTTTGCATCTGCAAAACTAATCATTTTATTTGAAATAACAAAGGGAAAAGGCAAAAATGTATCGGTAACGTTTCATATCATGGAATGTTTGGAATATATGATTTGGGCTTTCTTCATCATTTTGTAACATCCGTGTCGTAAGTTAGAAATATATTCTTCGTATCTTTGCACCCGAATAAAGGCTATGGCCTCATGATGTGTGCTAATATATTAATAATGTGAATATGAAGAAGAAGACAATGGCCCTGCTGCTCTGCGCAATGATGTCTGCAGCGGTGTTTGCTCAGGATGAAATGGAGGAGGTTGACCGTACTCCGAAGATTGGCGGTACGATACGCTCGAAGTACGAATACCAGACCGAGGAAGGGGAGGGACGCTTCGAAGTGAGAACTGCCCGTATCAATGTGACTGGTAATGTGACCAAAGAGGTGAGCTACAAGGCGGAAATCGACCTCTGCGATGAGGGTAAAATCAAGATGCTCGATGCTTATACCCGTATCAAACCATGGAGTACGCTCCAGTTGACTATCGGTCAGGAACGTGTGCCTTTCACCATCGATGCGCACCGCTCGCCTCATCAGCAGTATTTCGCCAACCGCTCGTTTATCGCCAAGCAGGTGGGTAATGTGCGTGATGTCGGTGCTGAGGTGGGTTATACCTGGAACGTGGGATTCCCTATCATCGTGAATGCGGGTGTGTTCAACGGCTCTGGTCTTACCAACCAGAAGGATTACTGGACCAAGGGCATCAACTATTCTGCCAAGGCGCAGTTCCTCTTCCCGAATGTGAATCTCGTGCTGAGTACGCAGAAAATCAAGCCTTCTGATGTCACCGTCAATATGTATGATGCGGGTATTACCTTCCATCGTGGCGGTCTGATCGCTGAGGTGGAGTACCTCTTCAAGCATTATTCCAAGAATGCGTTTCATGATGTGCACGCCTTTGACGGGTTTGTATGTTATGATATTCCGGTGGCCAACCAGAAATGTCTGATCAGGAAGGTTTCTCCATTGGTAAGATATGACTTCATGAGCGACCACAGTGATGGCACCCGATATGGGGCTACGGATGAGGACCCTGGCGTGTTGAAAATCAACGACTATAAGCGCCATCGTGTGACTGGTGGTGTGACGCTCAGTCTTGCCAAGCCTTTCATCTCTGACATCCGTATCAACTACGAGAAGTATTTCTATCGCAACGGTGGTGTGGCAAAGACTTCTGAGAAGGACAAGATTGTAGTAGAGTTTATGACTCGTTTCTAAAAAGAGATCATATTCTGATATAAATAATAACTTTTGGTTCTGAAAAGTAATTCTCTATTAAGATTGAATGAATGACGGACGTGCAGCAGTCGCTTTTAGCAGATTGTTGTGCGTTTTTCTTTGTCAGTTCGGGGAAAAGTATTATTTTTGCAGATGGGTTCTTATATAATGAGAAATTACAAATGAGAAATGAGAAATATGAAAAAACTGGATCATATCAAGGCAATCGCTTTTGATGCCGACGACACCCTCTGGGCCTTGCAGACTTACTTCGAGGAAGTGGAGGCTGAGTACTGTGACTTGCTTTCTGACTATGGAAGCAAGGAGGAAATCTCTGCTGCGCTCTTTGAGACGGAAGGGGGAAACATGGAGGACTTGGGATATGGCGTCAAGGCGTTCACCATCTCATTAGTAGAAAATGCCATCAAGGTGAGCGACGGAAAGGTGCCGGCACGCGTGATTGGCAGAGCGGTGGAATTGGGAAAAACGCTGCTGCGACTGGATGCCAAACCGCTCGAAGAGGTGGAGGAGACTTTGGCAAAACTCAGAAAGACGGAATATAAGTTGGCGGTCTTTACCAAGGGCGAACTGCAGGATCAGGAGAATAAACTCTGGCGATCGGGACTGCAGCGATATTTTGATGTGGTGAGCATCGTGAGCGACAAGAAACCGGAGGCTTATCGCCGACTTTGTCGTGAGTTGGGCGTGCTGCCGGAGGAATTGGTGATGGTGGGCAACAGTTTCAAGAGCGACATTGCGCCTGCCCTCAAGATAGGAGCTTCTGCCATTCATATCCCATTTCATACGATATGGGCGCATGAAAAAACGGAGGAGTTCGAACATGAACGCCTCCGTCGTATTACTCATTTTTCGGAAATTCTCCATCTCGTTTAGTCTTGTTTCAAGGATTTCTCTCAGATTTCAAGCGATGAACGCATGAACTTTATTTGAGTTCTTCCTTGATTTTTTCCGCTGCTTTCAGGGCTGCTTTCTGGGCAGCGGCATTGGCAGTCCGCGCATTGGCCTTGCGGTGATAGCTCTGGATATTGCCCCGAGAATCACGGAGAGCGAGCGAATCATCCTTCATATAGACGAATGAAAGCGTGTCGTAGGTGGTTTTCTCGTTGAAAACGACATTATTAAACTCGTATCTTCCTTTCACTAAGATCAGCTTGCCGTTGTAGGCATGCCACTCAGTGTAAAGGGGAACTTTAGGATATTCCACAGGACTGTCATCCTCTACCGAACTGTTGGTCGCCACCATTCCCACGGAGCGTGCTTCTCCCATTCGCTTGAGCGTAAAACCGTATTCGCGCGGAATCATGTAGGTTTCCACGATGCTGTCGGGCATATTGGCGAGAATGCGCTGCTGCTGCCTCTTGGAGAGATGGGTGACATCTCTGAGATGAGGCATCACCTGATAGGTCCAGGTGGCTTTCAGTTTGTCGAGGTCGATGACCATGCTTGCCTTATTCTTTTCCTTGGCAGGGATGATGCAGATCCAGTCGCCCACTTCGATATTGCCAAATACCTGGCGGTTGCGGTTGGCTTCGAGAATATTGTATTTTACAGGATCGCCGCCCTGATTGGGGAGCATGATTACTACAGAGTCTGTGCATCCCATGCAGGCAAGTCCGTAGATAGCTTTGTCGCCCTTGGCTGGTTTTGACATGCTGATGGGCAAGTTCTGCTGAGATACCGGTGGCTTGGGACCACGATGGCAGGAAAGCATGGCCAAGGTGGCAAATCCGATGATTAAAAATGTCTTGATTTTCATTATGTTTATTCCTTTTGTAGTGCAAAGATACATCAAATTGCGATAAATACAAAATAAATCCCTAAAACTTTTTATTCTTTGAGAGAAAAATCGTAATTTTGCACGGAGAAAATAATAACTTAAATTTTTGATGTAAAAATGTTGAGTAAGGATAGTAAGATTTACATTGCTGGGCATCATGGCTTGGTGGGTTCCGCTATTTGGAACAATTTGAAGAAACGTGGTTACAATAACTTAGTGGGCCGTTCACATAAGGAACTGGACCTGACCGACCAATATGCCGTTCAGAAATTCTTCGATGAGGAGCGTCCGGATGCTGTGGTCTTAGCTGCTGCTTTCGTGGGCGGCATCATGGCCAATTCGCTCTACCGCGCCGATTTCATCATGCAGAACATGAAGATGCAATGTAATGTCATCAGCAATGCTTACAGTCATGGTGTGAAGAAGCTGCTCTTCCTGGGCTCTACCTGTATCTATCCGAAGGATGCACCGCAGCCTATGAAGGAGGATGTGCTCCTTACTTCTCCTCTGGAATATACCAACGAGGAGTATGCCATTGCCAAGATTGCCGGACTGAAGATGTGCGAGAGCTACAATCTGCAGTATGGCACCAACTATATCGCTGTGATGCCTACCAACCTCTATGGTCCGAATGATAATTTCCACTTGGAAAACAGTCATGTGATGCCTGCGATGATGCGCAAGATCTATCTGTCTAAACTGATTCATGAGGGCGACTGGCACAGTATTGAGGTGGATATGAACAAGCGTCCGATCAACCCTACTGATAAACTGCGCGAACTCATCGGCGAGGGCAACGTGGATGGTCATAACGACCATGAGCGTATCCTGAAAGCCCTGGAGTTCTATGGCATATATAATAATAAGGTGGTGCTCTGGGGTACAGGTACTCCGCTGCGTGAGTTCCTCTGGAGCGAGGATATGGCGGATGCCAGCGTTCACGTGCTCCTGAATGTAGATTTCAAGGACATCATCGGTATCGAGAAATACAGTTCTGTTTTCTATGGTGCCAAGGTGGACGGCGCCGTTGACCGTAACAATTCTGAGGGTCGTGGCGGTGCCATTCCTTCGCTCGGTGAAATCCGCAACTGCCACATCAATGTGGGTACTGGTAAGGAACTTACTATCCGTGAACTCTCTGAACTAATCGTGAAGACGGTGGGCTTCGAGGGTACGGTGGAGTTTGATGCTTCTAAGCCAGACGGAACTCCAAGAAAGTTGATTGATGTAAGCAAGTTGCACTCGCTCGGTTGGACCCATCAGGTGGAAATCGAGGATGGTGTGAAGAAACTTTATGAATGGTACCAGAACAGTTTAAAGGACTAAGATATGGAAGTAATCAAAACTGATATTGATGGCGTGCTCATCATTGAGCCTCGCATCTTCAAGGATGCCCGTGGCTATTTCTTCGAGAGTTTCTCTCAGCGTGAATTTGACGAGAAGGTGGCTCCGATACTGGGCCATCCTATCCATTTCTGCCAGGACAACGAGAGTATGTCGTCCTATGGCGTGATGCGCGGACTTCATTTCCAGCGCCCTCCATTCACCCAGTCTAAGCTGGTGCGCTGCGTGAAGGGTGCCGTGCTCGATGTGGCTGTGGATATTCGCAAGGGTTCTCCTACCTATGGCAAGCATGTGGCTGTGGAACTGACCGAGGATAATCATCGCCAGTTCTTTATTCCACGTGGTTTTGCCCATGGTTTTGCCGTACTCAGCGAAACTGCCGTGTTCCAGTATAAGTGCGATGAGTTCTATCATCCTGAGGCTGACGGGGGAATCTCTATCCTCGACGAGAGCTTGGGCATCGACTGGAAGATTCCTACAGAGCATGCTATTCTCTCTGAAAAGGATACCAAGCATGATATGCTGAAAGACTTTGACAGTCCTTTTTAAAAGGCTTTTAAAGGTAAAAAGGTAAAAAAGTAAAAAGGTAAAGGTGGCTTGAAAGGGCTTTGGAAAATGCTGATAAAGTGGGTCTAATTGTAAATTATAAATAGAAATGAATATATTAGTTACGGGTGCCAACGGTCAGCTCGGCAATGAGATGCGTATCGTTAGCAAGAATACTACTGATCATTATATCTTTACGGATGTCAATCAGGTGGAGGGCCTGGAGACTACTTATCTGGATATTACGGATATGGATGCCATCCGAAAGATGGTGAAGGACAATGAGGTGCAGGCTATCGTCAACTGTGCTGCCTGGACCAATGTGGATGCTTGTGAAACCGATGAAAAGTTGGCTGCACTGGCTGAGAAACTGAATGCGGATGCACCAGAAAATCTTGCTAAGGCAATGAAGGAGGTGGATGGTCTGCTCGTTCAGATTTCTACCGATTATGTGTTTGGTAAGGAACCTTATAATGTGCCTTGCAATCCTGAACAGAAGGGCACTCCTACGGGCGTTTATGGTACTACTAAGCTCCACGGCGAACAGAAAATCATCGCCAGCGGCTGCAAGTATGTCATCATCCGCACCGCATGGCTCTATTCTGAGTTTGGCAAGAATTTCTGCAAGACTATGCTCAACCTGACTGCCACCAAACCGCAGTTGAAGGTGGTGTTCGACCAGTGCGGTACTCCTACTTATGCGCTGGATCTGGCTTATGCCATCGAGACCATCTTAGAGAAGATGAAGACGGCAGAAGCGCAGGAGAAGTTAGTAGGAATCTATCATTTCTCCAACGAGGGAGTTTGCTCCTGGTATGATTTTACCCAGATGATAGCAAGAATCTCAGGACATACGGATTGCGACATCCAACCATGTTACAGTTCTGAATATCCATCTCCGGTAACCCGTCCGGCTTACTCCGTGCTCGACAAGCGTTCCATCAAGGAGACTTTCGGCGTGAAAGTGCCTTACTGGGTGGATTCTCTTGAGAAATGTATCGCTAATCTGGAGGCTGCCAAGTAATATCCGGAACAGAAAGTAGCTAATTGAAATTATATACTAAAAACATATAGAAATGAAGAATATCATCATAACGGGCGGTGCTGGTTTCATCGGCTCACATGTCGTAAGACTTTTTGTGAACAAGTATCCTGAGTATCATATCATCAACCTCGACAAGTTGACATACGCAGGCAACTTAGCTAACCTCAAGGATGTTGAGGATAAGCCAAACTATACCTTCGTGAAGGGTGACATTTGTGACTTCGACCTGATGCTGAAACTGATGAAGGAGTATCAGGTGGACGGTATTATCCATTTGGCTGCAGAGAGTCATGTGGACCGCAGTATCAAGGATCCTTTCACTTTCGCTCAGACCAATGTGATGGGTACCCTGTCTTTGCTCCAGGCTGCCAAGATCTATTGGGAGAGTCTGCCAGAGGGTTATGAGGGCAAGCGCTTCTATCATATCTCTACCGACGAGGTGTATGGTGCCCTGCAGATGACTCATCCAGAGGGTGTTGCAGCGCCTTTCACAACCAAGGCTTCCAGCGGAAAGAACCACGAGGCTTATGGCGAGGAATTCTTCTTGGAGACTACTAAGTATAATCCTCACTCTCCATACTCAGCATCTAAGGCAAGCTCAGATCATTTCGTACGTGCCTTCCACGATACATACGGAATGCCTACCATCGTGACCAACTGTTCCAACAACTATGGTCCATATCAGTTCCCTGAGAAGTTGATTCCATTGTTCATCAACAATATCCGTCATCGCAAGCCATTGCCAGTATATGGTAAGGGTGAGAATGTGAGAGACTGGTTGTATGTAGTGGATCATGCCCGTGCCATCGATATGATTTTCCACAAGGGAAAGGTGGCTGAGACTTACAATATCGGCGGTTTCAATGAGTGGAAGAATATTGACATCATCAAGGTGGTGATCAAGACCGTAGATCGTCTGCTCGGACGCAAGGAAGGTGAGGACCTTGACCTGATCACCTACGTGACCGACCGCAAGGGACATGATATGCGCTATGCGATTGATTCACGTAAGCTCCAGAAGGAGTTGGGATGGGAACCAAGTCTGCAGTTTGAGGAAGGTATCGAGAAAACTGTGAAATGGTATCTCGACAACCAGGAATGGATGGACAACGTGACCAGCGGTGACTATCAGAAATATTACGAGAACATGTATAAAGACAGATAATAAAAACATTTAAATACGAAGGATGACAGTAAACACAACTCACACACAACCGGTGTGGACAGAAATCGAATATACAGCATTATGCAAAAATCCGTATCTATCTACACCATTCTATGTACCCAAGGAATCAAAGGTGTTCCAATGCAAGGAAGATGGTAGCCGCAAGGAAGCGAGAATGCTCTATCTCGTGTTTAAGGCAGCCAATGCTCCTGAAGATGCTGAATGGGAAGACGACCCTATGCCGGGAGAAATCCTGGTGGGAGTGCTGGATGATGACGATGAAGTCATAGAACCAGCCAAGGCAGTTTTCCTGGGTATGGATCTGGAAGATTTCATTGAGGTAACTGATGAGGATGAAAATACCATTACTTTCGACCTTTTCTGGCGTCATGGCGATGTAAAGGTGGAAAAGGCGGAAAAGACAAGAGACGGTTTTGTCTGCAAGAAGGAAGATTTCGGCGATGAAGGTCTGCTGGTCACTTTGACTCCGAAGAAGGAGGGTGCTCCTGTCACTATGCGCCTACAGATTCCTTATCTCGGATTCTCGCTTTATGACAAGAGTGGCAACAAGATGCACGGTGATGTGGAAATCCCACACGAGAAGGTGGATGATTATCGCTATGAATTTGTGGGCGATGATAGCAACGACCGTTTCTCCCTGCATCTGGACAATGATAGATTCATCTATATGTGTGTGCTTCGCCAGCATGAGGGCAAGTTGGTTGTGCGCGATCAGCGTGATCGCCTGTCTGTGGTGGATGAACTGCCAAGCGAAGGTAAACTGTCTGAACTGATGATGAATGCCCATGAAGCATTGATCAAGAACAAGAACTACCGTTGGCGTATTACCTTGGGAGGCAGTACGATGGATGAAGGAAGCGAGGAGGAATTTGTCCTGGAGCCTACTGCTCTGGGCAATTATGCCTACGAGCAGTTCCAGAAGGATCCTGGCAAAATAGAAGAGTTGGGTGCCCATCTCATGTCTCTCGAACAGAAATATGGTTTCCAATGGTTCTGGTTGAATGATGACGACTGGCGTCATGATGACCCTATGTTTGAAATGTTCATGAAGCAGCTGTTGGCATTCTCCTATATCAATCAGAAACCTATACAGGGTGACCAGTTGCAAGCACGCAACAACAAGCGCAAGATACGTCGCTGCGCCAAGATGATATTGGCTCATCGCGCTGGTGAACTGAATCTCTGGGATGAGGAGGAAGAGGCACGTAAGGAAATCCTGCGTCTCTTCAGCACTTTCCATAAGGAGTTTACCGAGGAACTGGAAAAGGGTGATGAGGAATAGGGGGAACTCTGTAAGAGAAACATTCAGAATCGTAATGAAATGACAAAGGTTCTATCGGTGAAAATCGGTAGAACCTTTATAAAATAATGCAATATTTGCAAAAAAATAGCTGAATAGGCTGATAATTGGATTTTTTTGTCTAATTTTGCACCTTGGTAAATTATGCGTTGCCAGGAAGGGGGCTTTCGGGCCTGTTTGATGGCAGCCGTTACTTGATGAAGAATCACTTGCAAAAAATAGATTTGTCAATCATTAGAATATAATACATTAATAAATAATGAAGAAGAAAATTCAGTTCAGTCTCGTTTATCGAGACATGTGGCAGAGCTCTGGTAAGTTCCAGCCACGTAAAGATCAGTTGGCTAAGATTGCCCCAGTTATTATCGAAATGGGCTGCTTTAGCCGTGTTGAGACGAATGGTGGTGCCTTCGAACAGGTAAATCTCCTCGCAGGCGAAAATCCTAACGAGGCAGTTCGCGCTTTCTGTAAGCCTTTCAATGAGGTAGGTATCAAGACTCACATGCTCGACCGTGGTCTGAACGCTCTTCGTATGTATCCTGTGCCTGATGATGTACGTGCATTGATGTATAAGGTGAAGGCTAAGCAGGGTACTAATATCACCCGTATCTTCGATGGTCTGAACGATGTGCGCAACATCATTCCTTCTATCAAGTGGGCTAAGGAAGGTGGCATGACTCCACAGTGTGCGCTCTGTATCACCAATTCTCCTGTTCACACACTCGATTATTATATGAATATCGCTGATCAGCTCATCGCTGCCGGCGCAGAGGAAATCTGCTTGAAGGATATGGCTGGTATCGGTCAGCCTGCTTTCCTCGGTAAGTTGACCAAGATGATCAAGGACAAGTATCCTGAGATCATCATCCAGTACCACGGTCACTCTGGTCCTGGTCTCTCTATGGCTTCTATCCTCGAGGTCTGCAACAATGGTGCCGACATCATCGATACTGCTATCGAGCCATTGTCTTGGGGTAAGGTTCACCCAGACGTGATCTCTGTTATCAGCATGTTGAAGAACGAGGGCTTTGAGGTGCCTGAAATCAATATGAGCGCTTACATGAAGGCTCGTGCCATGACTCAGGAATTCATCGATGAGTGGCTCGGTTACTTCATCAATCCAGGCAATAAGATCATGTCTTCTCTGTTGCTCGGTTGCGGTCTTCCTGGCGGTATGATGGGTAGTATGATGGCAGACCTCGGTGGTATGCGTCAGACGATCAACAATATCCGTAAGAAGAAGGGTGAGGAAGAATTGTCTATGGACGACCTTCTGATCAAACTTTTCGACGAGGTAGAGTATGTATGGCCACGCGTAGGTTATCCTCCATTGGTAACTCCATTCAGCCAGTATGTGAAGAACATCTCTTTGATGAACCTCCTCACCATGGAGCAGGGCAAGGGCCGTTTCGTGATGATGGACGACTCTATGTGGGGTATGATCCTCGGTAAGAGTGGTAAGATTCCTGGAACCATTGATCCAGAACTCGTAGAACTTGCCAAGAAGCAGGGCCGTGAGTTCACAGACGTAGATGCTCATACATTGCTTTCTAACGCTCTCGATGACTTCAAGAAGGAGATGGACGAGAACGGTTGGAATTACGGTCAGGACGACGAGGAACTCTTCGAGCTCGCTATGCACCCAGAGCAGTATCGCAACTACAAGAGCGGACAGGCAAAGAAGAACTTCCTGGCTGATCTCCAGAAGGCTAAGGATGCTAAGCTCGGCAGCACCTTGACTCCAGCTCAGCTCGCAGAATTCAAGCATGCCAAGGCTGATGCAATCGTAGCACCAGTAGCAGGTCAGATCTTCTGGGAGTTCCAGGGCGAGGGTGAGTGCCAGCCTGCAGTAGAGCCATTCATCGGCAAGGAATATAAGGAAGGTGATGCTTTCTGCTACATTCTTGCTCCTTGGGGTGAATTTGAGACTGTTCCTGCAGCTCTTGGTGGTAAACTCGTAGAAATCAATGCTAAGCAGGGTAGCAAAATCCGCAAGGGTGATGTGATCGCTTACATTGAGCGCAACGCTGAATAATGATGGATTATCAAGCAATTATAGATAAGTATTATCCTGAGGATAATGAACTTCGTCATATCCTCATTACACATAGTCAATCTGTAGCGCGAAAAGCGCTACAGATTGTTTCGTATCATCCTGAATTACAGTTGGATGCCCAGTTTGTCGAGGAAGCTGCTATGCTCCACGACTTGGGAATCTTCCTGACGGATGCTCCTGGCATACAGTGCTTTGGGTCTCATCCATACATCTGTCATGGTCGTCTGGGAGCTGAAATCCTGCGCAAAGAAGGATATGAACGCCATGCGCGGGTATGCGAACGACATACGGGAGCTGGCATTACATGTAAGCAAATCGTAGAGCAGAATCTGCCGCTGCCTCATCAGGATTTCCTTCCCGAAACAATGGAGGAAAAGGTGATTTGCTATGCTGATAAGTTTTTCAGCAAAACCCATCTCGACAAGGAAAAGTCGATAGAAAAGGCAGAGAAAAGTCTCGCTAAATTTGGCGAAGAAGGAGTGAAACGCTTCCAGAAATGGGAGAAATTGTTTGAAATATAACTTCTCAAAAGATATTGAATGAGAAAACAATCAACTATAGCTGTACTGCTCTTTGCTGCTGTCTGCATGATGGTGGCTAATCCGGGTATGCCTTCTAAGAAAAAGAAGAAGACTATGGCTGATTCTACCGCTTTGGCTGTGGGAGACTCTGTATGGGTGGATTCCTTAGGCAATGAAGTCAAGGTGGATGCTGCTAATGATACCCTGCAGATGGATTCGCTGCAGAAGGCTATATGGAAACATAATAAAGTGGTCGATGACAGTATCCGACTGGATAGCTTGAATCGCAAGAAAGCCGGTGGCGTGGATGCCCCGGTGCAATATACGGCGGAGGATTCTCTCGTCTATGATGCTCCCCATAAGGTGGCGCATCTCTATGGTAATTCCAATGTGAAATATACCAACATGGACCTTACGAGCGACAAGATTTCCATGGACATCGACAAGAGTAATGTGAAGGCTACGGGTACCGCCGATTCTACTGCTGAAGGTGGCATCAAGGGTAAACCGGTCTTCAAGATGGGCTCTGATACCTACGATACGGATACGATTGCCTTCAATTTCAAGAGTAAGAAGGCACTTATTAATAATGTATATACAGAGCAGCAGGATGGATTCCTGACGGGTGCCCGATCAAAACGTGATTCAACTGGAGCAATCTATCTGCAACATGGTAGATATACGACCTGTGATGATCCTCATCCCGACTTTTATATTTCTCTTTCCAGAGCGAAGGTGAGACCGGGTAAGGATGTGGTTTTCGGACCGGCTTATCTCGTGGTGTGCGATGTGCCGATGCCTTTGGCAATCCCTTACGGATTCTTCCCATTTACCAAGAGCTACAGTAGTGGTTTCATCATGCCTACCTATGGTGATGAAAGCGACCGTGGCTTCTATCTCAGAGATGGTGGATATTATTTTGCCGTCAATGACAAGTGGGACTTGAAACTCCTGGGTGAAATCTACACGAAGGGCTCCTGGGGTATTTCTGCTGCAAGTAATTACCGCAAACGCTATAAGTACTCGGGAAGTTTCTTCTTTAGTTATCAGGATACGAAGACGGGTGACAAGGGAATGCCTGACTTTGCTGAGCAAGAGAGTTTCAAGGTGCAGTGGAGTCATCGACAGGACTCGAAGGCCAATCCTTTCAGCTCGTTGTCGGCAAGTGTCAACTTTGCCACATCCAGCTATGAGCGCAACAATCTCAACTCGCTCTATAATCCGCAGACGATGACGCAGAGTACACGTACCTCTTCTGTGAGCTGGAGTACAGGATTCTCAAGTATCGGTCTGTCGCTCAGCGCTACTGCCAACCTTTCGCAGAATATGCGTAACTCCAGTTTGGCTGTGACACTTCCTGACCTCAATATTTCCATTGCCCGTTTCTATCCTTTCCGCCGAAAGAAGATGGTGGGTGATGAGAAATGGTATGAGAAGATTGCGATGAGTTATACTGGACATATCAGCAACTCGATTAATACGAAGGAAGACCAGTTTATGAAGAGTAATCTCATCAAGGACTGGAGAAATGCATGGCAGCATCAGATTCCGGTGAGTGCTTCGTTCACGCTCTTCAAGTACATCAACATCAATCCAAGCTTCAACTTCTCTGACCGTATGTACACCAATAAGGTGACAAGGTCATGGGATGAACAGAAGCAGACGGAGGTGTGCGACACTACCTATGGTTTCCATAATGTCTATAATTGGAACATGAGTGTGGGTATGTCCACCAAGCTCTATGGATTCTGGGTGCCTAATCGCAAGATTTTCGGTGATAAGATACAGGCCATCCGCCATGTCATCACGCCAACTGTAAGCTTCAGTTATGCGCCTGACTTTGGTGCTTCCCGCTACGGTTATTGGGAAACTTATCAGAAAACGGATGCCGATGGTAATGTTTCGCTCGTCAGCTATTCTCCATACCAGAATTCACTTTATGGTGTGCCTGGTAAGGGAAAGACTGGAAGCCTCTCTTTCTCTTTAGGCAACAATCTGGAGATGAAAATCAAGAGCGATAAGGACTCTACCGGTTTCAAGAAAATCAGTCTGATAGATGCGTTTGATATCAATATGAGTTACAATATGGCGGCGAAGGTAAGACCTTGGAGCGATATGAATATCAACCTGCGTCTGAAATGGTGGAAGAACTATACGTTCAATATGAATGCGGTCTTTGCTACCTATGCTTATGATCTGGACGAACAGGGAAATCCATACGTCGGAACTCATACTGAGTGGAGTAGAGGTCGATTCGGCCGATTCCAGGGTATGTCGCAGAACCTGTCTTTCACTCTGACACCTGAGAAACTTGCAAAACTCTTTGGTGGAAAGAGTGATGATGATGAGAAGGACAGTAAGCGTAAGGACCAGGACGAGGATGGACTGGATACTGATATAGAAAGTAATGTGGACGATACCTTGGAGAAGGGAAAAACTGCTGCCAAGAAGAAGGGTGGCAAGGCTAAGACCGATTCGGATGGTTATATGGCTTTCAAGATGCCTTGGTCGTTGACCTTCGGTTATGGTGTTACCATGCGTGAGGATACGCGCAAGGAAAAGTTCAACAAGGAGTCTATGCGCTATCCATACAAGTTTACTCAGACATTGAATATGAGTGGTAACGTAAGACTGAGTGATGGCTGGAATATCAGTTTCTCATCCGGTTATGATTTCGACAATCATAAAATGAGTATGACTACTGCAAGCTTGCAGCGTGATCTCCACTGTTTCAATATGAGTTGTTCGGTGGTGCTTTCGCCTTATACAAGTTATAATTTCACCTTCCGTTGTAATGCTTCTACATTGACGGATGCCTTGAAATATGATAAGCGCAGTGGCTATTCTAATGCTGTGCAATGGTATTAGAATATCTCTGAAATCTAAGAAAAATACAATCAACGAAATAGGGTGTGTCATGGAGTTCATGACACACCTTTTTCGTTTCTTCATTTTTTTCATCGGATTTCACGGAGGAATCGGAGGCATTCTTGCTTATCGGATTACTCACGGTATTTCGCAGAACTTTGGCCGCTGGCCAATGGCTCGCGCCCTATATATGCTCCTGTTGTTTTTTGTCACGCAGATTTCGCAGATGACGCAGATTTTTCTTTGTGTGGATTATTTTGTCCCACAGATTTCACAGATATACACAGCTTTTTCTTTGTGGGACAAAATTTTCATCGGATTTCACGGATGAATCGGAGTCATTCTTGCTTATCGGATTACTCACGGAATTTCGCGGAACTTTGGCCGCTGGCCAATGGCTCGCGCCCGATATGTGCTGCTATTGTTTTTTGTCACGCAGATTTCACAGATGACGCAGATTTTTCTTTGTGTGGATTATTTTGTCCCACAGATTTTACAGATATACACAGATTTTTCTTTGTGGGACAAAATTTTCATCGGATTTCACGGATGAATCGGAGGCATTCTTGCTTATCGGATTTCTCACGGAATTTCGCGGAACTTTGGCCGCTGGCCAATGGCTCGCGCCCTATATGCTCCTGTTGTTTTTTGTCACGCAGATTTCGCAGATGACGCAGATTTTTCTTTGTGGGTATTATTTCGTCCCACAGATTTCACAGATATACACAGATTTTTCTTTGTGGGACATATTCCAATTCCAGGGGGTATCTGCACCGACCGAATAGGTCGCCTCCGCGAAAATCCGTGAGTAATCGCCTCATCAGGAATACCTTCGAATAAATTCCGTGTCATCCGATGAATAAAAAAATCTGCGTCATCTGCGAAATCTGCGTGACCAAAACCTCCCATAAAAGATCTGTGTATATCTGTGAAATCTGTGGGACTTTTTCCAACCTCAGGGGTATCTGTACCGACCGAATAGGTCGCTTCTGCGAAAATCCGTGATTAATCGCCTCCGCAGGAAACCTCCGAATAAATTCCGTGTCATCCGATGAATAAACTCATAATCCGAATGACACATCTTCTTCTAAAATAAAGTAAGATGCGGTTTTTTAGAAGATTTAATTCAAAAGATTTGGAAAGTTCTAATAAAATCCGTATTTTTGTCCCATTGGAATTATTAATAACTATAACCTAATGATATTCATAAGAATGAGAAAAATGTTAGCACTTTCCTTCATGCTCCTGTGTTCGCCAACTTTGTTCGCACAGACAGTAGCCAACATGGATAGCCTGAAGGCAGAAAAGAAAACAACGGCGATTTCCTTGAAGTTGACGGGCAACCTGACCACTCAAGGTAATTCTGATTTCCGGCAAATGAGAGATCTTTGCTGGCAACTCAGAAATGTAGATTTGAGTGAAGCTACTTGTCCCGTCATCCCTAAGAATGCTTTTCATTCTCGCCATCATCTGCAAAAGATCATCCTGCCTCAAAAAGTGCAGCAGATTGGTTCGCAGGCTTTCTTTGCCTGTGATAATTTGCAGGAACTTCATCTTCCGATGAGTTTAAGGCAGGTAGATGCTGCTGCCTTTTCGAGTTGTAAAAAACTGAAACATATCGTCATCGAAGGAACTCCACAGTTGGCTGAATATGCTTTTGCTCATTTATCGGGTTTACAGACCGTGAAGGTGAATTCCAAGATTCCTCCTCGTGCTGACGTCACGACATTCTATGGCATCCATCGCAGTCAATGTAGGTTAATCGTTCCAAAGGGGAGCGAGAAGGCTTACCGGAAGGCACCGGGCTGGAGCCTGTTCTATGCAGATATGAAGCAGGCTAAGGAAATATGTGCCCCGATGAAATGCCTGATTCCTGTGCCTATGGACTTGCAGGTAAAGAAAGATGCCCGCCTACTTCAGGTGCATGGAATTTGGAATATCGTGGCTGCTGATGGTCTTGCAAATGAAAAGGAACAGGCCGAAAGAATCCTTTCTGAACGGGACTGTTTGACAAACAATAACACTCAGGAGGGAATTTCCAGACTGAAAGCGAACGTAAAGGGTGGAAGCAAAGAACAGTTGACTTTAACGATGGAAATAGATCCTTCTCTTGCTGACGTTGAAGCTTACACGCTCGAAGTTTTGCAGCGAGGAGTAACGATTAAGGGAAAAACGGCAGCTGGTGTATTTTATGGTTTAATGACCTTTGACCAGTTGTTGCGTGGTAATGGGGCAAAGAACTGTTGTGATGCGATACCTCAACTGTCGCTTTCAGACCAGCCACGTACTCATGTCAGAGAACTGATGGTGGATCCTTGTCGTACTTTTATCCCTTATGAGCAGTTGAAGGCTTTCATTCCTGAGATGGCCCGCTATAAACTGAATGCCATCCATCTGCATCTGGTGGATGATCAGGCTTGGCGTATCGAGATCAAGAAGTATCCTCGTTTGACGGCTGAAGCAAGCAGCAGATGGGGAATGGATGACATGAATATGCCTATCAAAGGATATTATACGCAAGAGCAAATGCGGGAGTTGGTAAGTTTTGCTGCGAAATATCATGTGCAGGTGGTTCCTGAAATCGAAATGCCTGGTCATGAAGTGGCTGCTATCAGCGTTTATCCTGAATTGACTTGTCATGGTGTGCAGGTGCCAATCCGAACTACTTGTGGTGTTTCTGATGAATTACTTTGTCCGGGTAATGAGTTCACTTACGAGTTCTTAGGAAATGTTTTCAAAGAATTGGCAGACGTATTCCCTTCTCCTTATATTCATTTAGGTGGAGATGAGGCAGGTAATCCGGCACTGGATTGTTGGACCAATTGTCCTAAATGTCAGGCGCTGAAGAAAAAATTGGGTATTACCACGACCGACCGTTCTGAGAATTGGAAATTGCAAGGCTATCTCTTCGACCGCATGATAGAACTCTTGCGCAACCGGTATCATAAGACTCCGATGTTCTGGTATGAACTGGATTTCAAGAAAATTCAACCGGGATGCGTTACCTTTGCCTGGCGTTCGGGTCTGACAGAGGAAGCTTTGAAGGCAGCCGTAGAAAACAATGCCCGTATTATGCTTTGTCCAGGTGAACATTGTTATTTTGATTATCCTATGGCGAAGGGAGATATGCCGGAAGTGAATTGGGGAATGCCTGTCACCACTCTGAAAGATACGTATCGTCTTGATCCGGGTTGGGGAATGGGTGAAGATTTTGAAAAAAATAATCTTTTTGGTGTGGCTGGTACGCTATGGAGTGAGTGCATTAATACGCCTGAACGAATCTATTACCAGGCTTATCCTCGTGCCTTGGCTTTGGCAGAGGCGGGTTGGAGTATGCAAAAGAACCGTTCATGGGAAGGCTTTATCCTTCGTATGAAGCCAACTTTGGAGGATATGATGCGTCGTGGCATCACTTTCTCTATGGAATTTTAGGGAAAAGATCTATATTTTAGGTAAAAGAGGCTTTTGCAACCAAGTTGCAAAAGCCTTTTCGTAATTTTGCAGCAGAATAAAGAAAGTAATTGAAGTAGTAACTAAATGTATTGTAAAATTATGGAAGAAATGAAGCATTATCATCATTGCGATTGCCACGGTGAACATGATGATCATCATTGTGGTTGCCACGGTGAACACGAGCATCATCACGAGGAAGGAAATTTAAAATCCAAACTGATTCAGATAGCTGCAACTGTCATTTTATTGGTAGTTGCTGTTTTTATTGAGAAAGAATACGATTTGGCAACTTGGCAATTGCTGCTCGTATATCTTGTGCCTTACCTCTTAGTGGGTCATGAGACCTTGGCAGAAGCGGCTGAAGGTATTGCCAAAGGAGATATGTTTAATGAGGACTTCCTCATGGCGATAGCTACTATTGGCGCTCTTTGCATTGGCTTCTTCCCAGGGAGTGAGACTGAATTTCCTGAGGCTGTATTTGTGATGCTCTTTTTCCAAATCGGAGAACTGTTCGAGGGATATGCTGAGGGTAAAAGCCGGGATAGTATTTCGCACCTGATGAATATCCGTCCTGATGTGGCGAATGTTGAAAGAAATGGAAAGGTGGATCTCGTTTCGCCGGAAGAGGTGGAAGTGGGGGAGATCATCGTGATTAAGCCTGGTGAGAAAGTGCCGCTTGATGGTGTGGTAATAGAGGGAAACTCTGCCTTGAATACCATTGCGCTGACGGGCGAAAGTATGCCACGGGATTTGAATGAAGGCGACCAGATCATGTCGGGATGTGTCAACTTAACCGGATTGATCCGTGTTCGTACTACCAAGAGCTTTGGAGAGAGTACGGTTTCCAAGATTATTAATCTGGTAGAGAGTGCAGACCAGAATAAGTCAAAAAGCGAGGCTTTTATTACACGTTTTGCCCGTGTTTATACTCCTATCGTTGTTTTTGCCGCACTTGCTTTGGCTGTGATTCCTCCTATGTTGGGAGGAATGGGGATTGCATCAGAATGGTTGGGCAATGGTTCTTTCGGTGATCATTTCCCATTATGGCTCAATCGCGCCTTGATATTCTTAGTGGTGTCTTGTCCTTGTGCCTTGGTCATCAGCGTTCCCCTTACTTTCTTCGGAGGCATTGGCGGCGCTTCCCGCAATGGCATTCTTATCAAGGGCAGCAACTATATGGATGCACTTGCCAAGGTGGGTACTGTCGTTTTCGATAAAACGGGCACATTGACTCATGGAGAGTTTGCCGTGGAGGCTGTTCATGTGGGTGATTCCTGTTCTTGCGGTTCATCCGCAGGCGCTCATCATGTGCATGTTGGCGAATATTCAGATCAGGAGAAAATTCTTCTTCATCTGGCAGCCCATGCCGAACATTTCACGAATCATCCGATAGGTGCAGCGCTCCGTTCCGCTTTCCCTGATGAAGCTACGGATAACTGCGTGGTTTCTGATGTAAAGGAAATCGCAGGTTATGGTATTCGTGCCCAGGTGAATGGAAAGGAGGTTTGTGTGGGAAACAAGAAGATGATGGCTTCTATCGGGGCAAAATGGCATGATTGTTCTCATGTGGGTACTATCATTCATGTGGCTATAGATGGCAAATATGTGGGGCATATTGTCATTAATGATCAAATCAAGGAGGGTAGTGCGGAAGCCATTGCACAGCTCAAGGCCTTAGGTGTAGGGAAAACGGTGATGCTGACCGGTGACCGTCATGAAGTGGCTGAAAAGGTGGCGCAACAGATAGGACTTGATGAATGCCGTTCTGAACTCTTGCCAACGGATAAGGTTGTAGAAGTGGAAAAATTACTTCAAGAAAAAGAAGCGGGCAAGACCTTGGCTTATGTGGGGGATGGCATCAATGATGCTCCTGTATTGAAACGGGCTGATGTCGGCATTGCCATGGGTGGCTTGGGTAGTGATGCTGCCATAGAAGCTGCTGATGTGGTTTTGATGGATGATGAACCGCGAAAGATTGCTCTTGCTGTCAGAATCGCTCGTCGCACCATTCATATAGCCCATGAGAATGTAGCCTTCGCAATAGGAGTGAAAGTGGCAGTCCTGATTCTGGCAACTGTTGGCTTGGGAACCATGTGGATGGCTGTCTTTGCAGACGTGGGTGTTACGGTTTTGGCAGTACTGAATGCAATGAGAGCCTTGAAGAAATGCCAATAAAGGTATAGAATATAAATAAATAATGGAGAAGGCTAAGCCCTCTCCATTATTTTTTGCAAGTCGCTTTCTTCTCCTACGATCCAAAGGATATCTCCTTTTTCAAATGTACGAGTAGGAGCTATTTTCGTTAAGTTCTCTTGTCCTTCTTCCAATCCCACAACCATACAGTTGTATTTATCGCGGATTCCACTTTCAAGAAGTGATTTCCCGCAGAATTCACTTTTACCGCTGATGATGAGTTGTCGTAGTTTCATCTCCCGTTTCTCTATTTCCAGGTCTTCTGGTATGAGATCCGTACTGAGAGCGGTTGCAAATTTCTGCAATTGGTCGTCATTACCAATGACTTGTAATTTATCTCCTGGGAATATGACCGTATCTCCGTTAGGAATATTCAGACGTTGTGAACCACGCATGATACTGCTCATATCTACACCAAACCGTTCACGGAGATGCAGTTCTTTGAGCGTTTTCCCTCCCCATGACGAATCTTCCGGCACGTCAAAATCGCCGATATGGATGTCTCGGTCCAATAAATGTCCTTCGTAGAGCGGTTTTTTCTCGCCGTTTACCTGTGCCATGATGTCTCTTGAACGCAGGTTGTGAATGAAGAGTCTTTCCATCTTGATGCTTCGCTTCTTGGTCCATCTTGATGCTATCATCAGGGAAACGACTGCAATGCCGATGATGATCATGAGCGCATTGGTGAAACGTGTCAGATAATTGCAGATATAGAAGATGAAAGCCAACGCAATAACAAATCTCACGACGATGGTGAAGAGAAGCGGAATCCTGTTGATGCTGCTTTCTACCCATAGGCGTTTCCACTCATTGCTATGGTTCTTTTTCATGATGATGGCACGCAGGAATGGTGCTATCAGCACGAGGGTCAATATGCCTGTGATGGCGTTAGCATACCAATGCAACTTCCAGCCAGGGAAAAGACTTCGGGTGAATGGAAGTACGAAGGTAAACATCAATGCGATGACTGCTGCAGTAAGGATGGAATAGGCTACAGTGTTGATGAGCATTTGTCTGAGAAGAGACTTCCATTTGCTCTGCTGGGTCGTAGAGGGATGGCTCATCGCGAAATGATTCAGTATGTTGATGAGTCGCTTCGGCAGATGTTTCTCCATGACTTGATACGTCGGTGTGGCAAGGCGAATCATATAAGGAGTAAGGAAGGTTGTGATGACGGATACGGCAACAACTACTGGATAGAGATAGTTGCTGATAACGCCTAATGACAGACCTAAGGAAGCGATGATGAAAGAAAACTCACCAATCTGTGCCATGGAAAATCCACAGCGCATAGCTGATTTCAGAGATTCTCCACCGAGCATGAAGCCGAAGGTGCCAAATATGGCTTGTCCTATGAGTATGCTACCTACTAATGCCAGAATAGGAATGGCATATTCTATCAGAATCTTGGGGTCAACGAGCATACCTACGGAAACAAAGAAGATGGCTCCAAACAGGTTCTTTACGGGTTCCACCAGTTTGATAATCTTTTCTGCTTCGATGGTTTCTGCTAAGATGCTGCCCATGACGAAAGCGCCAAAAGCACTGGAAAATCCTACCTTGGTGGAGAGTACTGCCATGCCGCAACAGAGTCCTAATGCTACAATCAGAAGGGTTTCGTTGTTGATAAGTTTGCGTACAGAACGGAGGAAAAGTGGGATGGCAAAGATGCCTACTATAAACCAAAGGACAAGGAAGAAGGCAATCTTTATCACAGAACCGATCATCTGTTCTCCATCTGGATTGTTGCCTCCTGCAATGGCCGACAGCATCACCATCATGACAATGGCAAGTATGTCTTCCAGTATCAGAACGCTCATCACCATGCCCGCAAACTTCTGTTGTCGCAGCCCCATATCATCAAAAGCCTTATATATAATGGTCGTGGAACTCATGGCAAGCATACCGCCAAGGAAAATACAGTCCATCTTGCTCCACCCAAAGCCATGTCCTATGCTGATGCCGAGCATCATCATGGCGAACACGATAACTACGGTTGCTATGATAGGGGAGGCTCCCATTTTTACGATTTTCTTGAAAGAGAAGTCAAGACCGAGTGAGAATAGGGTAAAGATAACTCCGATGTCAGCCCAAGTCTTGATATCTGTTTCATCAATGACCGACATGGTATATGGCATGTGTGGTGAAACAAGAAAACCGGCAACGATGTATCCTAACACAAGGGGTTGCTTGAGCTTCTTGAAAATGATGGTTACGATGCCTGCAACCATCAGTATGAGTGCCAAATCTTTTACTAAAAATGGAATATCTGCCATTCGAAAGAAAATTAAGTTTGATATGTAAGTGAAAACAGTTTATCGTCTATTGGAGTATCAGGTCATAATATGAAAATAATCTATAGTCCCATCAGCATTCATGCTTTCTGGGATTATAGATTATTATGATTGATACGAAACTTAGTCGTTGTATTCTGCTGTGATTTCTGCAATCTTCACGATGGTCTGTACTACTTTCTCCATTACCTGGATGCTGACAAACTCATGTGGGCCATGGAAATTGACGCCGCCTGCAAAGATGTTTGGACAAGGAAGTCCCTTGAAACTCAACTGTGCTCCATCGGTACCGCCACGGATAGGTTCTACGCGTGGAGGAACGCCATTTTCCTGCATCGCTCTCAATACGATGTCGATGACATGCATGTTAGGGTCGATTTTCTCTTTCATGTTGTAGTACTGATCGTAAATCTCAGCCTCACATGTTCCTTCGCCATATTTCTCGTTGATTTTCTTCACGCAGTCAGCAATGAATGCTTTGCGATCTTCAAATTTATCACGGTCGTGGTCGCGAATGATATAAGCCAACTTAGCTTCTTCACAGTGGCTTTCAATGCCCAGCAAGTGGTAGAAACCCTGATAACCTTCTGTGGTTTCTGGAAGGTCGGTCTCTGGTATCATGTTTTGGAATTCCACCGCAAGTCTGCTTGCGTTGATCATCTTACCCTTAGCATAACCCGTATGTACACTCACACCTTTGATGCGGATCTTGGCAGCTGCGGCATTGAAGTTTTCGTATTCCAAATCGCCGAGGTCGCCTCCGTCGATGGTATAAGCCCAGTCGCAGGCAAATTTTTCAACATCAAAGTGGTGAGCACCCATTCCGATTTCTTCGTCAGGGTTGAAACCTACACGTATATCTCCGTGCTTGATTTCATCATGGTCTCTGAGATAGCACATAGCCTGTACGATTTCAGCAATTCCTGCTTTATCGTCTGCACCAAGAAGGGTCGTGCCATCAGTTACGATGATGTCCTCGCCTTTGTGAACTTTTAATTCTGGGAATTTATCGACTCTGGAGAAGATGCCTGGACTCAATTCAATATCTTCGCCATCATAGTTGCGTATGACGCGTGCCTTGATGTCTTTGCCACTTGCATCTGGACTGGTGTCCATGTGAGATATAAATCCGATGGTAGGTGTCTTTTTCTTGGTATTGCCTTTCAATGTAGCGTAGATGTAACCCATATCGTCCATCTCTACATCGCTAAGCCCCTCCTCTTCCAATTCGTGTTTAAGATACTTGGCGAACTCTAACTGTTTCGCCGTACTAGGCACACTGTCGGAATCTTCGCTCGACTGTGTGTCAAATTTTGTGTAGTTTATAAAACGTTCTACTAAGTCCATGTCCTTAATTAAATAATGTGATAATTCTCTGATTCAGGATGATATTCCGTTTCTGAGGGAAGTGTATTCCCTGGATAGAGAATGTGTGATCTCGGTGGGACTCAAACCCACGACCTTTTGAACCGGAATCAAACGCTCTATTCAACTAAGCTACGAGACCAAGATATTCATACCTTATTATATATATGCAAAATCTCTTCCATATATACAGTTTGCAGATACGTTTGCAAAATTACTGATTTTATTTGAAATAACCAAATATTTGAGTAAAAAAACTTATTGAGAGGCGTAGGGAAGACTTTTTATTTAGGATAATAAAGAGAAAATGATACGAAAAGAGTGCAAATAGATAGTGAAATATTAAAAATCCTATCATTTTGAAAAATAAAATAGAAAAACGCTTGCAGATTAATAATAATTTAGTACCTTTGCACCATCAAATAGAAAACAGGCGTACTAACCTGCATTTCATTTGTCCCTAAATACATAAAAACAAAGAAAAAATATATATATTATGAGTAATGTAATAAAACCAGTAGGCTATAAGGCACTTCTTGATATGCGCCAAACCGAAATGGGAATCAAACTGATTAAGGAGTTCTTTCAGGCAAATCTTTCCACAGAACTTCGTTTGCGTCGTGTGACTGCTCCTCTTTTCGTATTGAAAGGTTTGGGTATTAATGATGATCTCAATGGAGTGGAACGTCCTGTAACTTTCCCTATCAAAGATTTGGGAGATGCTAAAGCAGAAGTGGTTCATTCTCTGGCAAAATGGAAGAGATTGACATTGGCTGAATATAAAATAGAACCTGGATATGGCGTCTATACCGATATGAATGCTATTCGTGCTGACGAAGAACTCGATAATCTCCACTCTCTGTATGTTGACCAGTGGGATTGGGAGGCTGTGATTGAAAAGAAAGATCGCAACTTGGCATTCTTGGAAGGCGTGGTGCGTCGCATTTATGCTGCTATCCGCCGTACTGAATATCTCACCTGTGAGCATTATCCACAGTTGAAGCCTTTCTTGCCAGAACAGATTCATTTTGTTCATGCGCAAGATTTGCTTGACATGTATCCTGATAAGACTCCTAAAGAGCGAGAGGATGCTATCTGCAAGAAATATGGTGCAGTATTCGTAGAGGGTATTGGTGGTAAGTTGAGTGATGGTAAGAAGCATGATGGACGTGCTCCTGACTATGACGATTGGAGTACTATTGCCGAGAATGGAAAGATGGGCCTTAATGGTGATATTCTGATCTGGTATCCGGTTCTGGAGCGTAGTTTTGAGTTGAGTTCCATGGGTATTCGTGTGGATAAGGAAAGCTTGCTTCGCCAGTTAAAGATAGAAGGTAAGGAAGATCGCGAGAAACTCTATTTCCACCAGCAACTCTTAAATGATAAGTTGCCTTTGAGTATCGGTGGTGGTATAGGACAAAGCCGCCTCTGCATGGTCTTGCTTCATAAGGCGCATATTGGTGAAATACAGGCAAGTATCTGGCCTGATGAAATGCGCAAGGAATGTGAGGAAAATGGTATGACTCTGATTTAAAATAAAAATCCTATGGATGTAGCTCGATATGCTTTATCCATAGGATTTTTTTAGTTTATCTTAAAAAATAGTTTCTCGTTTTTTTAGATTATTGTTTTGAAAAATCTGCCATAGCCGAATTATGCCATGACTAATTTGAATTCCTGTACCAATTTGTCAAGTGCAGGATTTTTCTTTTTCATATCATCGAAGATTTCCCGTTTATTACGTATCTTTCCGATTTCTTCTTGCTTGGCTACACGGTAATTGATAATGATGTCGTCATTGTTCAATCCTAATACAAGTGTACTTCTGATGCGGTTTTTGATTATTCCGATTTGATCAAGAAGTATCGGATTATCAATGACGATTTCCACCGAAGGATAATCTGTGATTTTGGGAGTCAGCATTTTCAGGCGTTGTGACAAACCATACAGTTCGTTGATACCTTGCATTCTCATACACATACTCATCCATTGACCGTATAAAAGCTCATTATCGAAAGGTTGCTTTTTATCTTCGGCTATTGACGCAGTTTCTGTTGTGTCGCTGATGGCAGAATAATTGTTCTTATCTTCTTCTTTGTGTTTCTTAAGATTCTTGAACGTCATGCCGATACTGCCAAGTTTGATACTTCCCTTAGGTTTGTTGCTTGTTGTAGAAGCAACTTTCGCTGAGGTAGCATCATCAGCATCGGATTTTTGGGCAATAGAATGCCCGACAGCAGGAACGGCTTCAACCTTCTTGCTGTCAACTTGCTCTTTACCTGCACCCTGAGAAGCAGGCTTAAGGGGAGCAATCAATTTCTGAAACAGGGATTTTAATCTATGGGGCGTACGCCCCGCACCTGGCACATCTTGATCTTCTGGTTGCGTTATCTGACCTACTTGGATGAGGGTCAGTTCTACCAGCAGGCGCTTGTTTGAACTTTGGCGGTATTGAACATCGCAGTCGTTCATGATTTTTAGTGCCTTATATAAGAAAGGTGTAGGGGCTTTCTGAGCCTGTGCCTGGAATTTGGCCTTTTGCTCTTCACTGGTTTCCAAGAGTGGCAGAGTCTGGGGATCTTTTGCCATCATGACATTACGTACATGTTGGGCAAGACCTTGGACAAGAATGCCTCCGTCGAAACCTTTGTTGAGAATATTGTTCAGCAGCACCATCATCTCGCTCACTTTGTTGGAGAGAGCGAGGTCAACCAAGTTGAAATAGTTGTCGCTATCCAGAACGTTCAGGTCCTCGATTACCTTTTTATAAGTGATGTCGCCTTGACAGAAACTGGCAGCCTGGTCAAAGATAGAGAGTGCATCGCGCATACCGCCATCGGCTTTTTCAGCGATGACAGCCAAAGCCTGTTCCTCATATTTGATTCCTTCTTTTTCTGCTACCATAGCCAGATGCTTGATTGTGTTAGGAACGGTCATTCGCTCGAAATCGTAAATCTGACATCTACTGAGAATGGTAGGCAGAATCTTGTGCTTCTCCGTGGTCGCCAGGATAAAGATGACATGCGATGGTGGCTCCTCCAATGTCTTGAGGAATGCATTGAAGGCAGCAGAACTCAGCATGTGTACCTCATCGATGATAAACACTTTGTACTTGCCAATCTGTGGCGGGATGCGGGTTTGCTCCATGAGAGCCTTGATTTGCTCTACACCATTATTGCTGGCGGCATCAAGCTCAAAGATGTTGAATGAGCGCTGCTCGTTGAAAGCTGTGCAACTTTCGCACTCATTGCAGGCTTCTCCGTCTTCACGGGGATGCTCGCAATTGATAGCCTTGGCAAAAATACGGGCACAGGTAGTCTTTCCGACACCACGAGGACCGCAAAAAAGGTATGCGTGAGCGAGCTTTCCACTCTTCACCGCATTCTTTAAAGTTGTTGTCAAAGCACTCTGTCCAACCACCGTATCGAAGGTCATCGGACGGTACTTTCTTGCAGAAACAATATATTCTTCCATTATTTTTTCTTAAATGATGATGCAAAGATAACAAAAAAATATTATCTTTGCAAACAAATATCGAAATAAATGAGTAAACAATTAGGTGTAATATGGGGCTATCTCTCTCATTATAAGTATCTTATAGTGATTGTAGTGGGTGTTTTGGTAGTAGGTGCAATTGATGACAATAGCATCTACCAGCATGTGAAATACCAGATTCAGATCAATAATTTGCGTTCTGAGATAAAAAAATATACTGCGCGTTATCAGGCAGACACCAAACTGCTGAGGGAAATGCGCGTGGATCCGAAGGCTTATCAGAAAATAGCCAGAGAAAACTATTTCATGAAGGCAGACGATGAGGATATCTTCGTCTTGAGCACCGATTTGCCTAATAATAATAACGAAGAAGATTTAGAAAATGAAACAGTTGAGTAAAATTCAGAGTGCCATATTCCTCTTGGGTGGCGTGCTGATGGTTGTCGGTGCAGGTTGCTATGCATTTGGATTTATCTATCCTAAAATGTTGCTTTATACCTGTTGGGTGTTCTTAGTAGGTACGGTGCTTTTTAGTGTGATACAAGCCATGCAGTTATACGAAGGAAAACCGTTTGTCATTCATCGTCTGAAGCGCATACAGGCAATGGCGGATATTTGTTTTATATTGTCGGGCATTTCTATGGTTGATACGGTATATGCTTTTGCCCGTAATTGGTTTTCCAACTATGAGACGTATATCACCTACTTTTATAATAAGTGGGTGCTTCTGCTGCTTATCGCAGCTTTGTTGGAATTATATACGACACATCGTATTTCCCGTGAACTGGAGAAGGAATAATGCCAAAAAATACTAAATACAGACGATATTCAATTAAATAGCATAAATTTATTTCCGTACATCAATTTAAGATTGTACTTTTGTTACCCGAAATACAGACAGATTATGAATAAGATACTTTATGCATTTATCACCTTGTTGGCAATGACATCGTGTGCCAATAGCTACAATATCCAAGGTACGTCTAATGTGAGTACATTGGATGGAAGGATGCTATACCTGAAAATCCTGAAAAACAATGATTTTAAAAATATTGATTCCTGTGATGTTGTGCATGGTCAATTCCATTTTGACGGAAATCTGGATTCTGTGAGAATGGCTAATATTTTCATGGATGATGAGGCTGTCCTCCCATTGGTGCTGGAGAGCGGTGACATTAATGTGAAATTAGATGATGCTCAACAGATAGTTAGCGGCACTCCTTTGAATGATAAACTGTTTAAGTTCTTCAAGAAATACCAGCAGTTGCAGAACCAGCAGATGGAATTGGTGCATAAGCATGACCAGGCTATCATGAATGGTAGTGATATGGAGATGGTAACAAGAAAACTGAATGAGGAAGCTATTCATTTGGCTGATCAGGAAGATAAACTGGTCACTTCTTTCGTGACCGAGAATTTTGATAATGTCTTGGGTCCTGGAGTATTCTTCATGGTTACCATGAGAAATCAATACCCGATGCTTTCTCCTTGGATTGAGGATATCATGAGTAAGGCTACTGAGCATTTCAAGAATGATCCATACGTGAAGGATTATTATCAGAAGGCTCAGGAAAATGAGCAGATTATGAATGGTACAAGAGATGCAGGACAGGATGCTTCTGCAATGCAAGCACCTCAAGTGGATCCGAATGCAGCTCCTGCTCCAACTGCTAATGATCTGGCTAAACCTACTATTCCGGAGAATCAGACTGCGGGAGGTAATGGCTTCGGTAATTAATCTGTAGAATTATGATGAGAACATTAATAAAAAACGGAACTATTGTCAATGAAGGACGCTCTTTCTTGGGCGACCTTGTTGTCAATGGTGAACAAATTGAAGAAATATATGAAGGTAAGGCACCTCGTGGAATCTATGATCAAGTCATTGATGCCTCGGGGTGTTTTGTTTTGCCTGGTGTGATAGATGATCATGTGCATTTCCGTGAACCGGGTTTGACACGTAAGGCTGATATTGAGAGCGAGAGTAGAGCTGCCGCCTTTGGTGGTGTGACTTCTTACTTCGAAATGCCTAATACCAATCCTCAAACTACGACTTTGGAGGCTTTGGAGGATAAGTTTGCATTAGGTGCTCAGAAAAGTCATGTTAACTATAGTTTCTTTTTTGGTGCAACCAATGATAATGTAGATTCATTTGATAGATTGGATGTTCATCGTATTCCGGGTATTAAACTCTTTATGGGTTCCAGCACGGGCAATATGCTGGTGGATAAGTATGAGTCTTTGCAGCAGATATTTGTTAAAGCCAAAAAAATGGGACTGCCTGTGATGACTCATTGCGAGGATACTGACATCATCAATCGCAATATGGCTGCCTATCAGAAAAAATATGGTGAAGATCCTGATGTGAAATTTCATCCGGAAATTCGTAGTGTAGAGGCTTGTTACGAAAGTAGTAGTCTGGCTGTTAAATTGGCAAAGGAGTCTGGGGCTCATCTGCATATTGCGCATGTGACTACCGCTCGTGAACTGGAATTCTTCGGAAAAGATGAGAATATTACGGGTGAAGCTGTCATTGCGCATCTTTATTTCTCGGATGAGGATTATGCAGACAAGAAAGCTTTCATCAAATGTAATCCTGCTATTAAGACAGTGAAAGATAGGCAGGCATTACGTGAGGCTTTGGCTGATGGACGAATTTCGGTTGTTGGCACTGATCATGCTCCTCATGAATGGAAAGACAAGCAGGGCGGTTGTGCCAAGGCTGCTTCGGGTATGCCGATGGTGCAATTCTCATTGGTAAGTATGTTGGAATTGGTGGACGAAGGCGTTCTTTCTATTGAAAGAATGGTAGAGGTGATGTCTCATTGTCCTGCCAAACTCTTTCAAGTGGACAAACGTGGATTTTTGCGCCCGGGCTATCAGGCCGATATTGTTATTGTTCGCCCTCATACTGCTTGGACTGTTCAGAAAGAAATCATCCAAAGTAAATGCGGATGGAGTCCTATGGAGGGACATGAATACCAATGGCAAGTGGAGCAAACGATCTGTAATGGACACCTTATATATAATAAGGGAGAGTTTGACGAGGCTTATCGTGGTGAAGAACTTACTTTTAGAAAATCATAAATTTTAAGATTTTGAGAAAGGTTTTGACATACGATATTGCGGATATAGTACCGTATATCAATTGGCTCTATTTCTTTCATGCTTGGGGACTGAGTGGTAAGCCTGCTGGCGAAAAAGAAAAAATGAAACAGGAGGCGCTTCTGATGTTGAAGTCTTGGTATGGTAAATATCATACTCATGCTTTGTTTCGATTGATGAAAGCCTGTAGTGATGGGGATGATATCGTCTTAATCGATGATTTGAATGATCAAATCAACGGTCAGACCATTCGCTCGGAGGTTCGTATTCCTATGCTCCGTCAGCAAAAGGTTTCTGCGGATGGGCAACCTAATTTGTGTCTGTCAGATTTCTTGCGCCCCATCTATATGGAAAAGACGGATTGCTTGGGTATCTTTTGTGCTACGGTTGATGCGGAAATTGTGGAGTTGTATCGTCATGATGATTATCGGTCGATGTTGGCACAAACTCTTAGTGACCGGTTGGCAGAAGCCACAGCTGAGCGTATGCATCAGGAAGTGAGAACTACTTTCTGGGGATATGCTGCAGATGAAAAGTTGACGATGGAGCAGCTCCTTAGAGAGAACTATCAAGGTATTCGCCCTGCAGTGGGCTATCCTTCCATGCCAGATACCAGTATCAATTTTCTCCTGGATGAAATTCTTGGAATGAAAGAGGTTGGTATCAGACTTACTGAAAGTGGTATGATGACGCCCCATGCCAGTGTGTCGGGCTTGATGTTTTCTCATCCAAAGGCACATTATTTTGAACTGGGAAAGATAGGGGAGGATCAGTTGAGAGATTATGCAAATAGACGTGGTATTCCAGTGGAACTCATGCGGCGATTCTTGCAATCAAGTTTGATGAAAAAATGATATATAGAATACTTATACCCATTATATTGGGTACTGTGTTGCCTTATTTATGGATATTCAAGACTGAATTCCAGAAGGTAACTGGTAGAAAAAGGTTTCTGTTGTGGATTCCTGCTATGATAGTTTTGGGATATAGTGTATATTTGGCTTTTCTGCCAAACTTTGTACCGAAAAATCCCTTGCTGGTTGATATCTGGTTCGCTCTGATGGCGGTCTGTGCTGTGCCGGAGTTTGTCTTTGCTTTCTGCAGTTCCTTAGGCTGGTGCTGCAAAAGATATTTTCATTTAGAGAAGAATTGGGGACGAACGGTTGGACTCGTTTTGGCTATTGTGGCTTTCGTGACGTTTATCTATGGATTTACTTTAGGTTTCCGTAAACTGGAAGTGAAACAAGTTACCATATATCTGTCTGATTTACCAAAGAACTTCGATGGGTATAGAATAGTCCTGTTTAGTGATTTCCATCTCGGCTCCTATTATGGTTGGAGATCGGATATTCCTCAGCGGGATATTGACAGCATTCAGGCACAGTATCCTGACATGATTTGCTTTACGGGTGATTTGCAAAATGCACATCCTTCAGAATTAGTACCTTATTATCAGATGCTTCGTTCGTTGAAAGCAAAGGATGGAGTTTATAGTATCTTGGGCAATCACGATTATAGTTATTATGTTGATGCAGATCCTGATGAACAGGTTGAAATAGAGAAAAGGGTACAGAATTTTGAGCGAAGTTTAGGATGGCAACTGCTGAATAATGAACATCGGGTGGTGTATAGAGGACAGGATTCCATCTATATAGCTGGAACGGAAAATTATGATAAACCGAAGCGGACAAGTGTGGCGAAATCACTTGCATCCATCAAACCGGGAAATTTTATCTTGATGCTCCAGCATATTCCAACGCAGTGGGAAGATATGGTTCCTTCTAAAATTAATGAGGTGTATGGATCTAAAGATACGGTTTTAGTGGCACCACAATTGACATTCAGCGGTCATACTCATGCAGGACAAGTTGAGGTCTTGGGCATCCGACCAACCATGTTTACCAGTTATGACTATGGTTTGTATGAGCGTGAAGGTTGCCAGCTCTTTACGACTGCCGGATTGGGTGGTGTGATTCCTATCCGTGTAGGAGCTACCGCCGAGATTGTAGTTGTCACATTAAAGAGAAAATAAGAATTACCATATAAAAGTATTATCAGCGTAAAAAATATTGAGATTATGAAATATTTATATCGTTTATACCAATTATTGGTGTGCTTGCCTATCTTGGTATTGGCAAGTATTATTACGAGTATTACCACAGTTGTGGGGTGTATGTTAGGTAATGGGCATTTCTGGGGATATTATCCTGGTAAGATCTGGTCACAGTTGTGGATACGTATTCTCCTGTTGCCTGTAAAGGTAGAAGGACGTGAAAATTTGGAGAAAAAGCAGAGCTATGTTTTTGTAGCCAATCATCAGGGAGCCTTTGATATCTTCCTGATATATGGTTTCTTGGGACGTAATTTCAAGTGGATGATGAAGAAAGGTCTTCGTAAGATACCTTTGGTAGGAGTGGCTTGCGAGTATGCTCATCATATCTTCGTAGATAAGAGCGGACCTTCCAAAATCCGTGCTTCCTATGACAAGGCTCGTGAAGAACTCAAGGAGGGAATGTCATTAGTGGTGTTCCCTGAAGGTGCCAGAACTTTTACTGGTCATATGGGTGTTTTCCGTCGCGGTGCTTTTATGTTGGCAGACGAACTGCAGTTGCCGGTTTGTCCTCTTACCATCAATGGCAGTTTCCAGGTGAAGCCGCGTATGAAAGATATTTTTTGGGTGTTTTGGCATCCGTTGAAGTTGACTATACATAAGCCAATAGCTCCTATAGGCAGAGGTGCTGACAATATTAAGCATCAGATGACGGAGAGTTATGAGGCAATTATGAATGGTTTAGACAAGGAATATCAGGGTTTTGTAGAAAATCCTGACCAATAAATGAAAAAATAATCAAAAATATAGTGGAATTGTGATAAAAGTCGTATCTTTGCATATCATATTTAACTATAAGAATTATTGGTACTTGATTAATAAAAACTATAATGAAGAGCGATAGCATAGTAATCATTCCTACTTATAATGAGAAGGAAAACATAGAGAAGATCATTCGGGCTGTCTTTGGGCTCGAAAAGCAATTTGATATTCTTGTGATTGACGATGGAAGTCCTGATGGTACGGCTGCTATTGTCAAGAATCTGATGGCGGGTGAGTTTAATGGACGTCTTCATATCTTGGAGCGTTCCGGTAAATTAGGCTTAGGCACTGCTTATATCACAGGCTTTAAGTGGGCGCTCCAACAGGGATATGATTTTATCTTTGAAATGGATGCTGACTTTAGTCATGATCCTAATGATTTGCCACGTCTTTATGCTGCTACTCATGATGAAGGATATGATGTTGCAGTAGGTTCTCGTTATGTTTCGGGCGTCAATGTGGTTAATTGGCCAATCGGTCGTGTCCTTATGAGTTATTTTGCGTCCAAGTATGTTCGTCTGGTTACAGGATTCAAGGTGCACGATACAACGGCAGGATTCGTTTGCTATCGTCGCAAGGTGCTGGAAACCATCGAATTGGATAAGATTCGTTTTAAAGGATATGCTTTCCAAATCGAGATGAAGTTCACTTCTCATAAGATAGGATTTAAAATCAAAGAGGTACCTGTTATTTTCGTCAACCGTCGCGAGGGTGTGAGCAAGATGAATGGAGGTATCTTTGGAGAGGCTTTCTTTGGTGTAATGCGCCTTCGCTTGGATGGCTGGTTTAAGAAGTATCCTAAGAAAAACTAAAAAGCGTGACCATACAAGAGATTGAAAATATTTACGGGCATTCGTCACAGACGAAGGCCCTTTTGGATTTATTGGGGAAAAAACAGGTTAAAATGATTTCCCTTAAGGGATTGGTGTGTTCTTCTGCACCAATCTTTTTTGCGTCTGTATATCAGCAATTAGGAAAAACCGTACTTTTTGTTTTGGATGATGCTGATGAGGCTGGCTATTTTTATCACGACCTGACACAAATGATGGGACAGGAAAATGTTTTTTTCTTTCCTTCCAGCTATCGTCGTGCCATCAAATATGGACAGAAAGATACTGCCAATGAAATTCTTCGAACGGAAGTCTTGGCTCGTTTATCGCAAAATAGAAATTTATTTATAGTTTCTTATCCTGATGCCTTGGCAGAATTGGTTGTTACCAAAAAGAAACTGGATGAGCGCATACTTAAACTTTCTGTTTCTCAAGAGATTGCCTTGAGCAATATTGTGCATACGCTGAGAGATTTTGGCTTTGAGGAGACTGATTATGTTTATGAACCAGGACAATTTGCTGTCCGTGGTAGTATTCTGGATGTATATTCTTATAGTTGTGAATTTCCTTTTCGTATAGATTTCTTCGGAGATGAGATTGATTCCATCCGTACCTTTGATGTGGAAAGTCAGTTGTCGAAAGTTAAGAGGGAATGTATAGAGATTGTGCCTGAATTATCTTCTCTTGAAAGTGAAAAACAACCGATATTTTCTTTTTTGGGTGAGGATACAATTGTTGCCATGAAGGATTTCGTCTTTCTTCATGATCGTATCGAACAGATTTATCATGATGGTTTCTCGACTCAAAGTTTGACTGAACAGCTGGAAGGGGCTACAGAAATGGAGGCTGAGCAAATCAGACAGCGGATGAAGAAAGAGTTGAATCTCTGTACTACGACTCAGTTGAAAGAGGGATTGGCGGAAAGAGTGCGCATAGAAATGGGGCATGTGGATAAAAATCCAAATGCTTTGGAGGGAGAAGGTAAGTCTTCTGCTTGCATTCATTTTAATATCCAGCCACAACCTTTATTCCATAAGAATTTTGAATTGTTGGCTAAAACTCTTGAGGATTATCTTCTTCAGAAATATACTTTATATATTTTAGCTGACAGTCAGAAACAGCAACAAAGATTGAAGGATATTTTTGATAGTGAAGATTTGCAACGTTATCAGATTTCTTTTGTTCCTGTAGATAAAACCATTCACGAAGGGTTTGTGGATTCTGACAAAAAATGCTGTTTCTTTACAGATCATCAGATTTTTGACCGTTTTCATAAATACAACTTGCGTTCTGATTCTGCTCGTGCTGGTAAAATGGCGCTTACGATGAAAGAGTTGCAGGAAATGGAACCGGGCGACTTTATCGTACATGTGGATTTTGGAATCGGTAAGTTTGGCGGCTTGGTTCGTGTTCCTACTGGTGAAAGCTATCAGGAAATGATACGCATCGTCTATAAGAATAACGATAAAGTGGATGTTTCTATCCATTCGCTCTATAAAATCAGCAAATATAGAAGTGCCGATACCGGTGAACCTCCTCGTCTTTCTACCTTAGGTACTGGTGCCTGGGATAGGATGAAGGAAAAGGCAAAGAAGCGTATCAAGGATATAGCGCGCGACCTTATTAAGTTGTATGCTAAGCGTCGTCATGAAAAGGGCTATGCTTTTAGTCTGGATGGATATTTGCAACATGAGTTGGAAGCTTCTTTCCTCTATGAAGATACGCCTGACCAGAATAAGGCTACCATGGAAGTGAAGGCTGATATGGAAAGTTCCCGCCCTATGGACAGACTGGTGTGTGGAGATGTTGGCTTCGGAAAAACGGAGGTAGCCATTCGTGCGGCCTTTAAAGCTGCTTGTGACAGTAAACAGGTGGCAGTACTGGTTCCTACTACCGTTTTGGCATTTCAGCATTATCAGACATTCAAGTCGCGTCTTGAGGGAATGCCCGTGAGGGTAGAATATTTGAGCCGTGCCCGATCTGCAAAGGAAACCCGACAGATTTTGGCTGACTTAAAGGATGGTAAAATAGACATTTTGATAGGTACGCATAAATTGATTTCCAAATCGGTTGTATGGAAAGATTTAGGTTTGCTCATTATTGATGAGGAACAGAAGTTTGGAGTAAGTACAAAGGAGAAACTGCGCCAGATGAAGGTCAACGTGGATACGCTGACCATGAGTGCTACGCCTATTCCTCGTACCCTCCAGTTCTCGCTGATGGGAGCAAGAGATATGAGTATCATGCGTACACCGCCACCTAACCGTTATCCGATCCATACGGAGCTGACCAGTTTTTCTTCTGAAGTGATTGCTGATGCCATCAATTTTGAAATGAGTCGTAATGGACAGGTGTATTTTGTCAATGATCGGATTTCAAAACTTCAGGAGATTAAACTCCTGATAGAGAAACATGTACCTGATTGTCGAGTTGTCATCGGACATGGTCAGATGAAGCCTGAGGAGTTGGAAAAGATTATCATGGGCTTTATCAACTATGACTATGATGTGCTGCTTTCTACAACCATTGTGGAAAATGGTATCGATATTTCCAATGCCAATACGATCATTATCAATGATGCGCATCATTTCGGCTTAAGTGATCTGCACCAGATGAGAGGACGAGTTGGCAGAAGTAACAAAAAGGCGTTTTGCTATTTGTTGGCACCCCCTAAAAGCGTACTGACAATTGAGGCTCGGAGACGTTTGGAGGCGTTGGAAACTTTCAGTGACTTGGGAAGTGGATTTAATCTTGCCATGCAGGATTTAGATATTCGTGGAGCAGGTAACTTGTTGGGTTCAGAACAGAGTGGTTTCATGGAAGATTTGGGATATGAAACCTATCAGAAGATCTTGTCGCAGGCTGTGACCGAGTTGAAGAATGAAGAATTCAATGATTTGTATCAGGAAGACTTGGATCAAGGTAAGGTGCTCACGGGTGACGACTTTGTAGATGACTGTTCTGTGGAGAGCGACTTGGAGATGTATTTCCCTGATTCGTATGTTCCTGGCAGTAGTGAACGAATGCTTTTATATCGGGAGTTGGATTGTATAGAGAATGATGATGATCTGGCTGCTTATAAAAAGCGATTGATAGATCGTTTCGGTCCTGTGCCTCATGAGGCCGAAGAACTGATGCACGTGGTTACCCTGCGTAGATTGGGCAAGCGTATGGGATGCGAGAAGATGATGCTGAAGCAAAATGTTCTTCAATTACAGTTTGTGAGCAATGTGCAGAGTCCTTTTTACAGGAGTGTCATGTTCTCTAAGGTGTTGGATTATGTAACCAAACATGTGAGGATGTGCAACTTGAAAGAGAAAAGCAACAAGCGCTACTTGCGTATTTCTGGTATCAGGAGTGTAGAGCAAGCTGTATCTATATTGAATGATATTGAGCAATAAACGGGGCATAAATTTATCGTTTGTAGGAATTTTGTAGTTTTTTGTATAAGTAAAAGATGATGAATAGCGTTTCATAACGCCTCTTGTTTTAACTGATTTCCTGCCGTTTTACGATATTTTTCAGATAAAAAGCAAAATTATTGCCGTTTTTTCTTTTATCTCAAATGTTTTTTGTAATTTTGTCGCAAAATGAATTTATCTATTAACAAAATGTAAGAAAAGACATAATAATTAATATAAAAATGATATCACATGAGACAGAAGAAATTTATTTTGCAGGAGAGTGAACTCCCAACACAGTGGTATAATATTCAGGCAGATATGCCTAATAAGCCATTGCCTCCATTGAATCCTCAGACTCACCAGCCTCTCAGTGCTGATGATCTTTCACATATATTTAATAAGGAATGTTCCAAGCAGGAATTGGATCAGGAGCATGCGTGGATAGATATTCCTGAAGACGTATTGGAAAAATATACTTTCTATCGTTCTACTCCTCTGGTTCGTGCCTATGCTTTGGAAGAGGCTTTAGGTACTCCTGCTCATATCTATTTCAAAAATGAGAGTACCAACCCTTTAGGTTCACATAAGATTAATTCTGCTCTTCCTCAGTGCTACTATTGTAAGCAAGAGGGTGATACGAATGTCACAACAGAAACGGGTGCTGGTCAGTGGGGTGCTGCTTTGTCTTATGCTGCCAAACTCTATGGATTGGAAGCGGCTGTTTATCAGGTAAAGATTACCATGCAGCAAAAACCATATCGTTCCAGTATTATGCGTACCTTTGGTGCTACAGTAGAGGGTTCTCCTTCTATGAGTACAAGAGCTGGTAAAAACATCATTACCCGTGATCCTCATCATCCAGGTTCATTAGGTACTGCCATCAGTGAGGCTGTAGAGTTGGCTACAACAACTCCTGGTTGTAAATATACTTTGGGTTCTGTGTTAAATCACGTGGCTCTTCATCAGACAGTCATTGGTCTGGAGGCAGAAAAGCAGATGGCTATGGCTGGTGAATATCCTGATACTGTGATAGCTTGTTTTGGTGGTGGTAGTAACTTTGGTGGAATCGCCTTCCCTTTCATGCGTCATAAGATTAAGGATGGAAAGAATACTGAATTTATTGCAGCAGAACCTGAAAGCTGCCCTAAGTTGACTCGTGGTAAGTTTGAATACGACTTTGGTGATGAGGCTGGTTATACACCATTGCTTCCAATGTACACCTTGGGTCATGATTTCAAGCCTGCGAATATCCATGCTGGCGGTTTGCGTTATCATGGTGCCGGTATGATTATTTCTCAGTTGATTAAGGACGGATATATGCATGGTGTAGATATTCCACAGTTGGAGTCATTCAAGTCTGGTATGCTCTTTGCTCGTACCGAGGGTATCATTCCTGCGCCAGAGAGCTGTCATGCGATTGCTGCTACTATTCGCGAGGCGCTCAAGGCTAAGGAGAAAGGCGAGAAGAAGGTTATTCTCTTCTGTCTTTCAGGACATGGTCTTATTGATATGCCTTCATACGACAGTTATATCAATGGTGACTTGCAAAACTATTCTGTCAGCGATGAAGAAATAGAAAAATTCCTCAAGGATGTGCCACAGGTAGAGATGTAGGCCAAGGCGTAAGTGTGCTTATGCTGATTTTTCAATATATATATGTGAGAGAAGGCGCAACTTCATCAGGCAATGATGCGCCTTCTCTTTCTGCTTCTAATAACTTGTTATAACTTGAAATTTTGAATCATTAGACTTATATTTTATGTTTAGTAAAGAAAAGTTACTATTGTTGCTGCTCGTTGTGATGTGCAACTTGGGCAGTCTGTCTGCTGTCCATGCCGCAACAGATCCAACCATGACATCAGCTTTGAAACCATCGGGGACTTTACCCGTCATGTATGTTAACACTCAGGATGCACAGCCTATCACTTCCAAAGAAACTTATGTGTCAGCCACGGCCTATATTGATGCCTTGGGATTGGAGAGGTATGAGAATATGGCTTCTGCAGATAAACCAGAAACCTTGATAATTAAAGGACGTGGTAACTGGACGTGGGAAGGGTTTGACAAGAAACCTTATCGCTTGAAGTTTAATAGTAAGGTGAACCCTGTGGGTATGGTGAAGAGCAAGCACTTCTTGCTCATGGCTGGTGCCGATGATGATTTGGGTTTTCTCCGCAATCTGGTAGGCTATGAATTGAGCCGTCGTGTGGGCTTGCCTTATACCACAAATTCACAACCTGTTGAATTGGTGCTCAATGGAAAATATCAGGGCTTGTATTTCGTAACCGAAAAGATACGTGTTGATAAAAATCGAGTTAACATCGTAGAGCAGGCTGACAAGGCGACTGATCCTGAGGCTATCACGGGCGGATGGCTCGTGGAGATAGACAATTATGATACTGATCCTCATATCAATGTGAAGTTGGACAACCAGAATATGGTGCTTACTTATCATACCCCAGAGGCGCTCTCCGCAGAGCAAGAGAACTATTTGCAGACACAGTGGAATGCCATCGCCAAGGCTATCTGTAGCAATAATGAAAACGATACGGAATGGGAAAAGTATGTTGACATCGAGTCTTTGGCAAAGGTGTATATCGTGCGTGAGCTGTTGCAAGATGAGGAGGGATTTCATGGCAGTTGCTATCTCTACAAGCAAAAAGGTGCAGATACCAAGTGGACTTTTGGCCCTGTATGGGACTTTGGTAATGCTTATAATGAAACCAATTTCCGTCATTTTATCTTCCAGGGAGATAAGTTTGAGCAGTTTATCATTGATCGTGCCTGGAATTTTAAGCACTTCCGCGACAAGGTGAAGGAGGTGTGGCAGGAGTTTTATGCCAATCAATATGCAGAGATGAACGCTTATATTGATGGTGTGGCGGCAAAGATTTCCGATGCTGCAGCTAACGACTATCTATGTTGGAAGAATAGCAGCAATGTCGCCAAGAACCAAGATGAACTGGCCAAGGCTGCCGTTTTTAAGAACTATATGCGCCAAAAGGCCACATGGCTTGTTGAGCAATGGGGTGGTGGCGAGGCTCCTTCTGACAAGGTGAACATCTATGTGACTTGCGACGAGGATCGTGTGCCTCACCTCTATGCTTGGGGTGAAGGAAACAACGGAAAATGGCCAGGCAATCAACTGACCGATACCAGGATGATAGGTGGCAAACTCTTCTATCATATTTCTTTGCCTTATGGAACCAATATCATCTTCAGCTATGGTGATCAGGAAACGCAGACGGAGGATATCAGGAATGTGTCTCGCGATATCTATTATCGCTTCTATCAAGCTCCAGAGAATGAGCATAAGGAGAAGAAGAATGGCCGTTTCGAGGATATCACACAGAAAGTGCTCACTGGCATCAGTGCAGTAGTTACGTCAAAGCCGCAGCCTGCGAAAGCTGCGATATACAATATGAACGGACTGCGTGTGGATGGTAGCTATCATGGTCTTGTCATCAGCAATGGTCGAAAATATATATCTAAATAGAAAAAGAAAGAGGGTGTGTCACAGACTTATGGCACACCCTCCTTTTTTTGTCTCTCTACCCACTTTTATTTTTCCCTGCCCACGGAAAAATTCTTGCGTGGGCAGGGAGAAAAAAATACCCGGGCAGAGTAGGGAATTGATAAGAGGTTTTCTCTCATTGCCATTAATCCCCTTTTGGAGCAACGCTTAGTTTGCATAAATTACTCATTGCATATAGTGGAATAGCCATAAACTTTGCATACTACCTCTTGTAGCGGCTTTCACTTCTATCGGTATAACCACACTATCCTTCGCTTCCAGATAATCAATTATCCAAAAGTCAAGGCTAAGCACCGCATTAGTTAGAGTGTCGGTAAAAAACAACCCTTCATCGCCCTTCATCTTTTTTGCCGATGAAGGGTGAATCCAATTTTCAATCTATTGGGCTTAGTGAGATTTTGTATGCATAGCGACAAAATTTATTTTTTATTAAGTTGCTAAATAAACGTAAATATCACAGTGCTTATGCGGAATTGTGATGTTTTATAATTACCTTTGTATTCAAATTTTGGGAAATCTTATGAAGATAGTCAAACTGCTTGAAGCAGAAATGGCAGACTATCTCAGGGAAGATAATATAGACTGATAAAATGGCAACAGACAATAAAGACAACAAGCTCTCATTAGAGAATAGCGATTATGCTGAAATACTGCAACATGCTGTCGCAGTAATTGAGCATGCTCGGACAGAAATAGCCCGACATATCAATGGTTATGTATCTACCGCCTATTGGGAGATTGGTCAAATGCTTCATGAACGCAAGATAGAAAGCGGATATGGTGACAGCGTTGTTAGACGATTGTCAGCAGACCTGAAAGAACGCTATCCCAAGATGGGTGTTTCACCACGTCAACTTTGGAACATGAAGAAATTTTATGAGCGTTATGCGGGACATGATGCAAAAGTGCTACGCGCCGTAGCACTTTTGCCGTGGTCGCACAATCTGCTACTGCTGAGCAAGGGATTTAATGATGAAACCACCCTATATTATGCACAGGAAACCATAACCAAAGGCTGGAATCGCGACTTGTTGCTCAATGCCATTAAACTCAAAATGTATGAGACACAGGCATTGGCACGAGTAGACAACAATTTCGACCGTACTCTTCCTGCCGAACAAGCGCAGTATGCCAACGAGGTGTTTAGCAGCAGCTACAATCTCGGTTTCTTAGGTGTAACAAGTCCTATTTTGGAGCTTGAACTTGAAGATCGCCTTGTAAAAGCTATCACCCGTTTCCTTATGGAACTCGGTAATGGCTTTACATTCATTGGCAACCAGCATGTGTTGGAATACAATGGAAAAGAGAGTAAGGTTGATATGCTGTTTTTCCATCGTGGACTACGCTGCCTTGTTGCTGTTGACTTAAAGATAGGTGCTTTCAAACCAGAGTATGCTGGTAAGATGAACTATTATCTGTCTCTGCTTGACCGCCTTGAACGTGGTGCAGACGAGAACCGTTCCATAGGAATCATACTTTGTGCGGAGAAAGACCGTGTAGAGGTGGAACTCGCACTTGAAGATATGGGAAAACCCATCGGAGTGGCGGATTATCAACTGATAGTACCGAAAGAGAAATTACAGAAAGTCCTTGCTGATGAGATAAAGGCATTTAGTGAGGAAAAAGGAAAAAAAGAGGTGTTATAATAAAATGGGTATCCAAAGAAAAATACGTATTCTATCGTTGTTCGCAAATATTGGTGTTGCTGAAGCAAGATTAAATGAGATAGATAGGGGAGAAGTTGTTATTGCCAACGAATTGGTTAAATACAAAAAAGGGGGTGTGTTATGGACTTATGACACCCCCCCCCTTTTTTTGTATAGCTGTGATTTTTTCAATCAATGAGATAGACTTCTGTTATTTGCTCAGCCATTCTTCAATAGCCTTGGCAATTACTTCAAAGCTGGTGGTAGGCTCAAAACGAGCTACAACCTGACCTTTTTTGTTAATCAGGAATTTAGTAAAATTCCATTTGATGTCATTACTCTCTTTGTAGTTAGGATCAGCTTCGCTGAGCATTTTGTCGAGCACAGGATAGAGAGGATGAGATTCATCCCAGCCAGCAAATCCTTTGCTTTCCTTCAAGAATTTGTAAAGAGGAGCAGCGTCATCGCCATTTACCTTTATCTTTTTGAAACGAGAAAATTCTGTACCGTATGTAAGTTTACAGAATTGGTGGATGCTTTCGTCTGTTCCTGGAGCTTGTTGACCAAACTGGTTGCAAGGGAAGTCTAAGACTTCAAAACCCTGAGAGTGATAGGTCTCATATAATTTCTCCAGTTCTTCATACTGTGGAGTAAAACCACATTTTGTGGCTGTGTTGACGATGAGTAATACTTCATTAGCATACTCTTTGAGGGAAACATCCTTTCCCTTTCTGTCCTTGACAGAGAATTCGTAAACAGTTCTCATTTTTGTTTGTATCTATATATTTTATTCTTATTTCTTCTTTTAGAGTGCAAAGATACTATTTTTCTTTTAGAAGAGTAAATTATGACTGATAATTTTTCTAAAAAAGTAATAACTTAGAAAATAAAAAGACCCAGGATTTTCACAAACCCTGGGTTTTTTGAACTTCCGTATGGATAACTACTTGTATCTTAAGAAGTTCACAAAAAATCTATCATTTAACTTTTCTAAGAACTGATGCAAAAGTATAATAAATTTCTTTTTTTATGGTGCATTTTTTGTTTTTTAGGGTATATCAAACTGTTTTTATTTGTTTTTCTCCCTATATTCACTTGGAATTATACCCATTTCTTTCTTAAACACCTTAGAAAAATATTTCGGATCACTGAAGCCTACAGCGAATGCAATGCTGGTCAGCGTTTCATCAGTATCCCGTAACATCTCGATGGCTTTCATAATTTTGATGTGACGGACGAAGTCAATAGGAGTCAATCCTACCGCATTTTTGATTTTTCCATAGAGTACACTGCGACTCATGCCCATGGCCTGTGCAATATCGTCTATCTTCATGTCTGGATCAGAAATGTTTTCCAAGACAAACTTCAGCACTTTCTTGATGGTATGATCCTGTATGCTAATGGTAGATTCGCCGATCGTAATATGTTGAGGCTCCTCTGCTTTGTTTTGAACAGTCGTGTTATGACTCGTTTGCGTTTCGTCTCCAAAATGAATATTTCTGAGCAATTCTTGTTGCAGACTCTTGCGATAGTTGATCGCCGCTTCAATTCTGCCTTTCAGGTAAGTGGCAGAGAATGGTTTGGTCAGATAACCATCGATTCCTTCTTCAAATCCCTTGAGGTGGTCTTCCAGGCTGGCCTTGGCAGAGAGTATGATGATTGGAATATGGGAGATATTGCTGTCTTGTTTGATGTAATGTACCATGGTGATTCCATCCATGATAGGCATTGTAACATCAGTTAAGATGAAGTCTGGTACAAATTTGCGTGCCATTTCAAGACCTCTCTTTCCATTTTCTGCAAGTAATACATTGTAGTCCTTTCTCAGAATTGTATCCAGGAAGGTGCGTAGGTCCGCATTGTCTTCTACCACGAGTATGGTGATATCTTTTTCTCCCTTTTCAAATTCTTCTGCAGAGTCTAAAGCTACATCTTCTATGTAGTTCTTGGCATTTGAGTCTTCTATCTCTCCATTTTCGTGGATTTCATGAGAATCTTTGTCAAGACCTCCATCTTCATAGAAATTGCTATTGTTGTCAAACTTCAGCATTTGGTTGACCATCTGGTACATCTCTCTGGCATTCCTCTGAACCAATGTCAAGAGGTTTCTGCCTTCTTCTGAGAGTCCTTCTTCATTTTCCATCACTTCTGTTATTGGACCGCCTATCAGAGAGAGAGGGGTTCTCAATTTGTGTGAAGCATTGCTGAAGAAATGGTTCTTCAGTACACTCATCTCATGGCTGAGTTTTTGTATTTGTCGGTTGTTATACATATAGAATACTAAGCCAAGACCTAAGATGAACAATAGGAAAAGAATGACTTTTCCCAATATGCTCTCCCAGAAAGTAGGCTCGATTTCTATCGGGAGTTCTGCGATATATTTACCCCAGACTCCATGTGTATTGGTGGCTTTTACCTTGAGGATGTATTTACCATGAGGAATGTGGTTGAAACCAATCATATTTTGACTTCCTAATGGAATCCATACGCCTTCTGGTGTATGACCTTCCACACGATATGCATAGTATGTCTGATACTTTCTGGTATAGTCAAGTGCTGCAAAGGTTATGGTCAGATTTCTCTTGTCAGAAGGAATGACTATATTTGACCTATGCAGGATAGGAATGGTATGATCCTCTCCGTTGAAGTGCAGAGAGGTAAACAGTATTTTCGGTTGATAGGTAGTCTTTTTGAGTACATTTGGATTGAAGGTAATACTTCCCATCGGTGTTCCTAATGTGATTTGATCTGTAGAAGGATCGTGGAATGGGCGGCATTCTGTAAACGTCATGTGGAAATCAAAATCGTTTGGTCCAAAAACATCTGTTTTTCCTGTGCTTGGATTGAATTTATCGACACTGGATTCCCTGATAATCCAGATATTTCCTGCATTATCTTCTATCATACTCTGTACGATACCTTCGTCCGGGTTGATATTCTTGACGTATTCGACTCTTATATTATTTTCTAATAATGATTTACTGGTTGTAATTTGCAGACAACCACCTAATGTAGAGATATAAGTATCTCCGTTAGAACGAACCAATGTATAGTTGACATCGCTTGCCATGAGGGAAGCTGTATCACCTATAATATGATTAGAATGATAGAATTTAATCTTGGAATAATCCTTGAATTCGTCGGAGAATGTAACAAGTCCGTCGGTTGTTGCTACTAATATGGTACCTTTGTTGGTACATGTAATTCGGCGTAATCTTTGGCAGAGCCCATTCTTGAACCAGTTGAGTTTATTTCTGTTTGAAATGAAGCGATAGGTGCCGTTTACTCTTTCTGCAATAGCCAATCCTCCACAAGTCGCAATCCAGATTCTGTTTTGTCTATCGCTTACAATATCATAGATTCTATCATTAGGCAGAGAGTATGGGTCTGCCGGATTATGGGTGAAATGCTGCAATTCTCCGTCTTTCAAAAAATAGAGTCCGTCTCCCTTTGTTCCTATCCACATGTATCCCTGACTGTCTTCGTAGAGTGCATAGATGCCACAGGTGGAGAACTGAACTGGTGTTTGTGATAATTGACCATTTGGGGTGATGTAGCCAAGCTTCTGATGCTGGTCATTGCTAATCTTTAAATATCCAGAGGTAAATCCATCCCAATAGTTACGATTATGGTCAAGTGTGACGGCGCGTACTTCGCTATCTGTATTTTCAACTTGGCTCAGCGTATATTCATGATATTTGAAGTTGATTTGTGTAAGGTCATGAATACCCGTTGCCCAAAGAATTTTTTGGTCTGAAATTACGTATTTAGTGATTCTTGGAATACTTGCATTGCCTTGAGAGTTGCTTTGCAAAACATAAGGTACCAATTCTTTTTTCGCTCTGTCATAGTAGCTGAAAGTACCTCCGTTAGGTATCATCCATAGCGTATTGTGTTCATCTTCCATGATGAAATATTTTTCGCTGACAGTACGCAAAGCAGGATTTTCCTGGTCTGCAAACAACCATTTCTTTTCCAATGTATTTGGATTGATGAGGGTTACACCCATACCGTCAGTAAATGCCCATAGCTGATCTTTGCTATCTACGTATATCTTCTTGACTTCTGCTACAGGCTGGTTAGGGTTCTGAACACTTACAACTTCAGATTTGAATGTACGTGGATTATAGACTACTACACCGATATTTGTGGCTATCAGGAGTTGATAGCCTGTATTTTTTAATTCATTGATTTTTGTGACTCCTTCCGGCATCGGAATCATGGAGATATGGTTCCTGGTTTCATCAAAGACGGCAACTCTGCCATCTGCTGTAGCCAGGTAAATGGTGTTGCCTACCTGTCGGAGCCATTTAAATGGAATTGGAGTGGTGAATTTGGTACCATAGATGTGAGTACCCTTGTCTGTAAGAATCCATTCACGCCCCTTTTTGTCGGCGGTAATATACCAGATATTTCCACTTGGCAGGCTTTTAGTTCCTCCCATGATGAGTTTTGGATTGTCGTCTGTAAATTCTTTTTTTGAAATTCTGATTGCGTATTTGTGGTCAGTTGTAGTTATCCAACTTGCTTTTGGACTTAGGGTGTAAACTTTATCGGCATAGAGATGGATGTTGAACTTCTCGTTGATTTGATCCTCTATGTTTACAAAGTCGCACAAATGGGTATCATATATGTAGAGACGACGGTCGTATGTAATACACCAAAGGTCATAGTTGGTGCAAGGGAAGATATTGCGAATACGGTTCGTACTGAGGAGATCTTGGTTATCAGGTAAGTCACGGAAAGTGTGGAAAGTATAGCCGTCATAATATGACAGACCATTAGTAGGTAGCAAACCACATCATGTTGTCTGCTCCCTGACATAAGTCTGATATGTTGTTGGCAGCAAGTCCATCCAGAATAGAGAACTTTCTGATGTCACAATAGGGTGTTCCGCAATATCCGGATATTGATAATAACCCTAATATAATAATGTGTATGATTCTTCTGGTCATATTCTTAAGTTAATATTTTCTTGGACAAAGGTAAACAAAAAACTTGTAATTTCCAAATTGTTTAGGGATATTCCATTACATCATAGGGATTTCTCCCTGTTTTTTTCCTAAAAACCCTTTGTTGGCATGATTATTTGGCGTATCTTTGCAGCAAATAAACAAAGAAATGTAATTTAAAGACTTATATGGATATGAAAAATTTAAAGACTCTCTTGACGATGGCTATCGTGGCTTTGATGAGCCTCAGTTTCACATCTTGCGATGAGGACGCTGACATTGGCGATACTTTATATGGCACTTGGAAAGGCTATATGGATATTGGATTGACGTATGGTGATCATTATTATTATTCTACCACTTCTGAGATAACGTTTGTTCCAAGCAACTCTTATTCCGACCACGGAACGGGGTATTGGATAGACCGATACAGCAATGCTCCTTGGGATTATGTTGCTAATCACATAGATTGGGCAGTGAGTAATGGTGTCATCAAAATTCACTTCATAGAGGAAAACTCGTATGCTACGATTTATAACTATTCTTTGGATGATGATTATTTCTATGGAACGGTTGAATGTGGAAATAGCAGCGCGGATTTCAGATTGGTGAAGACGGCTTCTCCTAACGGATGGAATTATGACTGGTATGATAGTGATGATTGGTATGATTCCTGGGGATATGGTTGGGCAAAGCCTCATCAGGGAACTTTCGATGATACCCGTGCTTCTTCCTCAGATTCTGATTCGCTGAAATATCTGAGAAGAGTGGTAAATTATAAGAATAAGTAAAGAGACTTGCTGTTTCCTCAGGGAACAGATTAAAAAGAAAGGAACGAGATATGAAATATATAAAATCTTTGTTGATGTTGGCTGCGATAACAGTAGCATCCATGACATTTGTCAGTTGTGACGATGATCCTTGGTATGATCCATACGGCTGGAGCAATAACTATGGCGACTGGAACTGGAATAATGATTATTGGAATCAGGGTGGTAATGGGAACAACCAAGGTGGTGATGAACGTACGGCGATGGCCCAGACTCTCTGTGGAGAATGGGGCGGTGAGATGGATTATTCTTATATCAATCCGGATGGTGAATCGCGTAGCACAGAGGTTTATTATACGACCATGAAGTTCTTCCAATATAATCAGAATTCAAAATCTTATAGTGGAGAGGGTGTGGAGACTGATTATCTCTTGGATTCTCAAGGAAATGTCATTGAAGATAAGAGCCATACCTTGGATTTCTCCTGGTACATAAAGGATAATGGAGATATTTATATCAAGTACAAGAATAGTGGGGCAACCTTTGTGTTAGACTACGGTTCTTCTCAGGCTGGTTTCCATTTGGGATATGAAGACAAGAAGGGATATGATACTTTCTTCGGTTATATGATAGGCACGGGAAGCGTTAAGGGCGATGTTATCTATTTTGATTTTGAGCGCTTGAACGATACCAATAATGCCAAGGCTCAGACTCGTGGAGCAGGCGTAACAGAGCATAAATCATTTGGTAAGGCTGCTTATCAGAGTCCGATTAAGGGAACGTCTTCTCGTTTTAATAGCAGAAGATAGCCCTTGTGTTGGAGGAAAAGTTAAGAGGATGCATCAAACGAATCGTTTCGATGCATCCTCTTATTTTGTATAGTGAAATGTTGTAAAGTATCAGAGAACTTAGTTTGTTATTTTCCAAACGGTTTGCAAATAGGATGGTGTGATATTCACGTTCTCAATCAGTCTTTCTTCATCATCAGGAAGATTGCAGAAGAAGTCGATACCAGTAAGTTCCTCAAGTTTGGCAATATTGACAATATGTGCGCTCAACTTTTCTGTGGAAGGATAATCTTTGTGTTCAAACCAGAATCCGATGGCTTTATGACCGGATTTATTTTTGATCATGACTGCTGCAAAGAAGTATTTTGGGACTATAAATTTATTTTTTGTGTAGCCCAAAATCTGCTCTGACTTGTCTATGGTTCCACCTTTGCAGACATACATAGTATCATTGGCATGCGCAGCTTGAGTGCTCATGTTGTATGTCAGGAAGTTTCTGATTTTAGCTTCCATGTCTGCCCAAATACCACCATTGAATTCTTCTCTCTGAGGCTGCATATTGGTCATATAGAAAGTCTGTCCATTTACATCCATGCTGCAGATTCTGTCTTCAGAAGCAACGATATGTCCTCTCTGGAAGTAGGTGATTCCTTCACTTGGCATGTTGGAAGATTTAAATTCTTTAATACTTGGTTGCAAGTTAGCAGGAATTTCTGGGTCTATCTGGAAAGGATCTCCTTTCCAAGTCTTACCATTCCATGATACTCCTTCTTTAGACCTCCAGTTCTGTCTATTCCAGCCTTTCAGGTTGTTACTCTTATAGACAGCATAGCAACTCCATCGCTGTGATTTCTTACTGGTATCAAATTCTGTGCAGAAGTTGACACCATATTGATCAGTTTCGTGAACGATGACTTTACTTGTTCCACCTTTCACCTTTGGAAATTCCAAACGTGTGATTTCGTTAGGCATTCCTGGGGTTACAACATTGGCGTTGGTATTCGTATTGTCAACTCCACCATCAGGACCGTCATTATCGCTTCCACAGCTACCTACTGTGAGTGCAGCGAGAAGCATCAAAAGGTAAATCTTGATTCGTTTCATAAAAGTCGTGTTAGAATATAATTTGTAATATAAAAATAGTCATTCTCGTAGAAATGTATAAAACCGAAAAAAGTGCGTACCAGCGTATATGCAACTACGCTCGAACGCACTTTTGTATCTTGCGATAATATATCCTTTAAATGAAAAGGTATATTACTTCTTCAACTTACCGTAACGGTTCATGAAGCGGTCAACGCGACCTGCAGTATCAACAAGCTTGCTCTTACCTGTATAGAATGGGTGAGAAGTGCTAGAGATTTCAATCTTTACTACTGGATAAGTCTCGCCTTCGAACTCAACAGTGTCGTTAGTCTTGCATGTTGACTGAGAGAGGAACATGTCGCCATTAGACATATCTTTGAATACTACAGGACGATAGTTCTCTGGATGAATACCTTTTTTCATTTTTCTTTTTTATTTTTATTGGGTTATTAAAAATAGACGTTATGGGGATGTTCTTCGCATCATCTCATGTCCTTTCGGTGCATGCCCATTATAGCCTTTACACTTAACAGGGTGCAAAGTTACGACTTTTTCTTCTTTCTGCCAAATATTTCCTGATGTTTTTCTTTCTTTTACTCTTTTTTTTATTATCACCGATATATTGCCCAAATTGTGGTTCTCTGTTTGGGCACTCGTTGCCCGCCTCGTGATCCCTCGTTGCTCGTCTTTTGTTCACCAGTTCCCCATCACGTGTTCATCGAGGGACCGCTTGAAGGGCATAGCAGGAACTTCTGGAGGAATTTGACAGAACACAAGAAACATAGCTGAAAACAAAATCCCCATTGCCTGATGAGAGGCAATGGGGATAGTTAAAGTTATTTGTAATTGAGTGGATTACTTGGCATAAACAATTTCGATTGACTTGATGCGAAGTTGTACACCACCACCTGTTGTACCTGTAAACACATTGGTGTAGGTTGCAGTTTTGCCAGAGAATTTTATTGTTGCAGTTTCGTTACCAACACAGTCTGTGTTTTTGTTGTTGTCATGAGTGCAAGTCAAGATGATTTTAGCAATGTTCTTGGAGCCAGTTATGGTCATTATGTTGTTGGCATAAATGCGAAGTTCTTTTGCTTTTTCGTTGTAAGCAGGCTTTGTCTTGTTGCCATTTGAATCCAATTTGAAAATAGTGCCGTCAGAGAGTGTGAACTCTGTTGGGTTTGCATCTAACTTCAATGTACTAAGATCTTCTACTTTTAAGCTTTTTCCAGCTGTGGCTCCACTATTCGTCAATGTAACAGTAAGTCCATTTACTGAGATACCTTCGGTTGTAGAAGGTGTATCTGGAGTTTCTGGCTTTACAGTAGGAGCACCTTCCTTAACAGTCAATTCCTTTATCTCCCATGTACCTGATTTAGCCTCGCATGCATAGTGTAAAGCGATAACGATATCCTTCTTACCCTTGTAAGGAGTAAGGTCGTAGGTATATGTAGACCAAGTCGTCCAGTCAGTTCCTTCGGTTAGAGTACCAGTGATATTGGTCCATTTTGTTGTAGCAGGATCGCCAGTGTAGTTCTCTGTGATAAGTACCTGGTTCTTTACACCTTCTGTAGGCTCGCCATTGTAGGTAGCATAGCGCAAGATATAAGAGAATTTCAAGGTAGCTCCCTTTGATGAAGAGAGATCAATAGCCTTAGATACGAGGTAGCTCTCTGAAGGTGTTGTTACCTTACTTATGTTTTCATAACCTGTTGCCTTGGCATAGCCATAAGAATCAATGACCCATGGAGTACCCTTAATGTTCTTCAGAGTAAATGTACCAAAACTCTTATTGAATGTCTCGTTGATGTAACCGTCTGTTGGAGTATCTGGAGTAGTGGTTCCACCTTGACCATTAAGAGATACTATATAGTTGCCAACGAGGAATTCTTTTGTACCTTGGTAGTTATCAACCTTTCCACAGATGACAACTTCATCGCCTGGTTTCAAAGCATCTTCTCCAGAGAACTTTGTACGGTTAGGACCTGCATAGCCATTAAATACATAGAACTGATTTGTAGCTGTACCATCTTCTGAAATATAATATTTCAAGCTACCATATTGAGGATTGAAGCTTCCCGGTTTTACAGATACAACCTTACCCTTAACATAGATTTCTGTTTCTGCACTTCCGCCTTCGTCAATATACTTTTCTACAGCAGCAATATTGAATGGGTCTGCAGCTGTACCAGAACCTGTAGGCTGAACTTCTTCTGGAGTCTCTGGCTTAGTTGGCATGTCGTAAGGAGCAGGAACGTCCTCGCAACTGCTGAAAGTAAAGGCTGCCATAGCCAACACAAACAATGAATATATAATCTTTTTCATATTGTTATTCTATTTAAAAATTTCTAATGGATGAATTACTTGATAGAGATGAGGTAGTTGCCGCTGTCAATCTCTGGAGTAGTGCCATTGTACATCGTCAATGCTCCATAGATGACAACCTTCTTTCCTACGGCAAGGGTGCCCTTTGTCTCTTCTGTCCATTTCTGGTTGTCGAGATTGAAGCCGCGGAATACCTTGATCATCTTGCCGGCAACAGCCTTTCCATCTTCAGAGATAGAATATGTAGCATTACCATACGAGCCTGTATCAACGCTACCTACCTCGCAGATGATTCCGGTAGTATAAACCTTATCTGTTGTATATTTACCGGCATTGATGAGTTTGAGCGCGTTGGTCACGGTGTAAGGTTCTTCCTTGGTTCCACCAGGAACATTCAGCGCAGTCTCAACATCATTGCTTGTACGGATCAGAATCTGCCAAACATTGTTGAAACGGGTGAAAATACCAGTAATGTTGACAGGATCCTTTGGCAAAGCGACATTGGCAAACTTGGCATAAGCTGAAGTGCGAACCAAGAGGTTGGAAGCACTGATAGGTGTTTTGGTTTCTGCATCAGTCAAGTTGCGGTTCACGCAGTTGGTTTTGTCCTTTTCTGTCTCTGGGGCATAAACGGCCTTACCGTCAGCCTGAGAGAACTGTACATTCTCAATGCGCATCAACTTGCCAGAGCAAGACTTCAGATAGTCAGCATCCTTGATTTTGGTCTTGTCGAACACCTCAACCAAACTTTCAGCCTTGGCTGCGTCTGGAGAACCCAAAATCTTGAAATTCTTGTTCCACTGGTAGCGGTCAACCTTACCGATAGACTGAGCACCTGTAGTGGTGTTGGTATAGACACCGCCCAATTCTGCCTGAGAACCGTAGCCACCGATATAGAGGCCCTTCAGATTGATGAGGAGTTGCTGGCCAACAGGGAACTCACCATGGAGCGCAGCTCTGTTGATGCAAACTAAGATACCACCCGTCTCGTCCTGCAGACAAACCTCGTTGTAAAGGTTTCCACCGAGATCATTACCGGTAATATAACCTTTGATCTGGATGTCCTTGTCTATCTGTTCATATCTCTTATTAGCAATGAGGCTGTTGTAGTCTTCCTTCAGCTGTGCAATTGTGATGACATTCTTCTCCTTGATATTATTGTCACCGACAGGAGCCGCAGGCACCTTAATCGTATTATCAGGATCAGCATAACCATCGCCCATGCAAGATGCAAAAAACATACTGGCAAAAGCCATTGCTATGAATAATATTTTTTTCATATCTTTCCTTTTTATTAGAATCTATAAGAAACCTGGAACATACCATTTGTTCCGAATACGTAATACTTCTTAGGGTTCTTGGAGAACTTGTAAACGCGCTCCTTGCTGCTATCACCATTACCTGAGAAATCGCTTCGGCTCTGCTCATAACCGCCAGATACGATCTTCTGGTTGTTCAGAATGTTGGTAATCATCAAGTTGAAGTTCAAGCTGCCGTGCTTCAAGCGTACGCTCTTGCCGATGCTGCCGTCAACCATCCAGCCACCATGACCCTTAGCCTGGTCTGTATAACCTGGCATCAGGTTGCCGAAGTTGTCGAATGCGTTGAGACGAGACAACTCAGACAGGGTGCGGTAGATAGGTGCGTATGACAGGTAGATGCGGTCATAGTAGTTGGCGTTGAGGTCGATGAACCAGCCACCTGCATGATAGCTCAAACCAAGGCTTCCTACGTTGAGAGGAGTTCCGCTCTCGCGCATACCTTTAATATATGTCATTTCAGTATTCAAGTCGCCTGTGACAGACTCAGAACGTGTAGTCTCAATATCCTTGAGGATTCTGTTGTCGCTCAAAGTACCGATAGCCTTGAAGTTGAGGAAAGATGTGAGTTTGAAGTCGAGACCCAATTCTACACCATAGTATTCCTTTTGCAAGCCAGGAAGACTGAAATATACGAACGAGTTGTCCATATCACTATAGAAGTTCTGCCACTCAGTAACGTGGTCAAGACGGCTATAGTATGCATTCAGGTTGGCGTGCATCCATGAGTTCTGGTATTGGTAAGCGAACTCGCTGCTGAAGATATGCTCATCGTGCAAATCTCTCACGAAGTCATTCTGGATCTCAGGAGATACGAATGCTGTGTTAGCCTTAGGTGGCTGCCACTCGTAGCCAACACCTAATTTGAACGCATGACCGCGACCGGCGTCGAAGCTGATGCTACCCTTGGCACCACCTTCGCCCATTCTGGCGATTCCGCTGTTGCCATAAGAGTTTTCTGCAGCCATACCATTGCGCATATAGCCATGACGGCGCATATTGGTCTGACCCAACTTAGCGCTGAACATAGTCTGGAATCTGCCTAATTCTGCAGTGTAAGATGTCCAGAGCAATCCCTTCATCACCTCAATCTTGTAATCATAACCGAACTTGTCGCCTTCGTTGACTGGGGCGTTAGGACGGTTTAAGTCATACTGAACTCTTGGATCAGTAGCTGGATACTTTCCGAGAGCGTAATTATTGATGTTGTGGAAGAGAGATCCGCCAAGCATATCCTCCAAAGTCTGGTAGTGGCGGTTGCTGTTGCTGGCAAAGATGAAGCCGCTCACCAGTTTGGAGTTCTTGGTTACCTTTGCAGTAAGCGTAGATGACAAGGTGAGGTTCAAGTTGTCATTATGCTTAGCCTGGATGTAGTACATTGTTTCGTTGCCAGCCTTTGCTGCATTTTCGTTAGCATAGTAGAGGCGGTCCCAGTCAATCTGGCGGTTAGCCTTGCTTGCTGTCCAGAAATCGTATGAGTTCTTCCAGCTCTGACATGTATTAGGGTTGTTGTTGACAGAAGAAAGATTCCAGATGTCATAGTAGCTGCTTGGCATATTCTTCCAGTAATCTGGCTGTGGGTTCTCTGCATTGTTGTAGTTGAGCTTGGTGCTCTTGTACATAGAGTACTTGGCAAATGCAGAAGTTGTGAGTTTCAATTTATCATTGATGTTCCAGTCCCATGTTGCGATAGCAGAAGGGGAGAAGTCGTTGACAACGCGCGAATTGCGCTTGTGGCCGTTCTGATAACCCCAGTAAGGGTTGTAGTAACGGTCGTTGGCGAGCCAGTAAGCCTCGTCGGTAGAAGCACCCTGTGTAGAGCGCTCGGTAGGGTTGCCCCAGGTAGAGATACTCAGGGAGTGACCATTGTTCCACTTCTTCTGAACACCGATGTAGTAAGATAAAGCATTGTAGAAAGTACCCTCCACATAACCACGGTTGGCCCATCGGTAGGTGAGGCCGGCACTGAATGCCCAGCCACGGTCGTTGAAACCGCTGCTGTAAGTGTAGAGACCACGAAGTGTGTAATTTCTGTTGGCAGCAGCAATTGAGGCATACTGACCCACTTGCATGCTTCCGGCACGGAAGTCGTAGTTGTTGCTACCAGCCATGCCTGTCATAGAATAGTTATTTCCTTCGAAAGGCAAAGCAAAATCTACATTTCTGGAGAAACGGTTCAAACCACCGATGTTGGAGAAACGGAACTGACCGCTTTCCATGTCGTTGACAGGTGCTCCATTGATGTAAACCTCGTTATACTTTTGATTGAAGCTACGATAACGGTAACGCATAGGAGAGAAGAGGAATCCTGCCTCCGATGCATAAACGTTAGAGGTAGAGTTGAGAATGGTTACATTCTGAGACATGTCATCATCCTCACCCAACTGTGCTTCGGTGAATGTGAATGCGTTCTCGTCCAGGTTGGATGCAGCCTTTTGCTCAACATTCTGTGCAAAAGCCAGCGGACCATAACAGAGCGCAAGCATTGCTAATTTTACCTTTTGTTGCATAGTTTATAGTTTAATTACTAATAATGTCTGCAAAGTAACAAAATATTTTTTAAAATTAAAAGTTTTTTCGTTTAAATTTTGATTAAGTATGCGGTTTTTTCAAATAAAATGCCGATATTTGCATTCTAATAGCGAGTTTTCGCACATTTACTAACTTAAGATTTTTGATAATCTAAATAAAAAGATAAATTTATGAAGAAAAATGTATTGATGTTTGCGGCCTTCCTGATAGTCAGTCTGGCTGCTTTTGCTCAAGGGCAGAAACGATTCAATCTCTATGCAGTAGGTTTTTATAATCAGGAGAATCTCTTCGATACTTGCCATGATGAGGGCAAGAATGATTATGAATATCTTCCTGCCAAGGGATGGAACGGAATGAAATATACCAATAAGTTGCGCAACATGGCCAAGGCGCTTGCCGACATGGGTACGGATAAGTTGCCTAAGGTGGGGTGTGCTTTCATCGGATTGTCAGAGGTGGAAAATCATAAAGTGCTGGACGACTTGATAGAGCAGGCTCCTCTGAAGGCCCGTAATATGAAATATTGTCATATAGAGGGTCCAGACCGTCGTGGCATTGATTGTGCTTTCCTCTACAATCCTTCTCTCTTCTCTGTGAAGAATGTAAAGTTAGTGCCTTATGTTCAGGAGAAGGCTAAGGACAGTGCTTATTATACTCGCGGTTTCCTGACGGTTCGTGGTGAAATGGCTGGTGAGGATGTGGCTGTCATCGTTTGTCACTGGCCAAGCCGTTTCTCTGGTCCGTTCTATCGGGAGTCGGGTGCTCGCCAAACCAAGGCTGTCAAGGATAGTCTGCTTCGCATCAACAAGGATATGAAGGTGTTTGTGATGGGCGATATGAATGATGATCCTACCAATAAGAGTATGCATGAGGTGTTGAGTGCCAAACCGGAGATCAGTCAGGTTGGACCAGACGATATGTACAATCCATGGTATAATATTCTGGCCAAGCAGGGTAAGGGCACCTTATTCTATAATGGCAACTGGAATCTCTTCGATCAGATTGTGATTACGCCAAACCTGCTCAACAAGGATGCCAAGAATAAGGATTTCTCTACATTGAAGTATTTTGCTCATCAGGTTTTCCGCCGCGATTATCTTATCCAGCAGGAAGGTCAGTACAAGGGTGCTCCGCTGCGCACTCAGGCTGGTGGCAGATGGCTCAATGGTTTCAGCGACCACTTGCCTGTAGTCATGTACCTGGTCAAGGAAGTGAAGTGATTTTTAAAGGTAAAAAGGTAAAAAAGTAAAAAGGTAAAAAAATAAAGAAATAAAGGAAATGATAGAGAATCATCCTTTCGAACCTTGGCTGCCCAAGAATGCGCATCTCCTGATGCTCGGTACTTTCCCGCCTTCACCCAAGCGCTGGTGCATTCCCTGGTATTATCCTAATTTTCAGAATGATATGTGGCGCATCTTTGGAATTATCTTTTTCGGAGATAAACTTCATTTCGTGGATGTAGAACATAAGCAATACAGGCTGGAGGCTATCAAGGAATTTCTTGGAGAAAAGGGAGTTGCTCTCTTTGATACGGCGCAGAAAGTGATTCGTACCAAGAATACGGCTTCTGACAAGGATTTGAAAATCGTGGAACAGTCTGATCTGGATGGAATGCTGCGAGCTTTGCCGGAATGTAAAGCGGTGCTGACGGCAGGACAGTTGGCTACCAAGGTGTTTTCTGAACATTATGGTATTACTGAGACTCCTGCCATGGGAGGATACGTGGAGTTTACTTTCGAGAATCGCACGCTGAGGCTCTATAGAATGCCAAGCAGCAGCCGGGCTTATCCTTTGGCAGTTGAGAAAAAAGCAGATTTCTACAAGAGAATGTTTGATGATATTCTTTGATTTCTGATGAGATCTCTGGGTTTATTCTATCTATATAATAATGTACGCGTACAATAAATTAATATTAACGAATCTATGGAAAAAGATAAAATAACGATTATCGGTATTGCAGGAGGAACCGGTTCGGGCAAGACAACTGTGGTCAAGAAAATCGTGGATGCTTTGCCTCCTCATTATGTGGCTGTGGTTCCTCTGGATTCCTATTATAATGATACGACGGGAATGACGGATGAGGAGCGACATGCTATCAACTTCGATCATCCTGATGCTTTCGACTGGAAATTACTCCATAAGCAGTTGGCTGATTTGCGCAATGGAATTGCTATCGAACAGCCTACTTACAGTTATCTGAAATGTAATCGTGAGAAGGAAACGATCCATGTGGAACCGAAGCCGGTTATCATCATCGAGGGAATCATGACTTTGCTCAACAAGAAGCTGCGTGACCTGATGGACCTGAAGGTTTTCGTGGATGCTGACCCTGACGAGCGACTCATCCGCAATATCCAGCGCGATACAATAGACAGAGGTCGTACGGTTTCGATGGTTGTGGACAGATATCTGAAGGTGCTGAAACCTATGCACGAGCAGTTTATCGAACCCACCAAGCGTTATGCAGACATCATCATTCCGCAGGGTGGTGAAAACGAGAAGGGTATCGGAATCCTTTGCAGTTATGTGACAGGATTGGTGGAGAAGCTCGACAAATAATCGTTCTCAGGCAAATTGTCTTAGCAATAAAAATCCTCGTTACGAATCGTTGTGTTCGTAGCGAGGATTTTCTTGTGAATTAATAGGATAGAATTTGATATGATCTTCCTGCATTTTCCTGAGATGCTTGGAGATAGCGCTTCTGTTTCTTCTGTTAGTTTGCATCAAGATTTCGGTATAATCTGGCAAACTCTTCTAATCTCACTACTAATACTCTAGGGAAATCGATGTCTTCTAATTCTTTGAAATGTTTATCATCAGATACAATGAAATCGGCATTGGCAAAGACTGCACAATCCACAAACTTATTGTCATCGGGATCCTGTGTAATAAGATTCCAGTGATAATGAGCATCAATTCTTTGGGTATTCGGAGCTTGAGGTATAATCTCCAATACCATAGTTGCAATTAAACGATTTGTTTTAAGACAAAGTATTTCTTCGTATTCTTCTAGTATTTCTGTTGTATAGCAAAGGCAATAGTCTCCATTCAAGAATCCTTCCCATAAGAAATAATTCTTGCTTTTTCTTGCAATTATCTGCAAGAGACAATTGGTATCTAAGACTATATTTCTCTGCATAGTCTGTCTATTTGTAAGCCGTGCGCAAATGTTCAGACTGCATTTCCTGCAACTTTTCATTGCTCATTTCGCCAGATTCCCAAAGCTTATCCATTTCTCGCTGCAAGCGATCATTCATGAATTTTATTAATGTTCGTTTCAAGTCTTCCAGATCTTGTTCCGACTGCAAACAAGAGATAACATTGAGCACAGCCTGTTGGGCCTGATTGAATTGTAATACTTGTGTTGCCATAACTGTAATTTTTAAACATTTCACTCTGCAAATTTACATAAAATTTCCGAATTATAAGTCAGTATGAATAAAAAAGCACAAT
>ENA-ORUI01000331-ORUI01000331.1-human-gut-metagenome-genome-assembly--contig:-NODE-331-length-62220-cov-3.113746_pt1 | contig 62220 bp, 68 predicted proteins | sample MGYA00242078_ERZ509205 | MGnify/ENA primary metagenome ERZ509205 (study PRJEB26280, sample SAMEA2338828) | human gut metagenome | biome: human gut; feature: human-associated habitat; material: faeces... | reverse complement strand
AGTACATTTAAAATTGGCTTTGCATCCTTTATTGTATATACCTTGTTTTCAATCGTAGTTTTGATTTACGGCAGTGTTCTGGTATCTGCTATGAATCCCGGTGAAATAGATATTTATGCAACAAGTACCTATCTGAAACTCGAAACCATTGCTTTTATGATTGGCATAATGATAAACCTTGTCAATGTAGTATTTGTGGTTATCGGCAAAGACAAGAATGTTTATATCTTTTTGGCAATTCAAACTGTTTTGTCAGTAATTGCGGACTTTGTGCTGATACCCGGTTTCAGTGTGTATGGTGTCGCGATTTCCAATATAATTGTAAACACGATTCTTGCGGTTGTATCGTTCTGGCTGCTTCTTGCGGGAGGACATATTAAAGCATCATGGTATAAGAAGAACGACATTTCTATCTTCTGGGAATGGTGCAGAGTCGGTGTTTTCTCTGGCATACAGCAGTTTGTTGACAATTTCATTTATGCCGTTATGATTTGCAAAATGGTAAATTTTGTTGCAGAGCAGGGTAACTATTGGATTGCGAATAACTTTATTTGGGGATGGCTGCTGATCCCGATTTCTGCTCTTGCAGAGGTTATTAGAAGTGACTGCAAAGAAGGTTATCAAAACCTCAAGCAATGTAATTATTATATCATCGGCGGTGCCGTTGTTATTTTCTGGGCAGTTTCCATTCCCGGCTGGACGCCGTTTTTTCGGTATGTTCAAAATCTGTCAAATGCCACTGAAATATTCGAAATCGTTTTAAAACTTTCACCATTTTATATTGCCTATGCAGGGAGTGTAATTATCGATAGCATTTTTATCGGACTTGGCAAGACGAAATATAATGCCGTAAATTCATTTATCATTAATTTTATTTATTACGGTGTATTCTATACGCTGTATCTTGCAAAAGCAATCGAATTTCATATGAACACCATTATTATGATGTTTGGTTTTGGTATGGTTGCACACTTGATTGTTTCGATCATTCAGGAAAAGATGTTCTTCGAAAGAAGCCTGCTGAACACCAATTGATCATTATCGTAACAATGTTATCTAACTTATTGCTTTAAAGAAATCATATTCGCACACTCATGAATATCACTGTAATAATTGGAATAGCCGTAAAATATATTCCTGTTTTTGGGATTTTTCTTTACGATCATGCATCCCTCCGAGCATTTGAGATTGATCGATGCCATAGTGATTCCCTTCTTATTTTGCGTTGCTTCCATGTTCAATCGAGCTCATTTTCTTTAGTTTGGCACGGACTCTTGTTTCGGCTTGGCTGAGTGTTGCTGTGATTTCTGCAATCAGTATATTTTTATGAAATAAATCCACTAATCACTCTTCATGTGCAGGTATGCACGGCTGACCTTTATTTTTTGGTTTTCCAGCGGACTTTTCAATGATAGCTGCAATGACGATATTTATATGATCCACAATGAATTAGTGCGCCTCACGACCGTACTATACATCTGTATACGTATCGTTTCTGTCGAGATGTCAGGCGCTTTTCCTGTTTCAGTTGATCTCTTGACGGCTCTTCCGTCTGCTGTGGATCATACTTTCAGCATATTGATACTAGTTGCCAGCTTGTCAATATACATTTTGGCGTGCTGCATCGTTTCGAGACCGGTCATGAATGTCTCTTCCTCTTTGGCTGTTTTAAGTGATGTGGCTACTATTTGTCCTTTACTTGGCTATTGTTTGTCAGTATTTGTCTTCGATTCAAAACTGCAAATTTTTATTATTTGAATCAGCGTAAAAAAGCACATATGTGTGCTGTCAGTAAAGTTAGGATCATACCCGAAAACAAGAACCACCGGCTAGACTGGCATATAATTATTCGTTGGAAACAAAGCTCTCAAATCGATGCGGATTGTGGTATAATCTCTAGTTGAAGGTGATAAGATGAAAATGCAGAGAAATTCACGCTGCTGGTGCGGCAGCGGCAAAAAGTATAAACAGTGTCATGAAAAATGGGATGAGCGTTACAATATGCTCAGACTGGAGGGGAAAATCGTTCCGGATCGTTCCCTGATCAAAAGTCCGGAAGATCTTCGTCTCATTAAAAAAGCAGCCGCAATCAACAACGGGGCGCTGGATCTTGTTGCACAGCGTATCCATGCGGGAATGACGACAGAAGACATCAATACGCTTGTTCATAATTATACGATCGAACACGGGGGTATTCCTGCGCCTTTGAACTATGAAGGATTTCCGAAAAGTGTCTGTACTTCGATCAATGATGAGGTCTGCCACGGCATCCCGGACCCTTCCGTTATTCTGCGTGAGGGAGATATTATCAATGTAGATGCAACGACGATTTACAAAGGCCATTATGCGGATGCATCCCGAATGTTCTTGATTGGCGAATGCTCAGCGGAAGCGAAAAAACTGGTGGATGTGACTAAAGAATGCCTGCAGATCGGCATTGATGCCATCAAACCGTGGGGACATGTGGGAGATATCGGCGCAGCCATCATGGAACATGCGCACAAACACGGCTATCATGTTGTCCGTGACTTTGCCGGACATGGCGTAGGAAACGGTTTTCATGAAGATCCGATCGTTCCTCATGTGGGAATGCGCGGAACCGGCATGGTGCTGGCACCGGGCATGGTCATTACCGTGGAACCGATGATCAATATCGGCGGCTGGGAGCTGTTTATTGATGAGGAAAACGGCTGGACAGCCTATACGGAAGACGGTTCCTTGAGCGCACAGTGGGAACATACAATTTATATTGGAGAACATGGCGTAGAAATCATTGCCTATTGATCGTAAAGACAGGGTCAATTTGTGTTATGCTTCGAAACATGCTATAATCAAACACGTTAAACGAAAAGGAGTTTTGCATTATGGAGAAATGGAGTGTTGAAAAATACTGTGATCGTCTACAGGCCATGAAGTGTGAAGCACATGATAAATTATGGCTTTATATCGAAGTCAATGCAAAGGATTTTATGAACGAATGTGAACCAGGGGTAAAGAATCTGAACAGCTGCTGCAAAGCAATGTTGAATAAAATGCTGGAAGGAGATAATTTTGTCGTAGAGCCGAAAAGCCGCAGCAAATGCGCAGGAACACTGACGATCCGCTATTATGTGGACAACCTCAGTCCGGAACGCCGCACATACGCGCAGGCAATGGCTGACAACAAATAATGCAAAATATCCGCTGACGGCGGATATTTTTTATAAGAGAAAGGAACAGTGGAAAGCAATGAAGAAAATAACAAGTTTTTGTGTTGATCATGATGTGCTGGAAAAAGGCATGTATATTTCCCGTATCGACGGGGATGTCATTACTTATGATCTGCGAATGGTAAAGCCCAATAAAGGCGGTTATCTGGAGAATGCCGGTCTGCATACCTTTGAGCATCTGTTCGCGACTTATGTTCGCAATTCGGCATATAGCGATGACATCATTTATGTGGGACCGATGGGATGCCGTACAGGCTTTTATCTGCTGACCAGAGATCATCTGTCACATGAACAGGCATTGTCACTGGTTCAGGAGACAATGGACTTCATTGCCGCTTATGAGGGGGAAATACCGGGAGCACAGGAAAGCCGCGAATGCGGGAACTATCTGGACCACGATCTGGCACAGGCAAAAAAGTATGCCGCGGATTACGGAAATGTGCTGAAAGAGTGGACAACGGCCAAGCTGCATTACGAGGATTAAGCAAAAGCAGGATCACGATATTCCTGCTTTTTTACGATATGTCATTTTTTCTGAAGGATATAGTCGACGAAGCCCTGCCGGATCATTTCGTTTCGATAAATACGATGCTGGATGCGGCGTTCTTTAAACAGCAGCTTCATGTCTGAAAACCAGATGTCTGCTTCGGTTTCCTCAAAATAGGAATGAATCACGGGCATATCGTCGTCGTACTGATAGTATTGATGGTTTCCGAGGGTATCTCCGCCGCCGCAGCGGAAGTCATCCGTTGTCAGAAAATTGACGAACATGAGCCCCTGCGGCTTCAGTACCCGCTTCATTTCTTTCAGGGCCACTGCTATATCTTTTTTGGTCATATGAAAGATGGAATTATAGGAGTAAACGGCGCCGAAGCAGTCCTTTTCATAGGGAAGTCTCTTCATATCGCCGGTCTGGATATGTAGCTGCATCTGATGTCTGTGGGCAAAACAAAGGGCTTTTTGAACCTGGTCTTCATCGATGTCGATGCCGGATGCGGTATAGCCGTTTTCATAAAACAGGGCAAGAGGCGGGAGCTCTCCGCCTGCTCCGCAGTCAAGGACAGATCGGCTGATATCGTATTCGCTGCAGTATTGCAGAAAACGATACAGCGGAATTTGATAATAGATTCTTTGCATCTTAATCTTTCCTTTCTGTATGAATACAGTATAGTATTCCGGGTTTCCCTCGTCAAACAGCGTTCTCTTTCTTTTTGCGGCAAATGGCGTTATACTGAAACTGATATTTGATATAAAGAAAGAGAGGCTGATCATATGGAATTAAATGAAGCAATAGCGAAGCGTCGAAGCATTCGTAAGTACCAGAAAAAAGAAGTCGCAAAAGAACTGATCGATGAAATGATCACGGCTGCGATTGAGGCACCGACCTGGAAAAACTCACAGACAGGCCGTTATCATGTCGTCATGTCTGAAGAAATGCTGGAAAAGGTCAAATGGGAAGGACTTGCCCGTTTTAACGCGGAGAACACCGAAGAGGCACCGGTGCTGATCGTTGAGACATTTGTCAAAGACAGAAGCGGATTTGAAAAAACAGGCGAGCCGAGCAATGAGCTCGGCAACGGCTGGGGCTGTTACGATCTGGGATTACAGACGATGAATCTGCTGTTGAAGGCAGCCGAGCTGGGATTAAGCACACTGGTCATGGGAATCAGAAATGCACAGAAGATTCGCGAGATCCTGCAGATTGCGGAAAACGAGACCATTGTTGCTGTTATTGCGGTCGGCTATGGTGACATTGACCCCGCCAAACCAAAAAGAAAACAGGTTGCGGATATTGCCAAATACTATTAGGAAGCAGAGTGCTTCCTTTTTTAGTGAGCTGGCTTTTTTGTGTCGTATAGGAAATAAGGTGATGACATATGATTTTCGTTTTGCCTCTGATCGGTTCGCTTTTTGTGTATCTGGTCTTTTTTCACTATACGGCCTTGAAAACCTGGAAGACAGGACTGCTTTGTCTGTGTCTTGGAATCCTGCTGTATCCGGCTGCTGTTATGCATCAGGAATACAATGCTGAGATCATTTACCGTTATCTTGTCTTTTTGCTGTTTGCCGTAATTGCTTTGATCGATCTGTATTGTATGATCATACCGGATATGCTGGTACTGATCACTTTGCTGCTGACGTTTCCTTTTACCGCTGTTTCCCCATGGGAGAGAGCAGCGTCACTGGCAGTGATCCTGGCGGCTTCCTGGATCGTGGAGAAGTGGAGGAAGGGGAGCTTTGGTTGGGGAGATGTCAAATTATGCAGTGTCTGTGCCCTTTCTTTCGGCTTTTCTTTTTTGTCATATTTTCGTTACAGTCTTGTCCTTGGCGGCCTGTTTGCATGCATTGCCTTATGGTCGGGACATGTTAAGAAACAGACCAGAATCCCCTTTGCCCCATGGATATCGATGACAATCTTGCTGCTGTTTCTTTGAAAAACGTCTGCGAAAACAGCTGTTTTCTGCTATAATGCTTCATAGAAAACAGTTTGGAGGCGAACGCATGGACCGTAAGCAGATCATCATAGATGAAATAAAGAAAAGTGAAAAGCCGCTCTCTGCATCAGCTCTGGCAAAAAAGCTGCATGTATCCAGACAGATCATCGTAGGGGATGTGGCATTGATCCGGGCTGCGGGAACACAGATCATTGCCACGCCGAGAGGCTATGTTTTGGAAGAAAAAAAAGAAGGCGTTGAAAAAAAACTGGCGGTATCGCATACCCGCGAACAGATTCAGGATGAGCTGTATACGATCATCGACCAGGGAGCAAGCGTGATCGATGTGATCGTTGAGCATCCGATTTACGGCCAGCTGGTAGGTCAGCTGCATCTTTCCTCCCGATATGATGTGGATCAGTTCCTGAACAAGATCGACGGCAATGAACCGTTAAGTCAGTTAACGCACGGGGTTCATCTGCATACGATCCGCTGCCGGGATGAAGCGGTATTTCACCGAGTGGAAGATGCATTGAGGAAAAAAGGATTACTGTATCAGAGATAGTTTTTATGATCATGGAGCTGTTCGAAGAAGAACAGTTTTTTTTCTTGGGTATGAACCGTGAAAGAACGGCGCATACTTTTAGTGAAAACAGCAGGGGAAAAGAAAAAGGATAACGTATAAATGGGATGAAAGGAGGAATAGCATGGATGTTCGGACATTATATACACAGGCAAAACAGGCCGCACCGGAGGAAGTGCTTCATCAGTGGCAGGATATCATGGAACAGTTTCTGCAGCGAAGGCAGGAACGTTTTGTCAGGATGAACCAGAAAGAACAGGCAGAGCATCTGATTTCGGAAGCCAATCACCGGGAAAGGGCGGGATTGTTTTCCTGTGAATCTTTCGGGATCGATCTTCATGTCGGAGATATTTGCTTTATAGACTTTGGTGCAGATGCTTATCAGTGCGAGATCGGTTTTCAGCATTTCGGCATTGTCATGAAAATGTATCACGGCAAGGCTTTTGTGATTCCGATGAGCGGCAATCCGCTGGCTTATCGTCAGGCTTTCGATGTATATGCCAATCCTAAGGGGAAAAAACATCTGATGCGTATCGGGAAGGTGCCGGGACTGAACAAGCCTTCTACTTTATTCCTGAATGACTGTAAATTTATCAATACGGCGCGCATCATTGATGTGAAGGCCCATATCGAAAAAAACAGTGATTTGTTTCAAAGCATTTATCATCGTATGCAGCAGGTGATCGGCTGATGCCTCTTTTCTTGAATGTGCGCACATTCCGACAAGTTTTTCTTTTGCGTTTTCCTACAATAGGGGGCGTGAGGTGATGCTGTGGAAAAGGCAGTGGTGAAGGATCATCGGGTCAGCCTTCATACAAATCTGGAAATAATTTTGTATCTGGGCGCAGGGGTATTTGTATCAATAGTGCCGCTGCGTTTTCAGTATCTGTTTTTATTTCCGTTGTTGACGTACGGTTATCTTCATAATCGCAAGGCAATTTTATTTTTTCTTTTTTCGCTGTCTCTGTTTTTTGTTGCTCTTTCTGTTTCAACAGCGTATCTGAGCATCTTGGGAATCATCATTTTTTTCCTTCTCGTACAATGTGCGGGGGCTGTGCGCGGTTCACTTCCGCTGTGGATGAGCGTGATCACTCTTGCTGTTCAGCTTCCCTTTGTCATTCAGCTGCAGGACTGGAAACTGATCGTGATGACAATGTCTCTGCTGGCGCTTTTGTATGGAGCACAGCTGGAAAACGGCGGGTGGATGCGCAATGAATGGCAGCATAATGACATCTGGAAAGGAACCTTTCTGGTTACCGCCTGTTTTACGGGGATTTATTATTTTCCGGATTTGACGGATGTGTTTTCTCTGACGGCGGGAATGCTGGTGATGATGGTCTGTCAGCCGCTTGCAGGATGTATGTTGCTGCTGCTGATGAATATTCATATATACGATTTTCCGCTGACTGCCTGTCTGGCCGTTGTGCTGCTGCACGCACCGATCGACAAAAGAATCAGTTCTCTTCTTTTTTTGCTGATCATGTGGATGTTGCAGCCGACTCTTGTCCAGGCCGTTACGGCCGGTATGGCATATGTCATAAAGCTGATGCAGTGGCAGCATGAACTGAAAAGAAATCCGGTCGTTTCAATGGATCTTCAGCAGGAAAAAGAACAGATCATGAAACGCCGGCTGCAAAACTATTCGGGTGTTTTTTATTCTCTTGGACAGTTCTATGAGGCCCAGCATCAGCAGGACAGCAATCTGCTGTATCAAATGGCGGACGGTGTGGCGCAAATGGCGCTTCAGCTCGGTGCCAAAACAAAGACAATGGATGAGAAGGCACTGAAAGAGGTGCTGGAAGGGTATCAGTTTACAGTGCATTCACTGAAAGTCGTTCAACAGGATGCGCAAATCCGCATCGAAGGTGTGATTGACCGGACAGCCAGAGCGGAAATCGATGAAACGTTAAAGCCGCTGCTGGATACGTTATATGCGACTTGTTTTCATTTGGAATATCTTAAGGAATCACGTCTGTTTTACCGTTCCTCAGACTTTGTTTTCAGCAGTTCACAGCATTACTGGGTGGATGCTTCCTATGATTCGATCAGTGTACGGGCATCCGGCAACGGTGATACATGTTCGATCTTTCGCCATGGGCCTTATACTATTTGTTCATTGTCGGACGGCATGGGGAGCGGAGAAGCGGCCGCAAAAAGCTCACTGCTGATCAGCGGCATCTTTCAGCGAATGATCGCCAGTGATATGGATGCCGTGCAGGCAGTGAAAACAGTCAACCGTCTGATGCACAGTGATATTTACGCAACATTGGATGTGATCTGCATCAATGTACATACCAGAAAAGCATATCTGATCAAGTCAGCTGCCTGTCCGACACTGCTGATCCGAAAAAAACGTTTGCTGCGTCTGGACGGCCGATCGCTCCCGGTCGGGATCTTAGAGGAAATCGAGCCTCACTGCATGGAGGTGCAGCTGCAGAAGGATGATGAGATCCTGATGGTAAGTGATGGTGTTCGGATGCAGGAAATCGAGCACTGGCTGCGCATGCGCCGTAGCGCATCCGTGCGTGATGAGCTCAATGAGCTGATGAGAGGGCTGCGTCTGCATGAACGCGAAGACGATACGACTGCGCTGTTGCTCCGTTTTGCGGAAACAGAATATAAACATGAAGCATAATGGTTGTGAAAAGCCGGCAGACCCGGCTTTTTTTAACGCGAAGAGAGAGGTGTGCATTTCAGGCGAAATCATTGCGTATTTAGCAGTGCTGTACTATAATACGGTCATGGAAAATCAAGTAAAAATGGATCAGTTGAAACAGGGCACATGGCTGGTCGGCGTCAGCGGCGGAGGCGACTCCATGGCCTTGCTGGATATGTGCCGAAGGGCAGGTGTCAATCTCCGCTGTGCCCATGTGAATTATCATCATCGGGAAACGGCAGACAGGGATCAGCAGATTTGCGAGCAGTACTGTTCCAAGTGGTCGATTCCCATCGATGTCCTGCATGCACAGACTTCAGAGACGGGAAATTTTCAGGCAAATGCCAGAAAAGACCGTTATGTCTTTTATAAGGAACTGTGTGAATGTCATAACTGCAAGGGTGTTTTGGTCGCTCATCAGCAGGATGATGTCCTGGAAACCTATTTGATGCAGAAACAGCGCGGATCTATTCCTCAGCGCTATGGTCTGTGCCGTGAAACCGACATATTCGATGTACATGTCGTTCGTCCGTTACTGGCTTATACGAGAGAAGAGCTGCGGGAATACTGCACCCGCTTTGCTGTCGTGTATGGCGATGACGAATCAAATTTCACGGATGATTATGAGCGCAACCGCATTCGCCATCATCAGCTGGAGAAAATGGACGAAAACATGCGGCTTTCTCTGCTGCAGAGAATGGAGGCGGATAATGCAAGGCTGTCTGTGCTGCAGAAAGAGAGCGAAGCATTTCTGAAAAGATGGAAGGGCAGCTGCAGAGAGCTGCTCGATCAAAAAGAAAGTGCCTTTATTCTGCAGTACTGGATCCGAAAACAGAGCGGCTGCTCACTTTCCATGGGGGCACAGCAGGATCTGCTGCGCAGGCTGTGCAGCTTGAAAACACAGTGGCAGCAGACTTTAACGGATCACTGGGTCTTAAAAAAGGAATATGATCAGCTGGTGGTGGATAAACTAGAAATGTGCGTTTTCGCATATGTCTATGATTCGCCTCAAATGCTGCAGACACCGTATTTTACGCTTTGTGATCAGGGAGAGCGGATCGAAGGTGTCACGCTGTCCAAAGACGATTTTCCGATCACGATCCGAAATGCAGCTCCAGGTGATGCGATCAAGCTTCGCTTCGGGACAAAGAAACTGCATCGATGGTTCATTGACCGTCATATTCCTCTTGATCAGCGCAGGTCTTGGCCGGTCATGGTCAATGCGGAGGGAACCGTGATCTTTGTGCCGAAAATTGGGTGTGATATTGCACATTTTTCTAACAATCCAACACTATTTATGATACAATAATCATTGTTCTGCATTGGGAGGATTTTTAGAGTGATAGATGTAATTGATCGTATTTTAGTAAGCGAAGAAGAAATTGTGAAACGCAGCAAGGAACTGGGAGCCTTGATCAGCGAAGATTACCGCAGGGAAAACAAGACACCGATCGTTGTCGGACTGTTGAAAGGAAGCGTTCCTTTCCTTGCCGAAATCATGAAACATATCGACTTGGATATCGAAATCGACTTTATGGATGTATCAAGCTATGATGGTGCCGAATCTGTCGGCGATGTAAAAATCAACAAAGATCTGGATAAATCAGTTAAGGGAGAATCAATCCTTTTGGTTGAAGACATCGTGGATACGGGACGAACTCTGAAAGAAGTAAAACAGATGCTTTACAATAAAGGTGCAGCAGATGTAAAAATCGTTTCACTGCTGGACAAGCCTGAACGCCGCGTGATTGAAATTGACGCGGATTACGTAGGATTTAAGATCCCGAATGAGTTTGTGGTCGGCTATGGTCTGGATTACAACCAGAAATACCGTAATCTTCCATACATCGGTGTATTGAAGCCTGCGGTTTACGAAAAATAAAAACAAACTGCAACGCAGAGGAGGTTTGAAATAATGAAAAAATGGATGAATTATCTGCCATATGCACTTGTGATCATTATTCTCGCCTCACTTATTGTATTCAGCAATGACAGCAGGACGCAGAATTTTGATTATTCCACGTTCATGCAGGAAGCTGAGAAAATGACTTTCCAGCAGTCTTCAATGTCTGTGGGCAGCACTGTGATTGATGTACAGGGTACCTATAAGAATGAAGACGGAACAACACGCAACTTTACAGTAAGTGTGCCGAAAACAGATGAGAACATACAGTGGCTGACGGATACACTGGGAGAGGGGAAGATCGCAGTATCTGATCCGAACCGTGAAAATCAGTTCATCAATGTGCTTTTTAACCTGCTTCCCGTACTGCTGATGATCGGAGCTTTCTTTATCATTTTTTCCAAGATGAATGCCGGAGGCAACAACAAGGCCTTTGATTTTGCAAAGTCCCGTGCCAAGATTCAATCAAATGTGAAGGTACGATTCAAGGATGTTGCCGGCTGTGATGAGGAAAAAGAGGAAGTCCGTGAAATCATCGACTATCTGAAAAATCCAAAACAGTTTACGGATATGGGAGCCCGTATCCCGAAAGGTTTGTTGATGGTAGGTCCGCCGGGAACCGGTAAGACCCTGCTTGCCAAAGCTGTGGCCGGAGAGGCAGATGTACCGTTCTTCTCGATCAGCGGTTCTGATTTCGTGGAAATGTTCGTCGGTACAGGTGCCAGCCGTGTCCGTGACATGTTCAAGAAAGCACAGCAGGCTGCGCCTTGTATCGTGTTTATCGATGAAATCGATGCGGTCGGACGCCAGCGTGGTGCCGGCATGGGCGGCGGCAATGACGAGCGTGAACAGACACTGAACCAGCTGCTTGTAGAGATGGACGGAATGGGCGAAAACAAAGGAATCGTCATCATCGCGGCAACGAACCGTCCGGATGTATTGGATCCGGCCCTGCTGCGAAGCGGCCGTTTTGACCGCCAGATCACGGTGAGTCTTCCGGATAAGAAAGGACGCGAGGCGATCCTGCGTGTTCATGCCCGCAATAAAAAGCTGGCCAAGGATATCTCTTTGGAAAGTCTTGCACAGCGTACACCTGGCTTTTCAGGTGCCGACCTGGAGAATGTGCTCAATGAGGGTGCGATCCTCGCGGTTCGTGATCATCGCAAAATGATCACGATGGATGACCTGGATGAGGCAATTGACCGTGTCATGATGGGACCGGCCAAGAAATCGAAAAAATACAATGATGATGACAAGCGTCTGGTTTCTTATCATGAAGCGGGTCATGCGGTCATCGGAATCAAGCTGAAAGATGCTGATATGGTACAAAAGGTGACTATCATTCCGCGCGGGGAAGCCGGCGGCTATAACCTGATGACACCGCGGGAAGAGAAATACTTCCATCGCAAGCGTGAATACATGGCACAGATTACCGGCCTTTTAGGCGGCCGTGTGGCAGAAGAAATCGTATTCGGCGAGATCAGTGCCGGTGCCGTGAACGATATCGAAAAGATCACTAAGATTGCCAAGGCAATGGTACGTGTCTTCGGTATGTCATCACTGGGACCGATCCAGTATGCGGATCCGCAGGGAAATGTTTTCCTTGGACGTGACTACAACAACGGCAACAACTATTCTGCCGGCGTAGCTGCCGAAATCGACAAGGAAGTCCGTAAGATCGTTGACGAGTGCTATGAGGACTGCAAACGCATCCTGAGCGAAAACCGTGATCTGCTGGATCTGATCGCAAATTCCCTGTTTGAGGAAGAAACGCTGACAAAAGAACAGATCAACAATCTGGTTGAATACGGAACATTGACTTCTCCGCAGGAGGAAGCTGAAAAAGTGCAGCAGGAACAGCCTGTGGAAGAGACGCCGAATGAAGGAGAGGCTTCTGACGATAACGGACAGGAGACTTCTGCCGGTAATGAACCCGAAGAACCTCAGGTTTCAGACGAAGAAATGGAAGAAGCTTTAAAAGAGCTGACAAAACATTGATCATGAAGCAGGGCTGGAAGCCCTGCTTTCTCTTATGTTATACTAGTAAAGCGAACAGGAGGAGACTGTTATGAAGGACTATTTACTAAAAGCAGTTGCATGCAATGAGCATGTACGTATTTATATTTGTTCGACGACAGCACTGGTGGAGGAAGCCAGGACACGCTTCGACTTGTGGCCGACAGCTTCCGCGGCGTTAGGACGGACCCTGACTGTCGGATCTATGATGGGAAGCATGCTGAAAAGCGATAAGGAACAGCTGACCATCCGCATCAACGGCGGCGGGCCGATCGGTACTGTACTGGTCGATGCATACAGCGACGGACATGTCCGCGGTTTTGTATCCAATCCGCATATTCATTATCAGTACAATGATACCGGAAAGCTGGCCGTCGGCATTGCCGTCGGAAAAGAAGGAACGCTGGAAGTCATCAAGGACATGGGCATGAAGGAAAACTGGTCCGGTGCGGTTGCTTTGCAAAGCGGAGAGATCGGCGATGATTTTGCTTATTACTTTACCGTAAGCGAACAGACACCTTCGGCAGTCAGTGTCGGTGTGCTGGTCGATACGGACAATCACATTATTTCAGCAGGCGGCCTTATCCTGCAGATGATGCCGGATGCGGATGAGGAAGATATCCGCCGCTGCGAAGAAGCATTGTCAAAGCTGGCACCGATGTCGACACTGATCAAGGAAAAAGATTCGCTGGAACAGATCCTGGAAGAAATGTTTGATGATGTCAAGATTCTGTCCTCCCAGGATGTATGTTTCAAATGTCATTGCTCGAAGACAACGATGAAACGAGTGCTGACGACCCTGAGCATGGATGAGATCGACAAGATGATCGATGAAGACCACGGCTGTGAAATTACCTGCAATTTTTGCAACGAACGCTATCATTTCAGTGAGGAGGAGCTGCGTGACCTTAAACAGTTTATCGAAAACTTTAGCCGCAAAAACTAGCTGGTCGATCCGTGATGTGGAGATTGCCAACCGTCTGGTCATCGCGCCGATGGCAGGGGTTTCCAATATTGCCTTTCGCAGCATCTGCAAGCGGTTCGGGGCCGGACTTGTCTGTGCCGAGATGGTCAGCGACAAGGCTCTGTATTATGATAATGTAAAAACACTGCATATGACGCAGGTCATGGATGATGAACATCCGATGAGCCTGCAGATTTTCGGACATGATATTGAAAGCATGGTCTATGCGGCAAAACTGTTGGATCAGCAGACAGGCTGTGATATCATCGATATTAATATGGGATGTCCGGTGAATAAAGTGATCAAGGCGCATGCAGGAAGTGCACTGATGAAGGAGCCTGAACATGCGCAGAAACTGGTGGAGGCCGTCGTTGCGGCGGTGCAAAAGCCTGTGACCGTGAAATTTCGATCCGGATTCGACAGCGCACACATCAATGCGGTAGATTTTGCCAAACGGATGGAAGCTGCCGGAGCAAGTGCGATATGTATCCACGGCCGGACCCGTGCCCAGATGTATGAAGGAAAGGCAGATTGGGGCATCATTGCGGATGTCAAACGTGCTGTGCAGATTCCTGTGATCGGCAACGGAGATGTGCGCAGCGTGGAAGATATGGTGCGCATGTTTGAGGAAACGAATGTGGATGCTGTTGCGATCGGCCGCGGCGTGCTGGGAGATCCATGGCTCATTCGTCAGTGTTCCCATTATCTGACACATGGAGAAAAGCTGCCTCAGGTGACATATCAGGAACGTTTTGCCATTGCCCGCGAGCATGCCCGAAAGCTGACAGTACTTAAAGGAGAAAATGTCGGAATGAAAGAGATGCGGGGACATGCCACATGGTATATCAAAGGCCTGCCGGGCAGTCATCCGGTCAAGGAAAAACTTTCACGTATCGCAACTTATGCGGAATTTGATCATATTTTGCGGGAATATGAAGAAATGCTGGACAACCATGCATAAGAAAACAAAACAGGAACCTTGAGATCATCCTGGTCATTTTTCAGGATGAAATTCACAGTTCCTGTTTTTTGTTTATGAAAAACTAAAGATCATGCTGCTTTATCTGAGTGAGCCCCAACAGATAATCGGCAGATACATGATATAACAAACACAGTGACACTAAATGGCGGATCGGAAGCTCGTTCGCTCCTCTTTCATATCTGGCATACATCGTTTGCGATGTTTTGAGGTAATCAGCAACTTCTGTCTGCGTGTAGTCATGATCTTCCCGAAGATCACGCATTCTTTTTATCAAAACCGCATTTGTCATTCAATCACCATCTGAAATATAGCATAGTACAAATATTTACTATTGATTCTAGTAAATATTTGTACTAATATATCTTTAGAAGAATGATATAAAGTATGGCAATAAGGAGGATTTTTATGTCAAGAACAATTCGCAGGATTAGCTTTAACGGGGATCAGAAAGAAACTGAAGAAAGGATTCATGATTTCTTAGTACAAGAGGATTATAGAGAAATAAATTATGATAGAGAAATAGTATGGAAAAAAGGAACTGGGATAATGTCAGCAATGCATTATATTAAGATTGAATTTAAAAAAAATGAATTAGTTATATCTGGATGGGTTCGCATTGGCATAGGAGATGCGGCAGGGAAAGAGCAGGCTCTATCTGGAATTTTAGGGATGGTACCAAAAAAAGCAGTCTTAAAAACGATAAAAGAATTGGAAGCAATGATAGTATAGGAGTGAAAGCAAATGATTTTGAGAAAAGTAAGCAAAATTGCATTTATTTTCGTTTTGTTGTTGAATAGTTTCCTACTAGGCGGATGTTCGTCCAACTCTATCGTAGGGACATGGAAAGAGGTTGAAAGGAATGGAACAATGGCATTTTATGAAGATGGTACTTGTTCAGATGTTCCTGTAAAAACTCTAACAAGTGCAGATCCTGTTTCTTACGTAATCCAAGAGGATGGAAAACTGATTTTTACAATGGAATGGGATGGTAATATTGAATATGATAAAGCTGAAACAAAAGAGGAAGCAATGGATGATTATGATTTATATTATTTAGAAGGCGATACATTAGTATTACGGAAAACTGAATATGTAAGGCAATAATATTGAAAGTATAAAATTGAGTAGACTATGGAATATATTACAACTGTATATAATCCTAGTCTTTTTGCATTTTTAAGAAACGTTGTAATCTGCTTTTTTGTGAACGGTGCGGTTTTGCTGGAAGGATGTTTTGCCGGCTTAGCTGCGGGAACCTGGAAAGAAAAGATGGGGAACATACGATGGTCTTTCACGGAAACGGAACGTGTGCGGATGTGCCGGTAAAGACATTGACGGGTGCTGATCCGGTTTCCTATGTGATCGAAAAAGACGGGACACTGGTCTTTACCATGAAATGGGATGGCAAAATAGCATATGAAAAAGCAGAAACAAAGGAAGAAGCACTGCAGGATCCTCATTTATATTACTTACAGGAAGACACATTCATATTGAAAGAAAAGGAGTATACAAGACAATAAAACGACCGTGAAGCGGATGAGATGGGAAATGCTGGTCAACAAAGAACAAAACATGTCAAAAAGGGACGGGATTAAAAACTTTTCTAACAAAACAAGTTATTTTATAATAAATGTACAAGGTATTTCATGAAGAAAAAGGTGGGAGAGAATGAAATTAACGATTGAACATTTACAAAAGAAATTTGAGAAAAAAGAAGTGCTGAAAGATATCAGCTTTACTTTTGAAGAAGGTAAGATCTACGGTTTGCTGGGGCGTAACGGTGCGGGAAAGACGACCCTGTTTAATTGTTTGAATCGGGATCTGACGGTCGGCGGAGGAACTTTTTATATTGAAGAGGGCATCGAAAAGCACGATCTGCAAATCGAAGATATCGGCTATGTGCTTTCAACTCCGCAGGTACCTGAATTCCTTACGGCCAGGGAGTTTTTAAAGTTCTTTTTGGAAATCAACGAAAAAACGATTCCGAATCAAAAATCTCTGGATGAATATTTTGATTTCATCAATATCGAAAAAGAGGACCGTGACCGTTTATTGAAAGATTTTTCGCACGGCATGAAGAACAAGATGCAAATGCTGATCAACATCATAGCCCATCCGAAAGTGTTGCTGCTGGATGAACCGCTGACTTCACTGGATGTAGTCGTTGCGGAAGAAATGAAATCGATCCTGCGTCAGCTGAAAAAGGACAGCATTCTGATCTTGTCCACGCATATCATGGAGCTGGCACTTGATTTATGTGACGAGATCGTCGTGTTGAATCACGGCGTATTAAAAGAAATCCCGGGAACAGAAAATGAAGATGCGTTCAAGGAAAGCATTCTCAATGCGCTGCGGGAGGAAGACCATGTTTAATACATTTCGGATCGCCCTTCGGCTGCGGATTGCATATCGTATCAATACGATCATTTATTCGCTGAAACAGGTACCGCTGCTGGGAGATATGCTGCCTTCCGCGCTGTATGCTGCCAAGGGCTTAAAAAGCTTTGCCTGCATATGCGCAGTCATATGGGAGTTCTTTTCCATGCTGGTAAAAAACGGTCTGTATCTGATCGTCCTTATGTTTGTTCCGATGCAGCTGCTGTCATTGCCTTATGATGCATTTGCGCATATTTATTTCTTTTTGTCCATTGCCGGTGCAGTGTCAAACTGCTATATGTTTGATCCTACCAAAGACAAATATTATGCCATTATACTGATGCGCATGGATGCAAGACAGTATTCGATCAGTCAGCATCTGTATACCATTGGCCGTGTGTTTGTCGGAACACAGTTTGTTTTATTGTTTCTGGCAGCTAATCTGCAGGCACCGTTGTGGCTGTGCAGCATTCCTTTCGGCGTTGCCGGCATGAAGACGCTCAGTGTCGCTTTGTCGCTTCGCCGGTTTGAAAAAAGCGGATTCGTACGCAATGAAAATGCGCCGGAAAAGCTCAGCTGGACGATTATCGCACTTTGCTGGCTGGCGGCTTATGCGGCTTTGCCTGTGAAAATCTTTCTTCCTTCTGTTCTCATTGTCGCTTTGGTGGCATTGTGTGTGGTCGGCGGATCGCTGTTGTTCCCTTATTTGTGGCGCTGTTCCCTGTATCGTCCGCTTGCCCAGCAGCTGTTGAATCAGAAAAATTCGGCAGTCAGCTTAAATCTCAACAAAATAACCAAGGAATCTTATCAGAAAAAAATCGACAACGACGAAAATATTTCGAGCAATAAAAAGGGATGTGTGTATTTTAATGATCTGTTTGTCAAGCGGCACCGCCGCATGCTGTGGCGTTATGCCAAATGGCTGGCAGCGATCATTGCGATCTTGGATATAGCCGCGATCGTCACTTTGCTGTATTTTCCTTTCCTGCATCAGGAAGCGCATGAGGTTGCCATTCAGAGCCTGCCTTATCTTACGTTCCTCATCTATGCTTTTCATTCCGGAAAAAATGTCGTACAGGCAATGTTTCACAACTGTGACCACAGCATGCTTACGTATTCATTTTACCGCCGCAGGGACGTCGTTCTCTCCTTGTTTCGCTGTCGTTTGTTCGATGTGATCCGGATCAATCTGCTGCCGGCGTTCGTGCTTGCCGTTGGTTATGCGGGCATCCTGTTTGTTTGTGACAGCAGCGATCTGATCACGTGTGCGGTTGCAGTGATCAGCATACTGGGCATCAGTGTCCTGTTTTCCATTCACTTTCTGGCCTGCTATTATCTGCTGCAGCCATATAATGCGGCAACGGAAACAAAAAGCAGCACATACGGTATCGTGATGGGAATCACGTACGCTGTCTGCTACTGCTTTATCTATCTGCGCATCGATACATTCCTGTTCGGCCTGCTGATGATCATATTCTCTGTTGTATACGGAAGCATCACTTATTATCTGGTCGGACGTTACGCACTCAAGACATTCAGGCTACGTCCTTGATAAACCCTTTGACAGACAGTTCATGCTGTCTGTTTTTTATGAAAAACTTGCATTTTGTAAAAATTTAATTATAATTTACGTGTCAAAGACAGGGGCGCATTGTGAATGATGCTGAGATGTGCGTAAGCCGGTCCCTCATGACCTGATCTGGGTAGTGCCAGCGTAGGGAGTCTGTTGTTTTTTCAGTTATCCTTACGCCTCACTTAATGGAGGTGTTTTTTTATGAATTCAAAAGTTAAAGATCTGGTTTTTATGGCAATGTATGCCGCATTATTTGCGGTACTGGATGTGTTTTCCAATGAGTTTATCCCGTTTCTGCAGATGCCTAAAGGCGGAAGCATCGGTGTATCGACCGTTGTGCTGTTGGTATGCAGCTATCATCTGGGCTGGAAGAAAGCGGTGCTTTCCGGTCTGATCTCTGTTTTGGTACAGTTCGTGACCGGTCCGATGTATGTATCCAATCTGCTTGGCTTTTTTTTGGATTATCTGTTTGCGTTTTCCATCTACGGGATCGCCAGTCTGTTTCCTAATTTCGGATATATTTATACCGGTGTGATCATTACCAATTTTCTGCGTTTTGCCAGCCATACGATCGGCGGTGTACTGGTATGGGAGACACCGCTGCGGGGCTCCATCACATACAATGCACCGTATATGATCGCTACCTGCATCGTCGGCATGATCCTGGTACCGATCATCGTGAAGCGTCTTCCGCTGAACCGGCAGTAATGAAACCGACAAGAGGATCATCATCTGATGATCCTTTTTGTTTTATAATGAAGGGAGAGAAAGGAGCAGTGATCCGATGTATGTCCTGAATGAAAAAGAGGAACAGTTTTTCGTCAAGCACCGAAGAGCAGTGCCGATCTATCAAACTTTTAAGGAAAAGCTTTTGCGCCTGTTTCCGGATACGTTTGTTTATGTACAGAAGACGCAGATCACATTTGCCAATCGGCATGTGTTTGCGTGCGTTTCTTTTCTGCGAGTCAGAAAAAAGGGGGAACTTCCCGCTCCTTATCTGACTGTCACCCTTGGCATGCCTTACCGTTTGCATACAGACAGAGACATGGCGGTCAGCGAACCGTATCCGGGCCGGTGGACGACACATTTTGTCATCAGCTCATCTGATCAGCTGGATGATGTTTTCTTTCATTGGCTGACAGAGGCCTATGCATTTGCAATGGAGAAATAAGGACATTTTTGATTGACAATCGAAATGGATGTGATTATAGTATAGATATGTGTCTTGACACATATCTATACTAGGTAGGGGGAATTGTCCATGAGTCAGTCAAAAAAACATGTTCAGATGATGTGCATTACCGCAATGCTGATCGCAATCGGTATCCTGGTTCCCATCATCTCGCCAGTCAAGATTATCTTAGAGCCTATGTCTTTTACATTGGGATCTCATGTTGCCATCATGGCCGCAATGTTTGTATCGCCGATGACCGCTCTGGGTGCGGCAATCGGAACGACCGTCGGATTTTATCTGTATGGTTTTACGCTTCCGGTCGTGCTTCGTGCCCTGAGTCATGTTGTATGGGCCTATGGCGGAGCTTTGTATCTGAAAAAGCATCCGGATTTATTCAGCAGTCCGTGGAAGATCCTTGTTTTTAATTTTATCATCGGTGTGATCCACGCATTGTGCGAAGTTATCATCGTATTGCCGATGTATGGCGGCTATGATGCTTCAGAGCTGTTTTATCTGCTGTTTATGCTGGTAGGCATCGGTTCTTTGATCCACAGCATGGTGGACTTTACCATTTCGCTGCTGGCTTGGAAAGTAATTGCGAAAAGCAGCGCAATGCAGAATCTGGCAACTGTCAAAGAAGTCCGTTTATCCACTGAACATAATTAAAAAAGGAAACTGTACGACAGTTTCTTTTTTTATGCATCTTAATTCATGTCCAGTGCATGTTGCCTTACTTTTGTTTTCTTTTTTCAAGCCGTTTCTTATAATGAAGATGCCGGGGATGGTGGTGGAAATATGAAAATCAAATTGCTTTGTCAGAAAACAAAAGAAGAACAGTACCGGCGGGAATTGCTGGATGGGAACATAGAATTCGCTGTTCCTGCGGATCTCATTGTCAGTGAACCGCAGTTTTTGTCAGATGATTTATTTTTGTATGAGGAAGAGGGCGTTGCCCTGGTAGACCCAAATGAAATTCTTTATATCGAAAGCATACAGAACATGCTGGAAATACATGCATTGCATCGGGTATTCCATGTCAAAGAACCGTTATATCAGATGGAAGCCCGACTGTATCCGAAAGGCTTCCTCCGCATTCATAAGTCGTTTCTGGTCAACCGCAGGCATATCCGTCAGATCAAGACATCATTAAATATGAAATATACGCTGGTATTGAGCAACAAAGAAACACTGGAAGTTTCACGTTCCTATTATTATCAGTTTAAAGAGGAAATCGGGTTTTAGGAGGTGAGGAACATGCTGAATCAGATGCAGGATCAAGTCAGTTTTATGGCCGGTGCCGTGCTGGCCGGTATCGTTTTGTTTATCAGTTACAAACTGATCTATGAATGGAGGGCCAACCGTGCGTTGGCAGGGAAGAAAGTCCGTTTTGCCCTTCCTTCGCTGAAGATAGTCATGCTCATGTATGGTGCGCTCATCTTCTGTCTGCTCTTTTATATGGTACAGCAGCAGGTCCGTGAACAAAAAAACGTTTGTCCCGAAGGCGGTGTTGTAAATCGGCAGGTGCTGAATACCGAGTTAAGCGAAATGAAAGAGAAAATACAGGCATACCATGAAGAACATGAAGGCAATCTTTACATACAGGAGATGCGGGATGACCCGTATTTCGATCTGATCATGTATCAGAACAGTGAGGATGATGCTTATTTACTGCTGATCCGCCCGAAAGAAACCTTCAGGATCGATCCCGATCATTATTATCGTCTGTATTTTGTCAGTAAAAACAAAGTCGGTTCTGCTTCATCGTGGACCACTATTTCGGGAAGCGAACTGCAAGATGGCTTCTTTGCATTTGAATCAGGTGAGATCCGGGATGAGCGATGCGGGCTGATCACGAACGAATATCGTGTGGTTTCTTTTGGCAATGATCCAGACGGAAAATACCTGGATCATACATTGTCTGTCCAGGTACGCAAGGAGGTGCATGAGCAATGAAGAAAAGTGTGGTATGCGTATTACTTGCCTGGATGGTGCTGCTTGGCGGATGCAGCACACAGCCCTTGGAAGTAAAGGGGATTTCGGGCATATCCTGTATAATAAGCGAAGGTACGAATCTCGGTGAAGAAATTTATATTGAAAGCAATCAGCCGCTGATCCATGCACAGGTGGAATCGCTTGTCGATCTGGAGGGAGCTGAAATCTTTACGCCGGCTTTCAGCAATGAGAGCTTTTCGGAATTTGAGGACAAAGAAAAAGGGTATCGCTATGTGCTGCGCTTTATCGTCAATCAGGCGCCGAATGCGAAAAACTGGTATCATTTCACTGAAGCAAAGATCACGGCGGAAAGTGAAAAAGAAAAAAAGACGATCACGGTTTCTTTGGATCATTCCTATGAAGTAAAGGAAAGCGATGCGTTTACTGACTGGATGCATGAACGATCGGTGTTTTACGGCTGGAATCATCTGGATTTCAGTGATGTCCTGCCGCAGGGGGCGCAGGTTCTGGATATCAGCACATTGGATGCCAGGGCGCAGCTGGAGCTGGATACTGCTCTGCCGCTGACGATCGATGAAGGGCATGAGGGGGTCACGATCAACAAGATCGTGATTGAAGAACCGTATCAGTATTATTCCGGCGGTTTTGTCATCACGTATCGCTTATCTGAAGACGGCGAATCGTATACCGGATACCTGCCGGAAAACTGGTGGCCGCTGACTGACTCCGGCGGAGGAATATAAGACGGCGGGCTTTGTCTTTGAAAAGGCAAAGCTCTTTTTTTTGTATAGAGAAACCGTGAAAAACAAAAACTAATTCAGAGCAAAGAGAGAAGAGGGCGGACCGAAGTGAAGGCCGCAGGATGGTAAGTTTAGTAATTGAAAACAAAAAATTTAATAATATTGAAATACATGTTGCATTTGAGACATCAGCGTGTATAATATTCTTGTTTGGTTTTAGTGAACGAAAAGTTTAGAACTACAAAACAGGAGGTGCATGCCATGGATATAGGGAAGAAGATCAAGGAGCTGCGTCTCTCCAATGATCTGACATTGGAGGAGCTGGCGAGCCGCAGCGAGCTGACCAAAGGGTTTCTTTCACAGGTAGAGCGTAATCTTACCAGTCCCAGCATCTCGACTTTAGAGGATATACTGGAAGCGCTGGGTACTGATCTTTCGCATTTTTTCCAGCAGGAAAAACAGCAGAAGATCGTATTTCATACTTCTGATTTTTTTGAAGACGAGCGTGATGAGTATAAGATCGAATGGATCGTTCCTAATGCACAGAAAAATGACATGGAGCCGATCCTGCTGACGCTCCAGCCGGGGGCGAAAAGCATGGAGATGCTTTCTCACAGCGGCGAGGAATTCGGCTATGTGCTGAAAGGCAGCGTACTGCTTGTGAAGGGAAATCGAAGCTATCGTGTCAAAGCAAAGGAGACCTTCTATATCGAAGGAACAGAAAGTCATTATTTAAGCAATCCGGGCAGTGTCGAAGCCAGGATCTTATGGATCACGACACCGCCGATGTTTTAGGGGAGGACGAAGTCATGGAACAGAAAAAACTGATTCAGTTTCGCAATATCGTAAAAGATTTTGACGGACAGATCGTGCTGAAGGGCATTAATCTGGATATTTATGAAAATGAATTCGTAACGCTGCTGGGACCAAGCGGCTGCGGGAAAACAACGCTTCTTCGCATTCTGGGAGGCTTTCTGGAGGCCAATGAAGGGGCAATCATCTTTGACGGTGAAGACATTGCCAAGGTGCCGCCGCATAAGCGCGAACTGAATACGGTATTTCAGAAGTACGCCCTGTTTCCGCATATGAGCGTATATCAGAATATTGCATTCGGTCTGAAGATCAAAAAAATGAGCAAGGATGTCATTGAACAGAAGGTCATGAAAATGCTCAAGCTGATCGGTCTGGAAGGATACGAAGACAAAAATGTCACGCTGCTTTCCGGAGGACAGCAGCAGCGTGTGGCGATTGCCCGTGCCCTGGTCAATGAACCGAAAGTGCTGCTTCTGGATGAGCCGCTGGGTGCTTTGGACCTCAAGCTGCGCAAGGAGATGCAGTATGAACTGAAACGGATCCAGCAGGAAGTCGGTATTACCTTTATTTATGTTACGCATGATCAGGAAGAAGCGCTGACCATGTCAGATAAAATCGTTGTCATGAAGGACGGCGAGATTCAGCAGGTAGGTACGCCTCAGGAAATCTACAATGAGCCGATCAACCGTTATGTTGCCAACTTTATCGGAGAAAGCAATATCATTCCGGCAGTGATGCTGGAGGACTACAAGGTCAAATTCGATGATATCGTTTTTGACTGCGAAGACCGTGACTTTAAGGAAAAAGAACCGGTTGATGTCGTGATTCGTCCGGAGGACATTGATATCGTGGATGTGAAAGACGGAAAACTGAGCGGTGAAGTGCTCAGTGTCCTGTTCAAAGGTGTTCATTATGAAGTAATGGTGGAGACACTGCCGGGTACTTCCGTAACAGTGAACATGCATGTGATCGGCAACCGTGACGTTACCAGCGAAAACGGGAAGGAAAAAATCAGTGCCAATGACTTCTATGTCGATATTGAAGATCTGAAGGATCTCGATGACAAAGAAATCGTTGCCCGTGCGGATGCGCAGGCATGGGATCCGGAAACCGATGAATATATTTCGATTTCCAAGATCGAATATGATCTGAAAGAGGAACTGGGTGAATATCCGGTTACCTTCAGTACTTCCTCCGGAACCAGCGTACAGAGACGTATCTTTGTCGTGAATCAGCCTTTTGTTAAAAATGAACGTGCCAATGAGGCTGTCATGGCATTCAACTTCTTTAAGACAGTGGATGAAATTACCGAATCTGTAGCACTGGATACGGATCTGAAGACATGGGCCAATGCGCAGGCATGGAAGCTGAGTGATGAAGATCAGTCAGTGGATATCAGTGTTGATTATGATTTTGACGATGAGAATATCAAAGAAGGTGTCTATAAGATCACGTTCTGGACAACAGGCCGTGAATTTAAGATTCATACGACAGATTATGTGGAAGAAGGCAAAGAGGTCGGCTTGACTTTCTTCCCGTGTGATATTCATGTCATGGAGAAGATGGGATTCTGATGAAACGTTTTTCACAGCTTGCCGTTCCCTATGTGGTCTGGGTCATTTTGATGATCCTGCTGCCGATGCTGCTGATCCTGTTTTATGCCTTTACGACCAGCGGCAACGAGATTGTCAATTTTACCTTTACTTTTGACCACTTTATCCGCTTTTTTACCGACCAAGATTTTTTGCTGATCTTGTGGCGATCTTTGATCATCGCTTTTAAAACAACGATCATTTGTGTTTTGCTCGGCTATCCGATCGCTTATTTCATTGCCCGCAGCTCAGACCGTGTGCGCAATATTCTCGTGCTTGCGATCACTTTGCCGACATGGATCAATATGTTGGTCCGTACGTATGCCTGGATCGGTCTGCTTTCCGACGGAGGGATCCTGTCTACGATCCTCGGTTTCTTCGGGATGGGAGATACAGAGCTTCTTTATACCGAAAGTGCCGTTCTGCTTGGAATGGTGTATAACTTCATTCCGTTCATGATCCTGCAGATCAACACGTCGCTGTGCAAAATGGATCATTCTTTGCTGGAAGCAAGTGCCGACTTAGGGGCAAATAAGGTGCAGACATTTTTACGGGTGACTTTTCCGCTGTCACTGTCCGGTGTCATCAGTGGGATCGCCCTTGTGTTCCTGCCGGCTGTCAGTTCCTTCTTTATTCCGAAGCTTTTGGGCGGAGGACAGTTCTTCCTGATCGGTAACGTGATCGAGAACCAGTTCATCACTGTCGGAGAATGGAACTTCGGTAGTGCGATCTCAATGATCATGGCGGTGATCATGATGCTTTGCATGTATCTGATCCGCCGCGTGGATGAACACAACAGCGGAGGGAGGAAGAAGAAAGCATGAAAAAGGAAAAAAGACTGTTTGGAAAAACACTGATGGGGCTTAGCCTTTTGTTCTTCTATCTGCCGATTGTCTTTATGATCATCTTTTCTTTCAACTCCGGTCGTTCACTGACAAATTTCGAAGGATTTTCGCTGATGTGGTATGAACGTATGTTCCATAACAGAGATATGATGGAATCTTTATATACGACGATATCCATTGCGCTGATTGCCACTGTGGTATCGACGCTGCTGGGAACGATCAGTGCGATCGGTTTGTCAAAAAGCCGTAAATTTCTGAAGAAAACAGTCCTGCAGCTGAATGATTTTCCGATCATGAACCCGGAAATCGTTACAGCGATCGGATTGATGCTTCTGTTTATCACGTTTCATATCGAACGCGGCTACATGACGATGCTGCTGGCACATATCGCTTTCTGTACACCGTATGTGATCTTAAGTGTCATGCCGAAGATCCGTTCGCTGGATCCGAATCTTGCAGATGCAGCGATGGACCTTGGCGCAACGCCTTGGCAGGCACTGACCAAAGTACTGGTGCCGCAGATCATGCCGGGCATCGTTTCCGGTGCGCTCATTGCCTTTACGATGTCATTTGATGACTTTATCATTTCCTACTTCGTTACCGGAGGAGGCGTCAAAAACTTAAGCATCATGGTATATACCATGAGCAAACGGGTCAACCCGAGCATCAATGCAATATCTACACTGGTTGTAGTATTGATAACGATAGTCCTGGTGATTATCAATGTTGTACCTGTAATTAGGGCAAGAAGGGAGAGAAAACATGAAAAAATTACTGGCTAGTGCACTTGTCGGTGCAATGGCGCTGACCATGACAGGCTGCGGCTCATCTTCCAAGGGAGACCGTGAATTTGAAGGTCAGACACTTCATCTGTATAACTGGGGAGAATATATGGGTGAAAATTTAATTGCGGGTTTCGAAGAGGAGACTGGCGCAACAGTCAAGGTGGATTACTTTGATTCCAATGAACAGATGTATATCAAGGTGGCAAACGGGGAGTCATTTGATGTTCTGGTACCAAGTGACTATATGATCGAGCGTCTGATCCAGGAAGATCTGCTGCAGAAACTGGATAAAGATGCGATCACTAACATTGATCTGCTCACCGACGGTGTCATGGGCTTGGACTATGATCCGAACAATGAATATTCCATTCCGTACTTCTGGGGTACAGTGGGAATTGTTTATGATAAGGAAAAAGTAAGCGAAGAAGATTTGGAAAAAGAAGGATACAATATTTTCCTGGATACAAAGTACAAGGGAGATATCTATCTGTATGATTCAGAACGCGACAGCTTCATGATGGCGCTGAAGGCGCTTGGTTATTCCATGAACACGGAAAATGAGGATGAACTGAATGAAGCATATGAATGGCTGCTGCAGTGTGTGGAAACAATGGAACCTGAAATCGTAACAGATGAGATCATTGACAATATGGCACAGGGAAGAAAGGCACTCGGTCTGATTTATTCCGGAGATGCGGCTTATGTCATGAGCGAAAATGAAAATATGGGATTCTATATGCCAGAGACCGGTACGAACCTTTGGTCAGATGCCATGGTCATTCCTAAAAATGCGGAAAATCCGGAACTGGCGAATGCCTTCATCAACTATGTATGTACATATGAAGCAGCGATGGACAACTCAAGCTTTGTCGGTTATACATCTCCGAATGAAGAAGTAATGAACGAACTGAGCGGTCCGGGCGGTGATTTTGAAGGTATCAATGCTTACATTCCGCGTACCGACAATAAAAACGACGAAGTCTTCAAATATGATGCAAAGACCCGTACGATCATTGCGGAGCTCTTCAGCAAAGTAAAGGTTGCCGCAAGCAACGCATAACAAAAAAAGATGATTTGAACGATCTCATTCAAATCATCTTTTTTTATAATTTGATAAAGACAGGCAGATCTTATTTTGAATACACATTATTGCCCAGTGTATCGATAGCTACTGTGACCGGAAAGTCCTTGACTTCCAGTTTGGTAATGGCTTCCGCCCCGAGATCTTCGAAGGCAACCGGTTCGACTTTGCTCACGCATTTTCCAAGCAGAGCACCGGCCCCGCCGATAGCGACGAGATAAACGGCTTTGTTTCTGACACAGGCATCAGTGACCGGCTGTGTCCGATATCCTTTGCCGATCGTCGCCGTCAGTCCCAGATCATAGAGGCGAGGTGCGTAAGCATCCATACGCATGCTGGTTGTCGGTCCGGCGCTGCCGTAAATGTGGCCCGGCGGTGTCGGTGTAGGACCGACATAATAGATGATCTGTCCCTGCAGAGGCAGCGGCAGTTCTTTCCCCTGATCCAGCAGATCGTTTAATCGTTTATGTGCGGCGTCGCGTGCCGTGTAGATCGTGCCGCTGAGCAAAAACATTTCCCCTGCGCGAAGTTCGCAGCGATCGTGTTCGGAGAGCGGAGTATGCAGATGTTTCATGTTACAATACCTCCTTTGCATGTCTTGTGACATGGCAGGAAATGTTGACGGCACACGGCAGACCGGCAATATGTGTCGGATAGTATTCGACATTGATGCGGAAGACCGTTGTTTTTCCGCCCATGCCCTGCGGTCCGATATTCAGTTCGTTGGCTGCCGTAAACAGTTCTTCTTCCAGTTTGGCGTAGCGCGGATCGTCATTGTGTCTGGCTTCACGCAGCGTTGCCTTTTTGGCAAGCATGGCCGCATAATCAAAGGTTCCCCCGATTCCTACGCCGACAACCATTGGCGGACATGCATTGGGCCCGGCATTTTGAATGGCGGAAAGGACAGCGTTTTTGACACCTTCGATGCCCTGTGCCGGCTTGAGCATCGTGATCGTGGACATATTCTCGCTTCCGAAACCTTTTGCGCCTAATTCGATTTCAACTTTATCTCCTTCAACGATGGAAGTATAGAGGACGGCAGGTGTATTGTTTTTTGTGTTGATCCGCGCAAATAACGGGTCATTGACGACTGATTTGCGCAGATAGCCCTGTTCATAACCGAGAGCCACACCGTCATTGACTGCCTGCTGCAGGGAACCGCCGACAAGGTGCACGTCCTGCCCGATATTGAGGAAAACGACGGCCATGCCGGTGTCCTGGCAGATCGGCAGTTTTTCTGCTTTGGCAATTTCCGCGTTTTTCATGAGAAATTCAAGCGTTGAGCGTGCAATCGGATGATCTTCCTGTGACAAGGCCTGTTCCATGCTCTCGCAAATATCGCTCGGATATTCGATATTGATCTTCTGTACCATGGAACAGATGGCATCACGAATCAGCTTTACGTCGATTTCTCTCATCGCTTTGCCTCTGCCGCTTCTTTGACGGCCTGTGCCACCACTTTGACCACGTTTTTATTGAAGGCATCCGGTATGATGTAATTTTCGTTGAGCTCTTCGTCGCTGACAATGGCAGCGATTGCTTTTGCGGCGGCAATTTTCATTTCTTCGCTGATGTCATCGGCACGTGCGTCCAGGGCGCCGCGGAAGATTCCCGGGAAGACCAGTACGTTGTTGATCTGATTCGGATAATCGCTTCGTCCGGTCGCTACGACACGGGCACCGCCTTTTTTCGCTTCATCCGGCATGATTTCCGGGACCGGATTGGCCATGGCAAAGACGATGGCATCACTGTTCATGGAGGCAACCATGTCGGCCGTTACGATATTCGGCGCACTGACACCGATGAAAACATCGCGTCCTTTCATTGCTTCTTTCAGATCGCCGCGAAGGTGTTCGCGGTTAGTGATCCCGGCCATTTGTTTCTGAGCGGGATTCATCCATTCCTCTCCTTCGCAAAGGATGCCCAGCCGATCGACCATCGTGATGTTTTTGGCTCCGATTTCCATTAACAGGCGGGCAATGCTGATCCCGGCGCTTCCCGCACCGTTGATAACAAAACGTGCTGTACCGATCGTTTTGTTCACCAGACGCAGTGCGTTCAAGATGCCGGCGCTGACGACGATTGCCGTTCCGTGCTGATCATCGTGAAAAACCGGGATATCCAGTTCCTTGCGAAGCCTTGTTTCGATTTCAAAGCAGCGCGGCGCACTGATGTCTTCCAGATTGATCCCGCCGAAAGTCGGTGCGAGATATTTCACGGTCTTGATGATCTCTTCGCTGTCTTGTGTATCCAGGCAGATCGGAAAAGCATCGATATCCGCGAATTCCTTGAACAGAATGGCTTTTCCTTCCATGACCGGCATAGCGGCTTTTGCCCCGATGTTGCCAAGGCCGAGCACCGCACTTCCGTCACTGACGACGGCAACCAGATTTCCTTTGGCGCTGTAACGGTAAACTTCCTTTTCGTCCCTGTGGATCTCACGGCAGGGCTGTGCCACGCCCGGTGTGTAGGCAAGGCTGAGATCCTTCATATTTTCCACTTTCACTTTTGAAGTGATGCCCAGCTTTCCATGATGTTCTTCATGCAGTTTCAGTGATTCTTCATATACATCTGCCATATCTTTGTTCCTCCCATAATTTACTTGTACATTATAACATGATTAAAAGCGAAAGCAGAGGAAGAATTGCCTTTTAAAAGGGGCGGATGAAGCAGAAAACAGGACTTGCAACAGGGGGGCAAAATCAATATAATGAAACGGTATGTAAAAAAGGGGAAATTAAAATGGAAATAACGCTGCAGACTTTATTGATCGTCTGCCCGCTTGTTTTTCTTGCCGGGCTGATCGATGCTATTGCCGGGGGCGGAGGACTGATTTCTCTTCCGGCCTATTTTTTTGCGGGCGTGCCTGCCCACATGGCGATCGCAACAAATAAATTATCTTCTTCCATCGGTACGCTGGTAGCTGCGTTTCGCTTTTACAGGCGTCGTCTCATTCAGCCGGATGCCGCACTGATGGGAGTAGGGTGTGCATTGCTTGGTTCCGCCATCGGATCCAATCTGTCTTTGATGGCAAGTGAAAATCTGATTCGCATTATCATGATCCCGCTGCTTCCGTTTGTTGCCTGGCATGTCTTAAACGGAAAAGGACTGAAGGAAACAGAGGGCGAAGTCGACCTGCCGAAACGCCAGGTGCTGAAAGTTGTTGCCCTCAGTGCCTTTGTCGTCGGGATGTATGACGGTTTTTACGGACCGGGCACAGGGACTTTTCTGATCCTGCTGTTTACGGCTTTTGCCGGCATGAACGTAACGATTGCCAATGGAAACGCCAAGGTCATTAATCTGGCAAGCAATGTCATGTCACTGTTTGTCTTTCTGCTGAATGGCCAGGTTTTGTTCCTGCTTGGTCTGCCTGCCGCTTTGTGCAGCATTGCCGGAAACTATCTGGGCAGTACGCTGGTCATGAAAAACGGTATCCGCATCGTGCGCCCGATCATTATCGTCGTACTGGTGATCCTGTTTATAAAGATTATAATGGAAATGATGTAAAATCAGCGCTACAATAATAAAAAAGAGGCTGCAAAGGGGTGCGGCTTTTCTGATGAAAGGAAGGCTGAAAATGGAAAAAAGCAAAGTTTATTTTACGGACATGCGTGTCAGTGTCGGAACAAGTCTGCCGCAGAAGCTGCAGAAACTGATTCGTCGTGCCGGTATCGCCACGATTGATTTCGATAAGAAGATGACGGCGATCAAAATGCATTTCGGAGAACCGGGAAATCTGTCCTATCTGCGTCCGAATTACGCAAAAGCAGTTGCCGATGTGGTCAGGGAACTGGGCGGACGCCCGTTTCTGACGGACTGCAACACATTGTATGTGGGAAGACGAAAGGATGCACTGGAGCATCTGTCCAGCGCTTATGAAAACGGCTTTAATCTGCTGTCGACCGGCTGTCATGTGATCATCGGTGACGGTCTGAAAGGAACCGATGATGTCTTTGTTCCGGTTGCCGGCGGTGAATATGTCAAAGAGGCAAAGATCGGAAAGGCCATCATGGATGCAGATGTCTTTATTTCACTGACCCATTTCAAGGGACACGAAATGACCGGTTTTGGCGGCTGCATCAAAAATATCGGCATGGGATGCGGAAGCCGCGGCGGAAAGATGGAAATGCATCGCAGCGGGAAGCCGAACGTCGATCATGACAAATGTGTCGGCTGCAAGACCTGCGCACGCAACTGCGCGCACGGCGCTATCTCTTTTGGTGAAGACAGGAAAGCATCCATAGACCATGAAAAGTGTGTCGGCTGCGGTCGATGCCTGGGGGCATGTAATTTTGATGCGATTTATAACAGCAACAGCTCGGCAATCGCTGAACTGAACAAGAAAATGGCCGAGTATACCAAAGCCGTCGTGGACGGCCGTCCGTGTTTCCATATTTCCCTGGTGATCGATGTTTCTCCGTATTATGACTGTCACGGTGAAAATGATGTGGCCATTCTGCCGAATATCGGTATGTTTGCAAGCTTTGATCCGATTGCGCTGGATCAGGCATGTGCGGATGCATGCAATGCGGCACAGCCGATGCATGGAAGCCTGCTGGATGAGCGCATGCATGAGCCGGGCTTCCATGATCATCATGATCATTTTCAGAATACGACACCGGAAAGCGAATGGGAAACTTGTCTGGAACATGGAGAAAAGATCGGCTTGGGCAGCCGCAGCTATGAGCTGATCGAAGTCAAATGATGCAGAAAAGAGTGTGGATCTGATGGCAGAGGTGATTTTGCTGTGCGGAAAGGTGGCTGCCGGCAAGAGCACGTATGCGAACCGGCTGGCTCAGCAAAAACGTGCCCTGATCCTGTCTGTCGATGATCTTGTCGTGAGAATGCGGACAAAGTGCGAGGGGCCGGCTGCTTTGCAGCAGCTGGAAGCGCAGATCAGGGATTATTTTCTGACACTGCTGCAGCCTTTGCTGCAGGCAGATGTCACGGTCATTATCGATCACGGACACTGGGTCCGCTCCTCCCGAAAACAGGTTATTTCCTATTGCCGGGAAAATCATCTGCCGCTTCGCCTGATCTGTGTGGAGTGTGAAAAGGAAATTCGTCGACAGCGCCTTCGTAAACGGAATGAACAGGTGCTTGCCCGAAAATCGTGCGCTTATGTGATCAGTGAAGATAAGCTGGATCGTTTTGATTCCTGGTTTGAGGATTTTGATGAGGAAGAACAGGTATTGCTCGAACAGATAGAAAGCGGTGCTCTAGAATGAAAAAAATTGTATTTTGTATCCTATGTCTGCTTTTGCTCTGCACGCCGCAAAATGTATATGCACGTGCCGGCGGCGGAGGTAGCGGCGGCGGTGGAGGCGGCTCAGGCGGGGGAGGTTCCTCTTCCCATTCCGGCGGCAGCGGCTATCCGCACCGGCGGACATCCCTGCTTGAAAGTCTGGTGGTTCAGGGCGGCTTTTTCATCATGGCCGGAGCCGGCGGTATCCTTTTTGCGGTGCATCTGCATAAGAAGAAGAGAACTTCCGCCCGGATGCTGAAAAAAATCGATGATATGGATTATCGTTGGAATGAGGAAGTGCTTGACCAGCGTGTCAAAGATGTATATTTTGCGGTGCAGCAGGCATGGAGCGATATGGACCGTGACACCTTGAAGGAACTGCTGAGCGAGGATCTTTATGATCGCTGGTGCACAAAACTTTCGTTCATGGAAATCAGCCATGAAAAAAATATTTTAAAAGACATCGAACTGCTGGATCTGAAGATCGTCAGCGTCAATGATTTCAAGGATGATACAAAAGACTTTTGCTGGTATTATATCAAGGGAAGAATGATCGATTATACGATCGATACAGACAGCAATGAATACAAAGAAGGTTCCAGCATAGCAGAGACCTTTGTGGAATACTGGCGCTTTACCAGACGCAACGGCATTTTTGTCCTGGATGAGGTCGCGCAGAAAAATGAAAAAGATCTGACACAGTTTACTGACTACAGTGAGGATCTTTCTGATCAGGAAAAATAAAAAAACATAGGAAGCAGCCTATGTTTTTTTTAGATCTTGATGACGCTGGCAAGTCCGCCCAGCGCACTTTCTTTTAGTTCGATCGGCAGTTTCATGCCGGTCTTGTTCATCGTTTCCACGACCATATCGAAGCTGACACGGTTCTTATGTACTTTACGCAGATGTTTAGCCAATACTGCGGCATCGATCGCACGAAGCGCACAGACAGCGTTTCGTTCGATGCACGGGATCATTACATAGCCGCCGACCGGATCGCAGGTCAGACCGAGATGATGCTCGATTCCCATTTCCGCGGCGTATTCAATTTGATCCATGCTCAATCCCATCAGGTAGGCGATCATGGCGGCCCCCATGGAGCAGGCAGCTCCGAGTTCGGCCTGACATCCGCCCTGCGCACCGGAAATGGTCGCATTATATTTGATCAGGTTTCCGATCAGTCCGGCAACTTTCAGCGCATTGACAAGCTCTTCGCGCTGCCGTTTCAGGTCGTAGTAATAATAGTACAGCAAAGACGGTAAAAGGCCGCTGCTTCCCAGGGTCGGGGCGGTAACGGTCATGCCGCCGGCAGCGTTTTCCTCGCTAGCAGCATAGGCATAGGCGCTCAGCAGCAGTTTTTCCCGCTCGCTGCCCTCGCAGGTGATCGCTTCCTGCAGCAAAGAGCGTGCAATGCGTTCCATATTCAGTTTTCCGGGCAGGATGCCTGCCGTATTGAGGCCGGTATCGACCGTTCGGCACATCTGAATCAGGATGTCATTCAGGTAAACATTGATGTTTTCTCCCTCGAAGCGATCCACATAGGCGCAAAAGTCAATATTTTCTTCATGACAGTACTGCATGATCTCATCCAGAGAATGATGCGGATAAATACTTTGTCCTTCCGCACTTTTTTCTCCTTCGATCTCAATGGCGCCGCCGCCGATCGAATAGACGGTCAGTGTGTTCAGCAGCCGGTCATCCCTGTCATAGGCACACAATGTTAGTGTGTTGGGATGAGGCATTGTGTCAGTATAGTTCATGATGATCTCACATGGTTTAGGAGCCAGTGTTTTTTCAATGATCGCATCTGTCAAATGTCCTTTCCCGGTCAGGGCGAGGGAGCCATACAGAGTGACACGAAAATGATCTGCATCGGGCGAACGCTTCAGCATTTCCAGACAGGCACGCTGAGGGCCGATCGTATGTGAACTGGAAGGTCCGGGACCGATGCGAAAAAGCTCTTTAAGTGATTTCATGGTGTATCCTCCTTGCTTTTTCTGCATAAAATAGTGTATCGCAATTCCGGGAAAAAGAACAGAAAAAATAAATGAAAAAACATTTGTGAAAACGGAATGTAAAGGTGCGTCTGACTTACAAAAATGAAACAAAAATAATGGTAAGTAAGGGGGTGAAAAAAGGTTGCTCTATGCTATAATAGGATAGAATCAGAATGTTATTTCTAAAGGCGGGTGATTGTTGGGACATACAAGTTGTCACAGGATGCATACAGGGCAGTTATGACGAGGAAAGGGGGACCGCTGTTATGGCAAGAAGGGCGTCGAATACCGGGCAAAAAAGAATAAAACGGAATCTTGAAGCTATCATGCCATTGACGAAACAAATTTTTTCCTTGTTAAAATACTATGTGATCGGTGTTGCCATCATCCTGACGGTAACCAGCTACATAGCGAAGCCTGTTGTTGTTCGTGGTACGAGTATGAATCCTACCCTCAATGATTTTGACATCTGTATCTCTAATCGCCTGTCGATCGTGCTGGGAGGTTCGATTGACCGTTTCGATATTGTCGTGGCACAGAGTGAAGAAGGAGAAATCGTCAAGCGGGTCGTGGGTATTCCCGGAGACACCATCTCGTATAAAGACGGGGTGCTGACGGTGAACGGGACAACGATCGTTGAGGACTATATCATCGATGACCCAATCAAACATCATTCCGATATGGATGTGTATGAAGAAAAATTGGGACCCGACGAGTATTTTCTGATGGGTGATAACCGAACCGGGTCAACCGATTCAAGATATTTTGGACCTTTTCATCGAAGTGACATCATTTCGAAGGATCTGTTGGTAATTTTCCCGTTTAATCGGATCAAACTGGTATAAATATACGAGGAGTGAGTGGAATGCGCAAAGTAGGGATTGATTTAGGTACGACAAACTTGCTCATCTGTGTGGACAACGAGGGAGTTGTTATTGATGAGCCATCTGTTTTAACTGTCGATGCACAGACAAAGAAATGCATTGCGGCAGGTAAAGAAGCAAAAGAAATGCTGGGCCGTACGCCTGGCAGCATGATTACGATCCGTCCGCTGAAGGACGGGGTCATCGCCGATTTCGAAGCAACAGAGATGCTGCTGAACTATTTTTTTAAACAGTGTAATCTGCAGGGAATGTTCCGTAAGAACATCATTTTGATCTGTCATCCGACCAATATTACGACGGTGGAAAAAAATGCGATTCGCGACTGTGCTTACCGTGCAGGAGCAAAGCGCGTCTATCTGGAAGAAGAGCCGAAGGTTGCGGCTGTAGGTGCCGGTCTTGATATCGGAAGAGCCTGCGGAAGCATGGTACTGGATATCGGTGGAGGAACCAGTGATATCGCGGTGCTCTCACTGGGCGATATCGTCTGCTCGACTTCACTGAAAGTGGCTGGTAACCGTTTCACGCAGCTGATCCTGGATTATCTGCGCAAATACCGCAAGCTTGCCATCGGTGAGCAGATGGCGGAAGAAGTTAAGATCCGCATCGGTTCAGCTCTGCCGCTGGAAGTACCGCTGACCATGCAGGTCAGTGGATTGGCACTGGAGAGCGGGCTGCCGGTATCTGTGGAAGTGAACTCCAATGAAATCGAATCCGCTTTGCGTGCTTCTGTAGATGAAATTGTCCGTGCGGTACGTACGGTACTGGAAATCACACCACCGGAACTTGCTGCCGATATCGTTCAAAGAGGCATCGTGATGACAGGAGGAGGCGCTCTGTTGAAGAATTTCGATGTGCGTCTGCGCAATGAGCTTCAGATTCCGGTCTACGTGGCTGAAAACGCGCTGCGCTGTGTCGTTGACGGCTGCAGCATCATGCTCGAGCAGCTGCATTAATACATAAATAAAACCAGCCGCTGTCTGGGTCCGGAAAGGATTCACTTCGTCAGCGGCTGTTTTTTAGGCAAAATGAAAAAGGGCATTGCCCTTTTTTTTATGATCATTCGTCATCATCGGCTGCCAGCGTCAGTTTGAATTCCCGCAGCTGAACAGGATCTGCCATGGCCGCCAGAGCGCCGGCCATCGTTGTTGTATGTGCTGCATACAGATTGGCAAATTCAAGATGATGTTTTAATAGCTCAAGCGATACGTTTTCCAGGTCGCTGATGTTTTCCTTCAGCAGGCAGTAGAGGAAAGCGCCGATGAAGGAATCTCCTGCACCTGTTGTATCGACCACATGGACCTGATGCCCTTTGGCGGAGATGCTGTCATTTCGCCGATAAAGGGTGGCTCCATCTTTTCCCTGTGTGTAGACGATGCATTTGCAGCCATAAGCAAACAGCGACGGCAATGCATTTTTTATATCTTTTTCCCCGGTAATGAATTCCAGTTCTTCATCAGAAAGTTTAAGGATATCGGCATAAGGAAGAAACTCGTGCACGGTGCGGTACAAAGCATCTTTGTCATCCCAAAGCGAGAAACGCAGATTCGGATCAAAGCTGACAAGCACCCCTTTTTGCTTGGCCAGCTCAAGCAGAGCCCGATGCGCCTGTTTCATTGGTGACTCAACAAGCGATACGCTGCAGAAATGCACCATGCCGCAGTCATCCAGCAGATCCGCTGTAATATTTTCCGGTCCGTACTGCAAATCAGCGGCAGTGCGTCTGTAAAACTTAAAGTCACGGTTTCCGTCTTCCCGCAGAGATACAAAAGAAAGAGATGTATCATATTGATCGCTTTGCAGGATGTGTGAAGTATCGATTCCGCTTTCCTTCAAAGATGCGATGATATGATCTCCGAATGCATCTTTTCCCAGCTGGGTAAGCACCATTGCCGGTACGCCCATTTTGGCAACGGCGCCGGCCACATTTGCCGGTGCGCCTCCGGCTACACGGGTAAATCCCTCCACTTCCTGCAGGCTGCACCCCTTGCGCTGCGGAATAAAATCAATTAATGCCTCACCGATCACACATAGTTTCTGTTTCATCAAATGCCTCCTTTATTTGAATTGATGTGCCATCAAAGAATGTAATGTAATTGCGGCAGTATTATCTTTTATATTCAGTTTAACACATCTTGGCCGTGTTGGGTAAATTCTGGTCGTAAAAACTTCAGTGCCGTCATTGAGGAAAATTTCCAGTGACGTCGTATCAGAGAAGATCTGGATGTCGTCCAGATGATCCAAAGCTACGCTTCTTTGATCTCTGCCCGCTCCGCATGCATGAATGTCGAGCGTAAAGAGTCCTTCCTTCATGGTCATGCAGATTTCTTCGTTCAGCTGCAGTTCCATCTCTTTACAGTTGTCGGCTTCGATACAGAGTTCAAAGGAAGCTTCATCAAAATGAAGTTCATTGAGCTGCTCTGCGTTGAGTTTTCTGCTGTTGCGGCGCAGTGCCTGCAGCTGCGGCAGCGGCTTTTGATGAAGAACGCCGTTTTTCCACTCCAGCAGCCGCGGAATGGTCAGGGCATGCTGCCATCCGTCTTGTGTCGTCGGATTTGTATAGTCTGCATCCGGAATGCCCATCCATCCGATCAGGATGCGGCGACCCTGTTCGTCTTCAAAAGACTGCGGGGCATAAAAGTCAAAGCCGCGGTCCAGCTGGTGAATCTTGCTGATGTGCAGTCCTGTTTCCATTTCTCCATCCACCTGCATCCATGTTACGGAATGGACATTGGCATAATCCACCCCGTCGGTTGAAACGCCCTGCGGACAGGTGATCAGGATCTTTTGCTGATCGAGTTCGAAAAGATCAGGACATTCCCACATGTAGCCCAGCGGCTGATCGCTGGTCAGACTGTAGCGATATTCCCAGTGTTCAAGATCATTGGAAGAGAAAATCAGGATGGCACCGTGATCTTTTTGATCACGGGCTCCCTGTACCATATAGTAAATGCCTTTTTCTTCGATTAGTTTCGGATCACGAACATGCTGTGTAAACTCTTTCGGGTAATCTTTCATCTCCATGACGAGCTGCTTTTGGTCAAAATGTTCACCGTCGTCAGAAACCAGGTGAATGGTATTGGCAACGCGTCCGCTGTGAATGTAGTCATAATCATCACGGTCAAACAGTTTGATGTTTCCGGTATAGAAGTAGTGAATCTGATTGTCTTTGACAAATGCACTGCCGGAATATGCACCGTGTGTATCGATGTCGCTGTCCGGAAACAGAAACGGTTCTTTCTGCTCGTAATGGATGAAGTCTTTTGTAGTGACATGAGCCCACAGTTTCAGGTCTCCGTTGATGTCGAAAGGATCGTACTGGTAATAAATATGGTAGATTCCTTTGAACTGGCATAATCCGTTTGGATCATTCAGCCATCCCTTTTCCGGCATCAGATGATAAGTCAGACGCTTCGGATCTTTGGCAATCTTGGCAATCTCATCTTTCTGTGTCTTGATCCATTTTGTATAATCTTCACGATAAACAGGTTTATATTTTTCAAACATTTTATTTCATCCTTACTGTTATAACTGGAGTATCCAGGCCGGCAGCAGCTTCCTCATGAATATCCACATCAAAGTCAGCGCTGTTCGTAATGATCATCATTGTTTCGTCTTTATAGCCGTTTGCTTTGATCTTTTCTCTGTCGAATCGGATCAGCGGCGTTTTGGCACTGACATGTTCACCGTCGGAAACAAGAGATTCAAATCCTTCGCCGTTCATGTTGACAGTGTCGATACCGCAGTGCAGCATGATCTCAACACCCTGCGCACTGCGCAGACCGATAGCATGTTTGCTTGGGAAGGTAAATGCGACCTCAGCGTCACACGGGGCATAGATCACATTGTCTTTCGGCTCGATGCAGATTCCTTTTCCCATTCCTTCGCTCGCAAAGGCAGGATCACTTGCCTTTGTAATGTTTTTGACTTCACCTTTCAAAGGGCAGTTTACAACAAGCGGTTCTTTGTTTTCGATTGGCGCAGGAGCGGCTTTCTTATCTGCTGTCTCTGCTTTGGCTGCTTCTGTCTTCTTCCAGAAAATGATCGTAAGCAATGCGGAAGTGATCATTGAAAGCAGCAGACCGATACCGAACATTGCCCAGTCTTTTGGAAGCACGGAAATGAATCCAGGCAGTCCCGCAGCGCCCAGAGCCTGTGCGAGAATGTGGAAGAGAGCACACCAGGCACTGCCGACGGCAGATCGATTTCAGCTTGACATCTTTTGTCTTGAACAAAACAGCCAGTACGGCAGCACCCTGTGCAACATTATTCATGGAAGCAGTAATGAAGATGAAGCTTCCGCCAGTGATCGTAATAGCAGCCAACAGCTGTGTTTCGATCGGAATGAAAGAGTGATGCATACCAGTCAGGGTGATCGGTGCATATACAAGACCAAACAGACCGCCGCCGACCGGGCCTAATGTGTTGTACAGCCATGTAATGCCGTCCGCCAGCATATTACCGGCACCGCGCAGAACCGGTCCGACCAGAAGGAACGTGATGAAAGCAGTGATCATGATGGAAAGAAGCGGAGTTGTCAGGTTATCCAGCCATGTCGGCGTTACTTTATGAAGCCGTTTTTCCAGGTTGGCCAAAATCCATGATACAGCCAGTACCGGAAGGACAGTGCCCTGATAGCCGACAGCCTGTACGCTTAAACCAAACAGATTCCAGGTTGGAACTTCCACGCCAGTACCGAGGCTGTAAGCATTCAGCAGATCCGGATGAACCATGATCATGCCCATCGCTGCCCCCAGGTAAGGATTGCCGCCGAAACGTTTCGTAGCAGAGAAGCCGATCAAAACCGGAAGAAAAGTGAATGGCGCATTTGCGAAAATATTGATGCAGGTTGCCAGATCACGGAACTGCGGAAACATGTCGATAATCGATTTTCCGCCTTCAAACATGGCTGCGGTGAGCACATTGTTGATACCCATGAGAAGACCGCCGGCAACGATAGCCGGGATGATCGGTACAAAGATATCAGAGAACATTTTGATGAAACGCTGAACGGCGCTTCCTTTCTTTTCTTCCTCCTCGGGAGCCGCTGTGTCAGAAAGCATGCCGATCTGTTTCTGTACTTCATCACAGACCAGGTTGACCAGACCGGAACCTAAAATGATCTGAAACTGGGAGTTTGTCATGAAAACGCCTTTGACACCTTCGATGTCAGAGATGGCATCTTCGTTGCGCAGATCAGCATTTTTCAGCTGGAATCGTAGACGTGTTGCACAGTGCTGAACGGAGCGGATATTGTCTTTTCCGCCGACTTGTTCAATGATTTGTGCTGCGATTGCTGCATAATCCATAAAGTCTTCCTCCTCTATGTGGTATCGGTACCACATCTTTTACGCTGTCATTTTATAACCGCTTACAAACAATGTCAATACTTTTTGGGAAAAATATGGTATCGGTACCATATTTTTTTATCTTGCAATCGCAAAATGTGTTTTTTTGAATAAAATGATATTTTTTTCATATAAAAAGCAGATATCGCATGATATCTGCCTAGATATTCCGTTGTGATGTCAGCGAACGCTTTCTCCTTCGATAAATGTGTAATTGACATACTGGATCGGCTGCACATCTTCGCCGTTGATCATGCGAAGGATCGTCCGTGCACAGCATTTTCCGCTGTATTCCGTATCAAAGCGGACAGTTGTCAGACGCGGAGACAACAGTTCACTGACATCGTAACCGCCAAAGGAGATGACGGAAATATCCTGCGGGATGCGAAGTCCGCGTTCCCGAATGACTTTATAGGCACCAAGTGCCTGTCTGTCAGTGGAACAGATGAGGGCATCGATCGTGTGTTCATCCAGAATCTTTTCCACCTGTTCACAGGCGTGTTCCAACGAGAAGTCGCTGAGATAGATGAAGATGTCTTGAACGCCGCTGTCTTTCAGACCGTCCATGATCCCGCTGCGGCGCACGACGCCGACGGCTTCGTCCCAGCTGTCTACACAAAGGCAGGCCACATGTTTATGGCCGCGTTCTCCGATATAAGATCCGACAAATTTTCCGCCGTAATAATCATCGTTGATGATGCAGACCCCGTTGCGGTAGTTTTGCGCGGCCACAACGACAGGAATATCGATCTTGGCAAGAAGTTCATAGTGAGCTTCACTGAGATGAGTCGCACTCAGGATCAGACCGTCCACATTCATCCGCCATAGCTTTTCCATGTACTGCAGTTCCAGTTCCTCGTGATGATCCGTGTTGATGATCATCGTGCTGTAGCCTTCCTCGCGCAGGTGACGGTCAATGCTCATCAGGACCTTTCCGGTAACGATCGAATCCAGACAAGGTGCGATGATGCCGATCATTTTGCTTTTTTTGGCCTTCAGTCTCGCAAAGACATTCGGCTCATAATTATATTTTTCAATGACAGAGGCAATGCGCTGTCGTGTTTCTTCTTTGACATAACCGCCGTTGAAATAGCGGGAAACTGTACTTTTACCGACACCGCTGAGTTCGGCTATTTCTTTCATGGTTATCTTCTTCGTTTCACTCATGCGTTATCCCTCCTTGATCTTTCAAATATGATAACACAGGAAAACAGCTAAAAAAAGACAAATGGGAACGGTTTTATATCCTTTTGCAAAGACCGTGTCTGTCCGGAAACAAACAGGGATGCAGATGCGCTGAGATGGGCGTTTGACCCGTTCTTTCTGTTCTTTTGTACATACATTGATAATGCGAGGAGGAAGGACATGTGTGGAATTGCGGGAATCGTGGACTATGAACAATGGCATGAATCAATGAAACCTGATTTTCTGCAGGCAATGCAGGAAACGCTGCTGAGAAGAGGACCGGATCAGAAAGGAATCTGGCAGGCTGATTTTGTATCCTTGATACATGCCCGGCTGAGCATCATCGATCTGGACAACGGGAAGCAGCCCATGCAGCGGGAAAACTGCTGCATGGTCTACAACGGAGAGCTTTACAACAGCGAGGAGCTGCGTCAGGAGCTGGTGCAGGACGGATGGTCATTCGCAACACAAAGCGATACCGAGGTCGTGCTTGTCAGTTATCTGCAATGGAAAGAAAAATGTGTGGAAAGAATGAACGGGATCTTTGCCTTTGCCGTCTGGGATACGTATCGCAAAGAACTGTTTGTCGCCCGGGACCCGATGGGGGTCAAGCCGTTTTTCTATGCATTCAGGAACCATGCTTTTTTGTTTGGAAGCGAGCTGAAAACACTGCTGGCTCATCCCTTTGTTGAACCAAAGATCGATCAGGAGGGAATCTTGCAGCTGATGCTGCTGGGACCGGGCCGGATCTCGGGGAATGCTGTTTTTAAAGATGTATCGGAACTGAAGCCGGGCATGTGCGGTTTTGTGGATGTGCACGGACTTCACAGCTGGCAGTATGTGACATTCAAAGACCGCCGGCATACAGATTCACTGGAAGCGACCGTGCAGAAAGTAAGGACGCTGGTGAAAGATGCCATACGGCGACAGCTGAAGGCGGATGTGGAGGTCGGTACATTTTTATCCGGAGGACTGGATTCCAGCATTATCAGTGCCTATGCCGCAAAGCTGTTTGCAAAGGAAGGAAAGACACTTCATACATTTTCTTTGGACTATGAAGACAATGACCGCTATTTTCAAGTGACCAAATTTCAGCCAAATGCCGATCCGTATTATATTGAACTGATGACTCGAAACATTCGAAGCGAGCATCATCACATCGTGCTGAAACCACAGGATGTGGCACAGGCCCTGTATGCGGCCGTGGATGCACGGGATCTGCCCGGCATGGCTGATGTAGACAGTTCGCTTCTGCTGTTCTGCAAGGAAATATCCAAATATGTGAAAGTGGCCTTATCGGGAGAATGCGCGGATGAGCTTTTCGGCGGCTACCCATGGTACCGTGATCCGCAGATCCGCATGCAGGAGGGATTCCCGTGGTCGCAGACGACCGGATATCGCAGTGAATTCATCCGCGATGATGTACTGAAGGACAGAGATCCGTTTGCATACGTAACTTACTGGTATGAAAAAAGCATTCGTGAAGCTGACTGTGTGTTTGATCTGGATCGAAACGAACGTCGTCTTCGGGAGATGGTCACACTGAATATGAACTGGTTCATGCAGACCCTGCTGGATCGCAAGGACCGAATGAGCATGTATTCATCGCTGGAAGTGCGTGTTCCCTTCTGTGATGTAAGATTAGCGCAGTATTTATACAGTATTCCCTGGGAAATGAAAGATTACAAAGGATATGAAAAAGGATTGCTGCGGGAAGCGGTCAAAGGACTGCTGCCGCAGGAAGTCTTATGGCGAAAGAAGAGCCCGTACCCGAAGACATGGCATCCGCGCTATCGATCATGTGTAACAAAAATGATGGAAGAAGTGATCCATGATCCCCATGCACCATTGTTTGATATCATAAAGAAGGAAAGAGTCATGGAACTGCTGAAAGAGGAACGGCCGATCCCGTGGTATGGACAGCTGATGACCACACCGCAGACAATTGCCTATCTTGTGCAGATGAATTACTGGCTGCAAACGTATAAAGTGAAGATCGTAGGATAACAGTCGGAAATACGTTCCGGCTGTTTTTTTGTCCGATATGCGATAAATAGGCAACATTATGTGGAATTATGTAACTTTTAGCACTCTTGTTGAAAAAGTGCTAATTCCGTGTATAATCAGAGTATACTCAATAACAAACAGGAGGTTGTTGTATGAATAAGCAGAAAAAGCCATTGTATCGGTATTATTTACTTATTTTGCTTGCAATGCTTTTGATTAATTTTATCTTCTTTCCTTCAGTCGGGGGACAAAGGACCAAAGAAGTGACGTATAGTGAATTTCTGGACAAGATCGAAGATAAGCAGATCCAAAATGTGGAAGTACACGATACGGAAATTTATTATACTTTGAAGGGAGAAGAGAATCAGGTGTATGTAACCGGCACGATGCAGGATGCGCAGCTGGTCGATCGTCTGGATGAGGCCGGTGCAGTCTTCACCCGGGTACAGAGCGAAGAGATGAACCCGATTCTTTCTTATCTGATCACTTTATTCCTTCCGCTGCTGATTTTCTGGGGCTTAGGATCTTTCCTGTTCCGCCGCATGCAGAAAAAAATGGGAAAAGACTCCATGACGTTTGGAGGCGGTTCCGGTTTTGGCTTCGGCAATTTGGGAAAGAGCAACGCCAAAGTATATGTGCCTGCCCAGGATGGAAAAACATTTAAGGATGTGGCCGGTCAGGACGAGGCGAAAGAAGCACTGAAAGAGATTGTCGATTTTCTGAATAAACCGGAAAAATATAAGGAAATCGGAGCGCAGATGCCGAAAGGTGCACTGCTGGTAGGTCCTCCGGGAACCGGTAAAACGCTGCTTGCGAAAGCCGTTGCCGGGGAGGCCGGAGTTCCGTTCTTCTCTATCAGCGGCAGTGAGTTTGTCGAGATGTTTGTCGGCCGCGGTGCTGCCAAGGTCCGTGATCTGTTCCAGCAGGCCAGAGAAAAAGCACCGTGCATCGTGTTCATCGATGAGATCGATACTATCGGTAAAAAGCGTGACGGTGCGGGAATGACAGGCAATGATGAACGTGAGCAGACACTCAATCAGCTGCTTGCGGAAATGGATGGCTTTGACGGCAGCAAAGGTGTCGTCATCCTGGCGGCAACGAACCGTCCGGAAAGCCTGGATCCGGCACTGCTTCGTCCGGGTCGTTTTGACAGACGCATTCCGGTCGAACTTCCGGATCTTGCCGGTCGTGAGGCAATTTTGAAAGTACATGCCAAGAACGTGAAATGCTCGCCGGCCATCGATTTTAATGCCATTGCCAGAGCAAGTGCGGGCGCAAGCGGTGCGGAACTGGCCAATATGGTCAATGAGGCGGCTTTGCTGGCGGTAAAAGACGGCCGTAAGGCAATCGTGCAGAAAGACCTCGAAGAAGCTATCGAAACCGTTATTGCCGGATACCAGAAAAAAGGCAAGGTCATTTCCAATCGTGAAAAACTGATCGTTTCTTATCATGAGATCGGTCATGCCCTGGTAGCCGCATTATCAAAGGGAAGTGCGCCGGTACACAAGATCACGATCGTTCCGCGTACCAGCGGGGCACTTGGCTATACCATGCAGGTGGAGGAAGATGAGCATAACCTGATGACAAAGCAGGAGGCATATTCCAAGATCAAGACGCTGACCGGCGGCCGCTGTGCCGAGGAACTGATCTTTGATTCGATCACCAGCGGTGCCAGCAATGATATCGAACAGGCAACGAAAATGGCAAGAGCCATGATCACCCGCCTGGGAATGAGCGATACTTTCGGCATGACGGCTCTGGAAACTGTCAATAATCAGTACCTTGGTTCAGACAGTACGCTTGCATGCAGTGCCGAAACAGCGGCTAAGATCGACGAAGAAGTCATTGCCCTGATCCGTCAGGCACACGACGAAGCGAAACAGCTGCTGAAAGACAATATCGGCAAGCTGCATGAACTTGCGAAATATCTTTATGAACATGAGACGATCACAGGTGAGGAGTTTATGCAGATCCTGAATCATAGCGCCGAATAACACGTATACGAAAACAAGGGTCCCCTTTTAGGCAAGGAGACCCTTGTTTATTTGATCAGGTCAAAAAAACTGTCGTCATGGTCTGTGATGAAAACGGGCTCGTCGCTGAAGGGGTCATGAAAAGACAAGGAAGCGGCGTGCAGTGCCAGCCGCGGACAGTGATCGTCTTTACCGTAAAGAACATCTCCCAGCAGCGGATGATGGATGCTGCTCATGTGAAGACGGATCTGGTGTGTTCGTCCGGTTTTGATATGAACACGAAGCAGGGACCAGTCTTCCCCTTCCTTTATTTTTCGGTATTCTGTGTATGCCGGTTTACCGTCGGGATGGATCATCATGCGGTTGAGTACGGAATTGTCTTTCATGATCGGCAGTTCAATGGTGCCGTGTTCTTTGGTTTTTCCATGGACAATGCAGAGATACTCTTTCTCAAGAATACCTTGCTGGCGCTGATGCTGCAGCCGCTGGGCGGCAATCGGATGCTTGGCAAAAACGGCAATGCCCGAAGTATCCTTATCAAGCCGTCCGACGGCATGAAGGGTCGTTGCCTTTCCTGCTTGTTTCAGCAGTGCGTCGAGCTGGATGCTGAGCGTATCATAGTAATGGCCGTTACTGGGATGGAAAGCCAGATCGAAGGGCTTGTGAACACAGATCAGATCCTCATTTTCCCATAAGATGCGCAAAGCGGGGACAGGATCGGGAGCGTTCAAGTCATGTGTTGTTTTTCCCAGCAGCAGGCTGACTTCATCTCCTTCACTGAGCATATGATCTGTTTTGCAGGATCTATCGTTGACCCGGATCCCGTTTTCGATAAATTTCAGACGACTGATCTGCCGTCTGGTCAGTTTGAGCCTTTTGTATAAAAAAGTGCTCAGCCGGATCCCGTTGTCTTCTGCAGAAACCTTGGTTTTCCAGGTGCGCATGAGCCTCTCTCCTTTTTTCAGTCATTATAGCATACGCATCGCCACATCAAAAGAAAAGCCGGCATGATGCCGGCCTGAGGTTTGAGTCGAAATGACCCTTGTTACTGCTCTTTGTAGTAGCAGCCTTCTTCCTGTGCAGGTGGAAAACGTCTTCCTTTTTCTACATCGATGTCTTCACTTACACACTTTCCATCCGCATTGTAGCGTGAGTATTTTCCAGTTTTCTCACAGTTCATTCCCGGACGGTATTTTTTGTTTGCCATTGATTAGCACCTCCCAGTAGCTAGTATGTCAAAGCTTCAGACACTTATGCAAAAAAACGACAGGAATATGAACAGGCACACCCAAGGGCTCATGAATTTGTTTTTGGTTTGTGAAAATAGGAATGAATCTGAACATTGAGTGTGATAAAATAAAAAAGATCAAGAGAGACAAAATAAAGGAGGATACCTTATGAAAATACTGGCAAGCGATTATGACGGAACATACCGTTATGAGCCGAAAGTAACAAAAGAGGATCTCGATGCCGTGAAACGCTGGCAGAAGGAAGGAAATCTGTTTGTCATGGTAACGGGAAGAAGCATGGAATCCTTTACCAAAGAAATCGAGGTAAACGGTTTTCACTGTGACTATATCATCGCCAATAATGGCGGTGTCATCTATGACGGTGACATGAATCAAATGAAAGTAAGCTATATGGATTTTGAACAGGCACTGCTCCTGATCGATTATATCCGCACGCTTCCATGTGCAAGTTATGTCATCAACGACGGTTACCATCGCCATCGCGTCGTGATTGACGAAAATCAGGAAGATCACAAATACGCGGATATGCCGCAGACAATGGGAGAGCAGGAGCTGCTTGCAAACGGAAAGATCGCACAGATCGTCATATCGCTCAATGACGATGACCTGGCGCAGGAGATCGTTCGTTTCGTGAATCAGCAGTTTAACGGCCATATGCAGGCTTATGCGAACCGCAACTGTGTGGACATCGTTCCATCAGGCATTTCCAAAGCCGGCGGGCTTGAATTCGTGATGCAGTATGCGGGCATTAAAGAATCCGAGGTGTATCCGATCGGCGATTCATATAATGATTTGCCGATGATCGAAGCATTCAACGGTTTCTGCGTGGAGGCCGCTCCTCAGGAAATCAAAGACAGCAGCAGTCATGTTTATCTTTCTGTCAGTGACTGTATTAATGATCTTTTGAAGCAAAAGTAATGACAGGCGGAAAGGAGTGTCTATGTTCAATCTTACGATCAGTGAAATATGGAATGTGGTCCGGGCGCTTCTTGATATCGGGATCGTATGGGCCGTTATCTTTTTCGGACTTCGTATTGTCCGCAACAACTCAAGGACAATACAGATTTTTAAGGGTATTTTGTTTATTTTTATCGTAAAGGGAATTGCCATGCTGATCGGGCTCACTACGATCAACTATATTGCCGACATGGTGCTCAGCTGGGGCGTCGTGGTCGTTGTGATCATTTTTCAGCCGGAAATCCGAATGCTGTTGGAAAAACTGGGAAAGACGAGCGTTCTGACAAGGCTGATCTCATTATCGAATAATGAGAGGGAACATCTGGTGAATGAACTTGTGAAAGCCTGTGAGCAGATGTCCTCCACGAAGACAGGGGCGCTGATTTCCCTGGAACAGGGACAAAATCTGAGTGACTACATTAAGACCGGAACCAGCATGAATTCACAGGTTTCCTGTGAACTGCTTTGTTCGATCTTTCAGTATGGAACCCCGCTTCATGACGGTGCCGTGATCATCCAGGGAGTCAAGATCGCCTGCGCGGCCGCCTATTTTCCGCCTACGACAAAAGAACTGCCGACCAGTTACGGTGCAAGACATCGTGCCGCTGTCGGCATCAGCGAGATCACTGACTCGATCACGATCATTGTCAGTGAGGAAACTGGAAATATATCCATTGCGGAAAGCGGAGATCTGAAGGTATACAGTGTGGCGCAGCTGCGTGCATATCTGATGGAGCGTTATCAAGTGGAGTCACTGGATGAAGAAGAACCGCAGTCTGTTTTTGAGCCTGTTGCCGCAAAAGAAGAAGACGAAGAAAACGAAAGCGGCGATGATCTTATCCCTACAGAGGCAGTTATCGTGAAATACCGCAGAAACAGAACGGGCAGAAAACGTCGTCGGAAGGGAAGTGACCGTTCATGAATTGGGGAAGAAAACGTGACAACGGCGAAGACCGCAGTGAGATCAGAGAAAATCTGGCTGAAAAATATTCCCGCATGGAACGGACATTCGGCCGTTTCTACAAATGGATCTCCGCATGGACCGACCGGATCCTGTTTTCACAGCGTTACGGTCAGCTGGTTGCCCTGATCCTGGCTTTGTTTGTATATGCGATCATCAATATAGGAGACAGTGCATCTTCCATTTTCGAGACCAAGCAGGTCTATACCTTTTATGCACAGCCGGTTACGGTCTTGGTCAATGAGGAAACCTATGAGGTCAGCGGTGTGCCTGAAACGGTGGATGTGCAGCTGCAGGGCGATATGAATGATCTGCAGATGATCCGGCAGCAGAATAATCTCAGCGTGGTTGCGGACCTGCGGCAGCTGGGAGAAGGAAGCAGCGAGATCCAGCTGGAAGTACAAAATATTCCGTCACGGGTGCAGGTCTTCATTGAATCCGGCAATGTCAATGTCGTTTTAAAGAAAAAAATAACGAGAGCATTTGATCTTGGATATGATTTTGTCAATCAGTCGCAAATGGATGCGACTTATGATCTCGGCGAACCGCAGTTTGAATCAGACAAAGTAAGCGTCAGGGCAAGTGAAGATACGCTCAACAACGTTTCCTATGTCAAAGCACTGATTGATGTGACAGGCGTCAACAGCGATTTCGAGATCGATGCCCCGCTGGCCGCTTATGATAAAAACGGAGAAAAACTGGATGTGGATATCATTCCTTCTACCATGAAGGCTAAGGTAAGCGTTACACAGCCGAAAAAAAGTGTGCCGATCCGCGTCGTGAAGGTAGGCAGCATGGAAAATGATCTGGCAATCGAAACCTGTACGCTGTCGCAGGATAAAATAACCCTGTATGGCAAACAAAGCGTTCTGGATCAGATCAGCAGCATTGATGTTTCCTTACCGGTATCGAGCATTACCAGTGACCGAACGCTGAAGCTGCCGATCACGCTGCCAAGCGGTATCACGACATCCGACATCAGTGAAGTGTCCATCAGCGTAACGGTCGGAAAACAAAGCAAAAAGACATTTAAGGATGTACCGATCAAGTTTGTCAACCTGGGAGACAGGGAAGCAAGCAGTGATATCAGCACTGTGGATGTCACGGTCTACGGCGGTGAGGAGATGTTGCAAAAAATCGATAAAGAGGATATTATTGTAACAGCCGATCTTAAAGGTCTCAGCGAAAACAAAAAAACAAGTCTGGCGCTGAAAGTCAGCGGTGAAAACAGGCTTGTCGACTACAAGCTGGATACCAGCGAGATCAGTGTAACAGTAACAAAGAAATAAAAGGAGAAAGACATATGGGAAAGTATTTTGGAACAGATGGAGCGCGCGGACGCGTCAATGAAAATCTGACACTGGATATGGCTGTCCGCATCGGTCAGTATCTGGGCTGGTATTATGGCAAAGAACGTCATGCAAAGATCATCATCGGAAAAGATACTCGTCTATCCAGCGATATGTTTGAAATGGGGCTTGCGGCCGGTGCAACTTCGACCGGTGCCAATGTTTACCTGCTGGGTGTGTGCCCGACACCGAGCGTTTCATATTTGATTCGTAAAGAACATTTTGACTGCGGAATCATGGTCAGTGCCTCTCACAATCCTTATTATGATAACGGAATCAAGCTGTTCAACCATGAAGGATGCAAGATGAATCCGGAAATCGAAGAAGCCGTGGAACAGTATATCGACGGCAAGATCAGTGTGCCGTTGGCGAAAGACGACGCGCTTGGAAACGTCATCGAATGGAGCGAAGGTCTGGAAATCTATGAATCCTGGCTGAAAGAAATCGTAAACATCGATCTCAGCGGAATGAAGATCGCTGTCGATCTGGCAAACGGAAGCGCAACAGCTACGGCTGTGGAGACATTGAGTGCCCTGGGCGCAACAGTGGAAGCCATCCATAATTCGCCAAACGGCATTAACATCAATACAGAGTGCGGATCCACTCATCCACAGTCTTTGCAGAAAATGATGCGCGAAGGCAATTATGATGTCGGCTTTGCTTTTGACGGCGATGCAGACCGTCTGATTGCAGTGGATGAAGAAGGAAACTTATTCAACGGTGACTATACACTGTATGTGTGCGGCCGCTACATGAAGAAAAAGAATACATTGAATAAAAACACGGTCGTGACGACAGTCATGGCCAACCTCGGTCTGTACCATGCTTTCCGTGACAATGTCATCGATTATGAACAGACAGCAGTCGGTGATAAATATGTTTTCGAATGCATGCAGAACAATGATTACCGTGTCGGCGGCGAACAGAGCGGACATATCATCTTCCTTGAACATGCAGTAACGGGCGACGGACTTCTGACGGCACTGAAGCTGCTCGAGATCATGGTGGATGAAAAGAAATCACTGAAGGAACTGGGCAAAGATCTGTTCATTTATCCTCAGCTGCTGGTAAATGTGGAAGTAAAAGATAAGAATAAAACAATGGAATCACCGGAACTGAAGGCAAAGATCGATGAAGTTGCCGCAGAACTCGGTGATGAAGGACGCATTCTGGTGCGCCCGAGCGGAACTGAACCGCTGGTACGTGTCATGGTGGAAGCGAAAACAGACGAATTGTGCCATGACTATGTTTACCGCATCATTGATTTCATCAAAGAAAATAATCTGTAATCAAAGGAAAAAAAGCATCTTTGAAAGCAATGAAATGCAAAGATGCTTTTTTTATCACATAATCTGCAATGAAGAAACATAAAATAACACTGCTTTTTAACAGTGATTTTGATACAATAAATATGACAATGGCAATACATAGAAATGTAGGTGAAACAGGATGAAGAAAGTAATTTGTGTTGTAGAAGATGAAAAGGCAATCAACGATCTGGTTGCGCAGTATCTGAAAAAGGAAGGATATGAGGTACGTTCCTATTATACATATGAAGAGGCAAGCGCACACGTGGAAGATGACGATGTGCAATTGTGGATCCTGGATATCATGCTGGATGATAAGAGCGGTTTTGATCTGATCGAAGAGATCCGGCTGCAGGGAAGAGATATTCCGGTCATCTTTATGTCTGCGCGCGATAAAGAATTTGACCGCATCATCGGACTGGAAAAGGGAAGCGATGACTATATCACCAAGCCTTTCTCTCCGAAAGAACTTGTGCTGCGTGTCAACAATGTCATCAAACGTGTTTACAAGAGCGAAAATAACCGCATCATGATCGACGGATACGAACTGGATGAGGAACAGCGCAAGGTGTTCTTCGGAAATGAAGAGATCGATCTGACGACCAAGGAGTTTGATTTGCTGATGATGTTCATCAAAAACAAGGGAATCGCATTCTCGCGTGATAAGATCCTGGAAAACGTGTGGGAAGAAAATTATTACGGCAGTGACCGCGTCGTGGATGATACGCTGCGCCGTCTGCGCAAGAAACTGCCGAATCTGAACATTCATACCATTTACGGTTATGGATACCGTCTGGGATAACATATGAAGCGGTTCGGAGAGTTCATCCGGCAGTTGTCCCTTTCCCAGCAGTTAGCAGCAATCATCTTTTTCCTGATTTCGTTTTTTACCGCGTTTTTCTTCTTTTATCTGACCGGAAGCGTGGAGAATGTCATTCGGGAACAGATGTATACGACCCTGGATACTTCACAGAACATGATCCAGAGTCTTTATGGAAGCAGTGACGAAACCATTACTCAAAGCCAGCTTCGCAAGGCGCTGACAAATTCGCAGATGCATCTGATCGTAGATGTGGATGATGTGATCAACAACGAGGCTGATCCCAAGATCCAGTATTTGAGCAGCGAAACGGATGCGTCGCTGGTGAGGGAAGAACTGTCCAACAACAGTGCACTGGTAAAACGCATGATGGAACAGGGTGCCCAGCTTTACAAAAATCCGACCAAACAGATCATTCACGGACATATGATGATCAACGGTGTGGATTATTGTTACAGTGTCCGTCTGATGGATAATGATTCCGGCAGCGTCCTGATGTCTTATATGGATGAGAGTTATGCGCAGGATGCCAAGGATATGATGATCAACAGCATCCTTTATATTACCGTGATGGCATTCTGCTTCATCTTCCTGATCATGATGCTTTGGGTCGTATCGCTGATCCATCCTCTGAATCAGATCCGTAATTATATTGAGAAAATCAAGGCCGGTAAGGAAGCGGAACTGAGACTGAACCGTAAAGATGAGATCGGCGAGCTGGCAGATGCCCTTGTCAGCATGCGTGAAGAACTGCTTCGTCAGGAAAAGACGAAAGAGGAAATGATCCATAATATTTCTCATGACCTTAAGACACCGATTGCCACGATCAAGTCTTACGGAGAAAGTATCAAGGACGGCATTTATCCGTATGAAACACTGGAAAAAAGCGTGGATGTCATCATTGAAAATGCCGACCGTCTTGAAAATAAAGTGCACAGTCTGTTGTACATGAATCGTGTCGAATACCTGATCTCGCAGGATGCGGAAGGTGTTGTCACGAACATGAAGGAAGTCGTTGAGAAAGTACTGCTGAATATTGCCGTTATCCGTTCGGATATTCGCATTGAAACGGAACTGGAAGAAATATTCTTCGACGGCCTGCTGGAATCCTGGCGTGTCGTTGTGGAAAACATTCTGGAAAACGCCCTTCGTTATGCACAGAGCGTTATCATCATCCATCTGAATGAAGAAGAAGGACTGACGATAGAAAATGACGGACCGAGCATGGATGAGGACCGCATCGATACTTTATTCAAGCCTTATGAGAAAGGCGAGGGCGGACGTTTCGGCCTAGGACTTTCCATTGTCAGCAAAGTCGTGAAAGCCAATCATTATCAGGTGCGCGGTGAAAACACTGCAGACGGCGTGATCTTCCGGATCTTTAAGGAGCGTCCGCGCCGGCCAAAGCCGGAACGCCGGACAAAAGGCAAGAACAAGCGTGACAGCCGCCAGGAACATAAAGGAGAAACTGTGTCGGAAAATAACAAGTCGAATGAATAAAACAAAGGATACCGTGCATCCGTCAAAACAAACGGATGCATGGTTATTTTAATATGTTGCTGCAATGTGTTTGTTTCATATTTAGTGATGTATAGTGTCACTTGTCCCATATTTAATTAAATAAGGGGACGAGTGACACCTGATAAGGATTATAATTGATATTTTTAAATCATCGCCAGCTGTCTGGCGTTTTTTTATGTCATCTTATGTCGATTCTTTGCATATGTTTTGTTTGGGAGGAAGATTGTGCAGGTAGATGGTATTTGTTGTCATGTGGAGTGCAGCGGTGAAGGACAGGGTGTTGTTCTTTTGCATGGATGGGGACAGAATTGTTCGATGATGAGGCTTGTTCAGCGTGAGCTGGAGGACAGGTATCGAGTCGTTAATCTGGATCTGCCTGGCTTTGGTGACAGTGTACCGCTGAAGAAGCCGATGAGCATCAAGGAATATGCGATGTTTGTCAGAAAGCTGATGGCGGAGCTGGGGATCGAGGATCCGATCATCATTGCACATTCGTTTGGAGCCCGCATAGCGCTTCGTTATGCCATGATGTATCCGGTCAAGTGCCTGGTTTTGACGGGGGCGGCGGGAATTCGCAGCCCGTTGTCGCTGTGGAAAAAGGGGAAACAGTGCATCTATCGTATTTTTCGGTTTTTTCGTCTTCCTGTCACGGCGGGAAGCAGAGATTACCGGCAGGCGGATGATGTGATGAGACAGGTACTGGTGAAAGCTGTCAATGACGATCTGAGTCCTGATCTGGGCTTTGTGGAATGTCCGACTTTATTGGTTTGGGGAAGTGATGATCGGGAAACACCGTTGTGGATGGGAAGAAAAATGGAAGAACTTCTGCCGGATGCACGAATGATCATTTATCGTCATGATGATCATTTTGCTTATTATCATCAGGGATTTCGCTTTGCCAAGGATGTAAAGGAGTTTCTGGAGGTGAGTATTTGCTCTATTTAGAAATAGCGGGTTTGATTGCTTTGCAGCTGTATGATCTTCATTATGCATTATCGGTTTTTCAACAATGTCATTATCATCGGGACCGTTACCGCAACTGGATTGCCGATCATTTTTCTTTACGAAAGATCTGGAAGAGAATCCGCAGTTTTCTGCCGTTTCTTTTCTTTTTGTTCCTGAAAACGGAAAATGCCCGTTCCCCCTCTATCTTATGTGTGATCCTGATTTATCTTTATGTGCGTCTGCAGCGAAGAAAAGAAGGGAAAAACATTGCTGTTTCCAGAACATCCCGCTTGATGCGGCTTGCGTTTGTTTTGGCGGTACTGGATCTGATCACTACGGTATTTGTGAGGGTGTCTTTGAGCTATGAACTGTATGTCTGCCTGATCCCGTTGCTGTGGATGCTGGGATGGATCATGCTTCCGGTCGCAGCTTTCCTGGTTTATCCGATTGAAATGATGATTCAAAACCGGTATGTGAATGATGCGAAAATGCGCTTGCGCAGCTGTCCCGAGATGATTCGGGTAGGAATCAGCGGAAGTTATGGAAAAACAAGCGTCAAGCACATTGCCTATGAGTTGGTGAAGGACAGTTTCTATACACTGAAGACGCCGCATTCTTATAATAATCGAATGGGGATCACGAAAACGATCCGTGAATCGCTTGATCCCCTGCACGAGGTCTTTCTCTGTGAGATGGGGAGCGATCACAGCGGTGAGCTGAAACGACTGTTGTCTTTCGTGGATCCGCAGATCTGTATCGTGACAGCGATCGGTCCGCAGCATTTATCCACATTTGGTTCCATGGAGGCAATCATAAAGGAAAAGATGACGATGATCGAACATTTGCCGGAGACAGGGATCGGTATCATCAATGTTGATAACCGCTTCATCCGTGAATATCCGCTGAAAGCAAGATGCAGGATCATTCGTTATGGTCATCACGAATCCGCGGATGTGCGGATCGACACGTCTCATCTGAATGAGGATGGAACGGATTTTGTATTGGAAATTCACGGCAGCTGTTATCATTTTCATACGAAACTGCTGGGAGAATGCAATGTCATGAACATTACGGCGGCAGTTGCGTTGGCACGGGCGCTCGATGTTCCGATTTCCTGTCTGCAGGCAAGAACGGCTCAGCTTCCATATGTGGAGCATCGTCTGGAAATGAAAAAAAACCACGATACCGTTTGGATCGATGATGCATATAATTCCAATCCGCAGGGGGCAGCTGCGGCACTCGATGTGCTGGCCCAGATGCCGGGATGGAAGGTCTTGATCACGCCCGGGATGATCGAACTCGGTAATTCTCATCATTTTTACAATTATGAATTCGGGGCGAAAGCCGCACATTGTGCCGACGAAGTGATCCTGGTGGGAAATGAACAGGTACAGGCGCTCCTGCGAGGGCTTCAGGATGAATGCTTCTGCCGGCAGCGTGTGCATCAAATGGGTACGATGAAAGAGGCGCTTGTTTATGCGGAATCAATAAAAAAAGAGAATAAAGTGATATTGATCGAAAATGATGTGCCGGATCTTTTGAATCACTGATTTGAAAACGGCATAAGATAGAGTGGTGAGAAAAGATGAAGACAAGAGTGTTGTTTATGTATGGAGGAAACAGTGTCGAACATGAAATCAGTATCCTGACCGCTTTACAGGCAATGGAAAACATCGATTCTTCCAAATATGAGGCAATTCCTTGCTATGTCAGCAAGCAGGGAGATTTTTATACAGGAGAAGAGCTGTTTCACCTGGAAAACTATCGGGATCTGGAACGTTTATGTCGCGGTATGAAGCCGGTACACATCGAACGAAAAAGAGGACAGCCGATGCTGCTTCGCAGCGGATGGTCTCTTTTTGCGCTGCCCTTTGACGTTGTCCTTCCGCTGATGCACGGCATCAACGGGGAAGACGGCAGTGCCGCCGGTTTTTGCCGGATGATGCAGCTGCCTTTCTGTGAAAGCGATATTTTAAGTGCCGCTCTGGGACAGGACAAAGGGATGCAGAAAAAAGTGCTGCAACAGGAGGGATTCTTGATCAGTGCTTATGAAGAACTGCATGCCGGTCAGAAAAAAGAAGAATGGATCACTAGACTGAAGCGGCTTCATTACCCGCTGATCGTCAAGCCGGCCATGCTTGGGTCCAGCATCGGGATCGAGAAAGCAAACGATGAAGAGTCATGCATCGAGGCAGTTCAGCGGGCTTTTGCATATGGCGAACGGGTCATCGTGGAAGAATGCGTGCAGAATCTGCGGGAGCTGAACTGTTCGATCTTGCATACTCCTTACGGTTATCGGAGCAGTGCCGTGGAAGAGGTGAGCCCCCAGGGGGGATTGTATGATTATGATGAGAAATACCTGAATGGGAACTTGAAGCAGAGCGGGCCATGCAGCCGCATTTGGCTCAGGGATGAACAGCTGGTGTCTGAGGTACAGCATCAGTCCCTGCAGATTGCTAAACTGCTGCAGACAAAAGGCGTGATCCGCATTGATTTTCTTTATGATGAAGGGGAAAAGAAATTATATGTGAACGAAATGAATACGATTCCCGGATCGCTCTCATACTATCTCTGGGAGTGGGAGGGCGTCGGATTTGCCCAGCTGCTGGATCTAATCATCCAGGACGGCATAACGGCATATCAGCAGCGAAGCCGCTGTCTGAGCAGCTATTCCACCAATGTGCTGCAAATGACAAAGCTGTACGGACATAAAAAATAAAAGAATCGTCAGAAAGTGTCGGGATTGCACAGCCGGCACTTTTTTCTTATAATCGTATGCAGGTGAATGGAGGAACGGCATGAAGTCATCAAAAGAACAACAGCATATCGAACGTGTGCAGGATCATCTGCTTTCCTGGTATCGTCAAAACCGGCGAAAGCTTCCGTGGCGCGAAAATATCAGCGGTTATCGTACCTGGGTCAGCGAAATCATGCTCCAGCAGACCAGAGTCGAGGCGGCCATACCTTATTATGAGCGTTTTTTAAATGAACTGCCGGATCTGAAACATTTGGCAGCGGCAGATGATGATCTGCTTCATAAACTGTGGGAAGGGCTGGGTTACTATAACCGGGTCCGCAATATGAAAAAGTGTGCGCAGGTATGTGTGGAAAAATACGGTGGAGAACTGCCTTGTGACTATGATACGTTATGCACGCTGCCGGGGATCGGCCCTTATACGGCGGGGGCGGTGGCATCCATCGCCTTTCATCAGCGGGTCTGTGCAGTGGACGGCAATGTGCTGCGGGTCTTCTCGAGGATTTTGGAAAACAGGGAGGATATTTCGAAGGAAGCGACAAAGAAACACTATAAAGAATATGTAGGCTGCTATCTTCCGCAGGAAGAAGATATGAGTGACTTTAATCAGGCGATCATGGAACTGGGCGCTTTGATCTGTCTGCCGAATCATCCGCCTCTTTGCACGCAGTGCCCGCTGCGTCAGGAGTGCAAGGCCTATGCGCACGGCATACAGAACGAACTGCCAATAAAGGCGGGGAAAAAAGAGCGAAGAATCGAAGCATATACGGTTCTTGTCTGCGTATGTGACGGGAAAATGGCGCTGATGCAACGTCCTGCGAAAGGCTTGCTGGCTAATTTGTACGGCTTTGCGATGCAGGAAGGAAAGCTGACGTCAAAAGCGGTTCGAAAAAAATATCCGAAAGCCGCTCATATTGTGAGACTGCGGCCGCATGTGCATGTGTTTTCCCATGTGGAATGGCATATGGAAGCTTTTCTGGTAGAAACGTCGGAAACGGACGAAAACTATCATACGATAGAAGAAATCACGGAACAGTATGCTGTTCCAAGCGCATTTCAGCCTTTTTATCAGGCGGCCTGTGAATGGATCAGGGCAAAGGAACAATAACAAACGTTGAAGCATGGGCAGTCAGGAAAGCCCATGCTTTTTTATGCCTTCTGCATATCTTATAAAGACTGCGGGGTGGCAAATTGGATATAAAGGTCATGAAATTCGGCGGCACGTCATTGAGCAGCCGGAATGCGAGACAAAATGCATATCATCATGTTTTGGAGGGGCTGAAGCAGAGCAAGGTGCTGATGGTCGTTTCTGCCATGGGACGATATCCTGATCCTTATGCGACAGATACGCTGCTTACGATGGGTTCACCGCTGCTGTCAAAAGAAGAAAAGGCGCGGCTGGTCTCCATGGGGGAACAGCTTTCCGCATTGACAGCCGCAAGCGAACTTCTCGATGCGGGAATCTCTGCCTATGCGCTGCCGTTTCACAAAAGCGGGATCGTCACAGATTACAATTATGACTATGCCAATGTTCTTTCACTGTCCGGACGCTGTATCCGGCACGCCTTTCTCCATCATGATGTGGTTGTTGCGGGCGGCTTTATTGCCCAGGCGGTCAACGGCGATGTTACCACATTGGGCAGAGGAGGCAGTGATTTCAGTGCTGTCTTATTCGCAGATATGCTGGGCGTAAATGCGGTGGATATATTTACGGATGTGGATGGTGTGTACAACATCGATCCAAAACTATCTTCTTTCGCCGTTCGTTATGAGCGCTTGAGTTATGATGAAATGCTGAACATGAAAGTTAAAGTTCTGCATGATCGCTGTGTGTTGTATGCCAAAGAAAAAAAGATCCGCATTCATCTGCGGGGAACATTTTCTGCCGGCGCGGGAACACTGATTGCCTGAAAATAGCATTTATGTCCACAGCGTGCTATAATGGATAGCAGATACAGCGAGGTGATGAAACATGCAGACCGTTATTTTGATTGAAGATATGGCGTGTGAGCATTGTGCAGCAAAGATCGACCACGCATTGGCGGAAACATCTATCCGGTATACCGTGGATCTGCCGCGCAAGGCAGTGATCGTGAACGGCACACAGGATGATGTGATGAAGGCACGAAGAATCATTGACGAGATCGGTTTCACGATAAAATAAAGACTGCAGACGGATTCGCATCCGGATGCAGTTTTTTTTAATCTTTGTCCAGATACAGCAGGGCGATCATTGCGCAGCAGGCATTTGTGAATACATACCACTTCTCGAATGCAGAATGAATCATGGCATAATGGTAAAGCGAAGGAAAAGAGAAAAATACATAGCTCATATGATCCAGAGCAGTGACTGCCAATAGGATCAGAGCGGTTATTTTTATTTTTTTCATAGCATCTCCCAGTGTCAGTGTATGAAGACAGCAACGGTTTATGAATGATTTTCGGTTGACTTACATACATTAGGGTGAAGGAAAGGGAGTTGAACATGAAAAAGAAAGCATTGATCGCTGCAGGTATTGCTGTTGTTGTTATTCTCGGTCTGTTCATGATCATGCGCGGAAAGTCGTTTGACAAACAGTTCCAGGATACGACTGCCAATTTAACGAATTACTTATTGGAAGGTGATATGGAAATTACCAAAGGCGAGGATATCAAAAGCTATGCTGTCAAGGTACGGTATCTGAAAGAGGGAGAAGAAGATTATTTTCGTGTGGCGCTGACGGATAAAGATCTGAACCAGGAACAGGAGATCATCCGCAACAAAGACGGTATTTATGTCGTCACACCGTCATTGAATCAGATTTTCAAGTTTGAAGGAAACTGGCCGACAAATTCACTGAAGCCGTATCTGCTTCAATCGATGAGCGAGATCATGAAAAGTGATACGGTTCAGGTGGAAAACAGCGAAAACGGGTATAAAGTTACGGCGGATGTCACTTATCCAAACAATCGCAACTTTAATGTTCAGGAAATGTATTTTGATCAAAATGCCAAAGTACAGTATGTCGAGATTTTTGATAAGGATCATGTTTCGCAGCTGAAGATCGCCTTTACGAAAGTGGATTATGATCCGGGATTGAAAAGCGATGACTTCAAAGTACCGGCACAGCTGGACAAGCAGACTGCTGCATCCGTTGTTGAAGAGGAAGATCTGCCGCTGATGCCGATGGAGACATACGGAGCCGTCCTGGAAAACAATTCGGTCGTGGAAAACGGCGGGGTTGTCCAGCATATTCTGGAGTTTTCCGGAGATAAGAATTTTACGATCGTAGAACAGATCGCCGAAAGTCCGGAAACAACGCAGACGATCATCATGAGCGGAGATCTGTTTGATGCCACGGGTGTGGTAGGAAGGTATGACGGCAGTCAGCTGAGCGCCGTGATCGATTCCATTCAGTATTCGATCTACAGTGATGAGCTGGATGAACAGGAAATGGCGGCAATTCTCAACAGTATGCAGGTGGTCGTGATGAAGTGATGATACGAAGAGGAGATGTGTATTATGCAGATCTTTCTCCTGTTGTCGGAAGTGAGCAGGGAGGAATCCGCCCGGTCGTCATTGTTCAGAATAATAAGGGAAACCGTTATTCAAAGACAGTGATCGTGGCACCTGTATCCAAAAAAATGAGCAAGCCGCCGATACCCACACATGTCATTTTCAGTGCGGATCGTCTCAGTCATGTCTCGATGGTCTTGTGTGAACAGCTGCGCACGATCGATAAAAGCAGGCTGCTGCACTGGATCTGTACCCTGGATGATCAGACACTGGAACAGATCAGCCAGGCAATTCGTGTAAGCCTGAATGTATGAAACAGACCGTACAGGGTCTGTTTTTTGCATTTTCACAAAACGGCATAAAAAATGTGGAAAAAGTATTGCCAAATGAAAATACGCATGCTATTATATTAAAGCGCTGAATATATGCAGTGCGTTTAAGACGCGGAGTAGTACTCAAGTGGCTGAAGAGGTGCCCCTGCTAAGGGTATAGGTCGGGAAACTGGCGCGAGAGTTCAAATCTCTCCTACTCCGCCATTATTTT
>ENA-ORUI01000297-ORUI01000297.1-human-gut-metagenome-genome-assembly--contig:-NODE-297-length-65127-cov-55.580449_pt1 | contig 65127 bp, 59 predicted proteins | sample MGYA00242078_ERZ509205 | MGnify/ENA primary metagenome ERZ509205 (study PRJEB26280, sample SAMEA2338828) | human gut metagenome | biome: human gut; feature: human-associated habitat; material: faeces... | reverse complement strand
CATTTTATTTACTGCCAGAGCCGCTTAGGCTTGGCGAATTTTTGACGAACTATTGTTACTTCACCACCAGCACCTAAATTATTATATTCAAAGAAGTTTGTACCGAACTGTTTTGCTTTTGCGCCAAAACCCGTATATTTATAATCTTGCAATTCGGCCAGACCTAAGATATCAATATAATGCTTTCCAAATGCTTTCTTATAATTTGCCGTAAAGTTACCCAACAACACTCCACTCTTATTATCTGATTTTTCAGCAATACCACTTTGACCTTGTCCTGCCTTAATATTACTCGGAGTATATTTTGAATTCTCTTTCACATTATAAGTATAAGAACCAAAAGCACTTAATTTCAATCCATCTATAACAGTCCATGTAATACGTGCATTAGCATTAATGTAACTATTCGACTCAACATCCTTTATAGTCAAACGTCCCAAAGGATTCTGAGTTTCATTTGCATTCGGATCTTCCGGCCATGAACCATCGGCATTTGCAAAATCGGGGAAAGTCGGATTAAATGCAGCTGCAGAATAGAATGTCTTCTGATAGTCATTCAGATAACGTTTATCAACTTTAGAACCAAACATTCCGAAATCAAGTTTAACCTTGTCATTAAACATAGTTTGCGAAGCATCCAGTTTTGCAGTATAATTACGCATATAATTATCCTTAATGATACCCTTCTGGTCTATAACACCAATAGAAGCACGATAATTAGACGATTCAGTACCTCCCCCAAAAGACAAACGATGATTCTGAGTATAACCTGTCTGCTGCATAGCTTCTATGAAGTTTGTATCATACCCCATATCCAATGCATTAGCATATCCTCTATCAGCTACAACCTGACGATATGCATTGGCATCCAGCATTTCCAAATTCTTATAAACAGTTTCTACACCAAAACTACCATCATAACTTAAAGTCTTAACACCATTTTTACCTTTAATGGTAGTAACAACGATAACACCACTCGCACCTCTGGAACCATACTGTGCTGTTTCTGAAGCATCTTTCAAAACTGTAAAGCTTTCGATATCAGCAGGAGAGATAGCATTCAACATACTCAAATCTCCAAATACACCGTCAATAATAACTAACGGATCATTACCACCCGACAACGAAGTTGTACCACGTACACGGATAGAAGCTGAAGCTGTAGGATCACCACCCGATTTCTGGATATTTACACCTGCAACTTTACCTTTAATAGCTTGCAAGGGGTTAGTTACAACGCCAGCATTCATATCTTCACGTCCGACACGCTGAATTGCACCTGAAACAGTACGCTGACTACCTGTAGCATAACCGATAACAATAACATCGTCCAGAACTTCCGTATCTTCATGAAGAACGACTTTCATATTGGCTGTTGCCGGAAGTTCCTGATTTTTATAACCAATAAAAGAAACGACCAAAATATCGCCTTTTTTAGCATCCAGAGTAAAATTTCCATCAAAATCGGTAATAGAGCCATTTGTCGTACCTTTTACTAAAATATTAGCTCCAATAATAGCCTCACCATTTTTGTCTACAACACTTCCCTTGACAACCAAGTTCTGCGCTAATACTTGAAGGGAAAAAAACATACCCACTATTGCCAACAGTAGATATTTCCCTGTGTGTTTAATAAATAGATCCTTGTTCATATTATTAAATTTTAAGTTAATAAAATTCCATATAGTTTACACTCCATTATGAATTATACGAATGGAGGCAATGTATTATATACCTATTGAAAAAAATACTTACTATCTAAAAGAAAAGACAAACTTTGTAATATATCAGAAAAGGAAATGCCTCCTCTTCTGATATATTATTATTAAATTCAATACCTATTTACTTGATTTCTTTGATTGAAATAGCGTAACCGCCTCCAATACCTGCTTTCAGAGTTATTTTACTCTTGTTTGTGACTTTTTTCTTTGTTATGGTATACGCCTGAGGATTTTTATCCCAGCTTGCATCCTTGGCATCAGCATAAATAGTTGCTTCATATTTCTTGTCAGGATCGAGGAAGTCGAATGACAATTTAGAAACGTGACCGTTATAACCTGCCGTACATCCTACATACCAGTCGTTTGTATTCTTTGCGCGACGAGCAATGGTTATGTATTCTCCCGGTTCTGCCTCCAAGTACTTAGACTCATCCCAGTCGACAGCCACATCTTTGATAAACTGGAAAGCATCCATAAAACGTTCATAGTTTTCAGGAACATCAGCAGCCATCTGCAACGGACTATACATGGTTACATACAATGCCAGCTGACGTGCAAGCGTTGTACGAGCATGAGATTTATTATTCGGATTCATCTTACTGCAATCCGGTTCAAAGATACCCGGTGTATAATCCATCGGACCACCGATAAGACGAGTAAACGGCAAAATCGTTGTGTGATTTACATTGTTACCACCGAAAGACTCATATTCAGTTCCACGAGCCGATTCATTGCCAATCAGATTCGGATAAGTACGGCAAAGTCCTGTAGGACGTACAGCTTCGTGAGCATTGACCATAATCTTGTAATCAGCAGCTTTCTTTACGGCATACAGATAATGATCGACCATCCATTGTCCGTAGTGATGTTCTCCGCGAGGAATAATATCACCCACATATCCACTCTTCACTGCATGGTAACCATTATCTACCATAAACTGGTAAGCCTTATCCATATGACGTTCATAATTGCGTACAGAGGCAGAAGTTTCATGATGCATAATCATTTCTACACCCTTGCTTGCAGCATAACGATGCACTTCTTCTACATCAAAATCAGGATACGGAGTTACAAAGTCGAACACATAATCCTTACTCTTGCCAAACCAGTCTTCCCATCCTTGATTCCAGCCTTCCACCAAGACAGCATCGAAACCATTTGCAGCAGCAAAGTCGATATAACGCTTTACATTAGCCGTATTGGCAGAATGTTTTCCATTCGGTTTTGTTTTTGAGTAATCTGTTTCGCCCAGTTTCACACTCGAAAGTTCATCTGTATAGGCCCATGTACCTTTATTGGTAATCATATCCCACCAGATTCCGATATATTTTACCGGATGAATCCATGAGGTATCTTCTATCTTACAAGGCTCATTCAGGTTCAGTGTAATTCGAGAAGCCAGAATGTTACGGGCATCATCGCTTACGATAATCGTACGCCAAGGCGAAGTACACGGAGTCTGCATATAGCCTTTATCTCCTTTTGCATCAGGAGTCAGCCATGATTCAAAAATCAGATTCTTGTCATCCAGATTCAAGCTCATGCAAGAATAATCTTTCAAAGCAGCTTCATGCAAGTTAATATAAAGTCCGTCGTCAGTCTTCATCATCAGAGCTGTCTGAACACCAGTCTGAGAGAATACATATTGTGAAGAGTTCTCGGTGACAGCCGCATTCATCTTTCCCCGAATTTCAGACAAGCGAGAAGTAGTATAATCGTACTCCTGTGTATCATAATCTCCCGGAATCCAGAAAGCCGTATGGTCACCCGTCATAGCAAACTGAGTATGCTCTTCCTTTATCACAAAATAGTTCAGATTTTTCTGCTGAGGAAACTCATAGCGGAAGCCTAAGCCATCATTAAACAAGCGGAAACGAATGACGATATAACGGTCATTTTCCGGCTGGTCGAGAGTCACCTCCAACTCATTATAATGATTACGGATTTCACTCTCCTCTCCCCATACCGGGTGCCAGACTTCATCGAAAGTAGAAGTACGCGTATCTTTAATCTTAAATCCAGTCATGAGATTTGTTTTTTCATCCACGCGTTCCTTATCTTTCCGTTCTGTCCACTCAAATCCGATTCTCTTTTCAGGATCTTCTCTTTTCAGTTCAAGTCCAAGCGTACTGGGCTTAATAACAGCTTTATCTTTAAAGAAAAGCTCATATACAGGAGCCCCGTTACTATTCAAACTAAAATTCATTTTTAAATTGCCATCTGGTGATGTTAGATTTTGTGCATGCATTGCAAATGCGCAACAGCACATAGCTACAAAGGCAAAGGTTCTTTTTATGTTCATAGCTTTAAGGTTTTGATTAATAAATTGCTCAAAAACAAAATTAGATATCATAATACGCTTATATTTTCTTCATACGAAAAATACAAATATGTCAAAATATCAATGCACTACATATCAACGATTTATCATTTAAACAGGTAAGAATAAATATAAACCATTTATAAACAGAATATCAAGATTTCACGTTCTTTCAAAGATAATTTTTCTGTTAAATCCACCTTTTTTCCACTTAGAAAATCCGTACATTCCGATTGAGGTAATACCTCCCGATAAGATTCAAGGTTCAATTCCTGCGGAGCATCCGTTCCATTCATTACGACAACAACAGACTTGCCATTGTACGCACGTTGATATACATAAGTCCCCTGACTGATGGAATAATGTTTTAATGTACCATGGGCAAGCACCTCATTTCCCTTACGCCAGTTTAATAACTTACGGGTAAATTCGAAAGCCTCATTCTGCAAAGTGGTACGTCCTTCAGGAACAAAGCAATTCACTTTATCTCCTTGCCATCCTCCGGGAAAATCTTTCCGCAACTCTCCGTCACCATTACCCTTATCACCTGTCATCAAGATTTCAGTTCCATAATATATCTGCGGTATACCACGCGTAGTCAGCAAAAAAGTCATTGCTTGTTTATAGCGTGTCAGGTTACGAGCCTTTTCATCAGTCGTTGTAAAACGAGAGGTATCATGGTTATCGAAGAATACCAGCAGGTTCATCGGATCGGCATATACGATATCCTGTGTCAGATAGTCGTACAACTTATACAGTCCTCCTCCCCATTCTCCAGTTTCTTCATCGAATGCCTGATTCATCAGACTTTGCAATGGAAAATCCATAACTGTCGGCAAGTTAGAATTTCTTGGAGCAGCCAATTTACTATCCTTTTGCCAGTAAGAAACCAGCACATTACTGTTCAACCATGTTTCACCCACAATATTGAAATAAGGATATTCTTCAAGTACTTCCTTACACCATTCGCTCATAAAGTCGAAATCGGCATACGGATGCGTATCCTGACGGATTCCATTGATTCCTGCATATTCAATCCACCAGATGCTATTCTGGATAAGATAACGTGCAACGTGACGATTACGCTGGTTCCAGTCAGGCATAACCGAAGTAAACCATCCATCCGTCGCAATCTTACGTTCATAATCACTGGCATGTATATCCATCACACTGGCAGTCTTGAATGAAGTCTGCACATATTCCGAATGAAAATTAAACCACTCTTTCGAAGGCTTATCTTTAAACAAATAGTTTTCACTGCCACAATGGTTAAAAATCATATCCATCACCACCTTCAATCCCTTCTGATGTGCCTTGTAGACCAGTGTTTTAAATTCTTCATTACTTCCCAGACGACGATCTATCTGATAATAATCCGTAATGGCATAACCATGATACGATCCGTCTTTCATATCATTTTCCTGAGTAGGATTCAACCAGATTGCTGTTACCCCCAAGTCGGAAATATAATCCAGATGGTCGGAAATCCCCTGCAAGTCGCCTCCATGACGAGCAAACGAATCAGTACGATCGACTTTACTTTCCAGCATCCCCTCAATAATATCATTGTCCGGATTTCCGTTGGCAAAACGGTCGGGCATAATCAAGTAAAGAACATCCTCCGAAGTAAATCCCTTTATATCATCTCCCTTACGTATACGCTTTTTTAGCTCATAAGGAATCGTCTGTATTTTTTTCCCTTCCTTCAACAATATATTAAAGGTCTGTGCTTTTGCCTCCGACAAATCCAGATAAAGCAACAAGTAATTCGGATTATCCTGCTTTACCACTTCTTTCAGGATAATTCCTTTTCCAGACAGCGTCACATCACAAGAAGCAATATGATCACCATATAATAAAATCTGTAGTTCAGGATTTTTCATTTCGGCCCACCAATACGCAGGAGCAACCTTATGAATCTTTACAGCCCCATCCGCACGACAAATTCCGAAAAGACTAAAGACAGCCATAAATAAAAGCCATATCTGTTTCATGATATTTAAGATGAATATGATTTAAAATGTTTTTCAATGCAAAAGTATACCTCTGTTAATTTTTTTGTTATATTTGGAATTAAAATATAAATGTCTTATCAAAGTAAATTATTGAAAATAAGAATCTTGTTATCAACATAACATACCAATAATATAAACGGATTTAACTTTTGTTCTTACATTATTACTTGGTAAAAACATACAATAAATAACAATGAAACAAAATATGCTCAGAATCAAATACAGATTTTTCTGGTTGCTGGCTGGAATGATTTTATTCATTTTGCCTGCTAAAGCAGAAGAGTTATCCCACGAAAAGGTATTGGAGCAGCTTGATGAGGTCATCTCGCAGAAAGCACTATATCGTACAGAACGTGAAAGAACTCTCTATCAGCTTAAACAACGCCTTTATTACGCCACAACCGAAAAGGATAAATACGAGCTTTCCAATGAATTATTCGGGCTGTATTTACACTATCAGGCGGATTCCGCCTCTCATTATATAAACAAAAAGGCAGAATACGCTGCACTGCTGAACAAACCGGAATTATACAATGAAATAATTATCAACCGGGCAGAAGTAATGGGAGTTATGGGAATGTATAGTGATGCATTAACCGAATTACAAAAAATACAACCAGAACAGTTGGGCAAGAAAAATCTGACATATTATTATTTTACTCTGCGCACATGTTATGGATGGCTGGCCGATTATACCGTAGACCGTAAAGCTAAACAAAAATACCTGCAACTGACAGATCAATATCGTGATTCGATAATGAATAATATAGATTCCTGCATAGACCGCAACATTGTTCTATCCGAACGATTCATACTCTCTTCGCATCCCGACAAAGCAATTCCTATGTTAAACCAAATGCTTACCACTTCCCTCGATATGAAGCAGAAAGCATATGTAAACTATACGCTGTCACTGGCATACGAAGCAAAGAATGAAATCGATATGCAAATCTATTATCTGGCACAAACTGCCATCATCGATTTAAGTATGCCAGTCAGAGAATATGCTTCGCTGCAAAAACTGGCACGACTCCTTTACCGACATGGAGATTTGAAAAGAGCATACAGCTACCTAAGCTGCTCTATGGAAGATGCAGTGGCTTGCAATGCCCGACTACGTTTTGCGGAAGTTACAGAGTTTTATCCGATTATTGATCATGCATATTCGCAAAAAGAAGCGCAAGAAAAAAGAATGGTTGTCATACTTCTGGTATGTATGGGTGTACTGGCTATCCTACTGATCATACTGGCTTTATACTTATATTACGGATTAAAGAAACTGTCGGTTATGCAAAAGAACCTGTACATATCCAACAAAGAGTTGCAGGCAGCCAATATGAATCTGGCACAGACCGGTAAAATCAAGGAAGTATATATAGCCCGTTACCTGGACCGCTGTGTCAGCTATCTGGACAAACTTGAACAATATCGCCGTTCGCTCGAAAAACTGGCAATGGCTTCACGCATCGACGACCTGTTCAAAGCTATACGCTCCGAACAATTCCTGCGCGACGAGCGGAAAAATTTCTACAATGAATTCGACAAATCGTTTTTAGAGTTGTTCCCCAACTTCATTACCGATTTCAACAATCTGCTGAACGATGAAGGAAAAATATATCCCAAGCCCGGTGAAATACTCAATACGGAACTTCGTATTTTTGCCTTAATACGCCTGGGAGTAACCGACGCCAACCGTATCGCTCATTTCCTTGGATACTCACTGGCTACGGTTTATAACTACCGAAGCAAAATACGCAATAAGGCAAAAGGTGACAAAGATAACTTCGAACAAATGGTGATGGGGTTATAACCAACATCAACAAACCGAAATCCAATCATTCAGAACATCCTAAAAAAGAAACTGTTTCTCAAAAATATTCAATTCTTTTGAGAAACAGTTTCCATAATGCTCCGGATAGCTTTTAAAAGCTCAATCCAGCTACAAAGTAAAATCCCTCAGTAGAAGGATTCCATATCGCCTTTGCAAACAAAGGCAACGACCAGTTTTTAGTAATCTTTATTTCCTTGGCAGCTTCGACAGCCACTTCGCATACAGCAAAACCATTTATCATTTCCTTTGAATAACTGGAGTTTTCTCCACCCGTATAAAAATCATTTTCCCAAGGAGTTGCTCCAATCTCTACATTCCAGTCCAGACCACCCAATACAAAAGGAACCGCAACCGAACAGTAAGAAGCGTAAGCCTTGCTGCCATCTGCCTTATAGCCAATATATCCGGCAAAGTTTGTAAACCAGTTTACGGCAAGAATTCCGAAATCATATCCTACCTGAGCTTCAAAAGTATGGCTGGTATTATGAGCGCCATAGTGAAAATATCCCGGTCCGCCGCTGATCCAATAATCTGTAACCGAAACGCTAAAACCTTTTACTTCATACCCCAACGTCAAGTCAAATTCTTTTGTATCATCTTTGTCGAATCCAACCGTTCCCCATCCCGTCAAGGAAAGTCCTTTATAAGCCAATGATACTTCCGGCTGAACGCTTACATTTCCTAAATCCTGACCACGCCAGACATAACCACTCACCAAATCCATACCGACGCCCGCCTCTACCTTGTCTTGCGCCTTTACCTTAACAGGGCATAAGACAAGCATTACGAACACCCATAACATCACCTTTCGGATCACTTTCATCATCATAATTTGCATCTGTCAATAACTATTTAATAAAACGGATGCAAAGTTAGAAAATAAAATCGCCCGAACCGCATCAAATGCCTTATCACTCTTACTTTTATCCCCCTAATTTTGCTTTTCTTCTTTTTCCCTGTTCCGGTAAATACTCTTTATCAAATTACAAGCCATAGGCAAATCAATGCTTCCAGTATTGATCATCAGGTTATAATGATGCGGCTCACCCCATTTTTCTCCTGTATAATATTCATAATGAGCAATACGGTTATGGTTGATCCGCCTGATTTCCGTTTCAGCCTTATCTGCCGCAATGCCATATTCCTGCACGCAACGTGCGCATGCACTCTTCAAATCGGAATAACAGAAAACCTTAATCAGATTTGGATAATTCTTCAAGACAAAATCGGCACACCTGCCCACAATGATACACGATTCCTTTTCAGCCAGTTCTTCGATAATCTTACTTTCTGCAACAAACAATACATCATCCGACGAAAGGCTGCGTTCCAATGCCTGCTCGCTACTTTTACCTAAAATACATTTCAGCCAGAAAGAAGGAATAGACTGCTCGTTTTTCTTGATATATTGTTCGTCTATGCCACTCTTTTGTGCCACCAGATGAATAAACTCCTTATCATACAGCTTAATTCCCAACTCCTTGGACAGCATTTCACCCAGCAAATGTCCTCCACTTCCATACTCCCTTGCAATGGTAATGATAACATGCTGTGCATTCTTCAGAGTAACCGTAACCTTACCAGCCCCTTCATTAATCCATTTATCGAAACAACGGTAGTAAGGACTGATAAAATGTACGATCGGTCCAACCAGCAAAGCTGCGGCTACCGTTCCTTCACGCACCCCATAGATGCCCGACAGGAAACACAAAGACAGCACGCATGCGATACAGACCAGCGTAATATCGAAACACAACTTTACATAGCCAAACTCACCGTGAAAGCGTTTAGATATGACACGGACAAAATACTCCCCAGCCATCATTGCCACATCGGCCTTTACCTCCAGCGTAATTCCCGCCGCCAATACCACACATCCTACAAGCAAGTAAGCAATCTGGCTTATATACGTCACAGGCTCCACCCAATAAAGCATGTTCATACACACATCGATAAACGTACCGAAACACAAAGAAATCGGTATCTGAAGTAAAAACATCCGCAAGTCGTCTTTCAGTTCCCGCCACGTCATAAAAGGAAGTTCAAGAAGTACGAACAAAAGATTCAGGGCAATTGTCCACTGTCCTATGGTAAGTGGAGTAAACATACTCAGCACATAGGTAACGCTTGTAATTGGAGATGTACCCAGCAAAGCCTTCGTTATAAGGGCGATACCCATGGCATTGACAAACAAGGAAACGGCAAACAAGCCATACCGTCTATACATGAATTTATTCATAAAGCCTTCTATTGATTGGCGCAAAGTTCATGCTATTTTTTTTATTTCCATTCATAAAAGAATAACTGTTGTTGGTTAAAAACGAAACAAATCTTATTTTTGTAAAGAAAAAACCTTTTTATGAAATTATTTGATCCTGACAAAAACGGTTTCCCTGTTTCCGGTGAAGAAAATCCTCCTTATCATGTTGTAAAATGTTCTTTTGAGAAAGAGGAATCTGTCGTTTTGAAAAAAGGATTCTTTATTATTTTAGTTGCAAACGGAACAGCGTTGTTATCGAACAACAACGACAGTCACCTTATTCGGAAAAACGATCTGATCATACTGACTCCAAGTATGACCAACACCCTGCACGAGAAAAGTTCCGATTTTGCCATGACGTGCATTTATATCTATCCTGATTATTTCGATACGCTCTCGGACGGACAGGCAATGTATCATCAACTGGCCAGATTTATCAACAAATACAATATTCCAGCACTTCATCTGGAAACGGACACATTCTGCTATCTGCAACAAACAGCCGAATTGTTCTCGGACAAACTGAAATGCTTCCGGATTTACCAAAACAGCATTACCAGTCATCTGTGCAATTTCCTATTATTGCAAATAGCCGACATTCTTTACCGGAATACCCAAAATGCTTCGGTCTGCATCAAGCGTACGGACGAGATATTCCGTAATTTCAAGAAATTACTCATCAACAATTACAAAAGACACCATGATATTCTGTTTTATGCCAACAAACTGAATATATCGACCACTTACCTTTCTCGTATCGTAAAACGTACAACCGGACGCACGGTACGCTTTCATGTATCGGAACTGCTCTGTGCAGAGGCAAGACGCCTGCTCGAAAGTACGGATATGGGAATAAAGGAGATAGCCGATAACCTCGGCTTTTCCGACCAGTCTGTCTTCGGCAAATTCTTCGTCAAGATGACAGGAGTTTCTCCACTCAAGTACAGGAAAAGATGAAAATCCTGAGAAATATAGAAAAAGGAAAAGAGCCAAGCATCTGATTACTCATTCTGCTTAGCTCTTTTCCTGGTACCCAGACCCGGGGTCGAACCGGGATGGATGTTACTCCACTGGTGTTTGAGACCAGCGCGTCTACCGATTCCGCCATCTGGGCAACTTGCTTTGGGAAAATGTTTCCCCTCAATTGCGGTGCAAAGGTAGACAAATATTTTTAAATGACAAGCGTTTGAGATAAAAAAGTGAAAATATTTTTCATCTAACACTATTTAGAACTCTTTCCAAGCTATGTTCGAAAAATAAAGGTTATCTTAGCATAAACATTTAAAGCTACGCCAATATCATGAATAACAACTACTACTGTATCATCATGGCCGGAGGAATGGGACGCCGTTTCTGGCCTTACAGTCGCAAAGCATTACCTAAACAGTTTCTCGATTTCTTTGGCACCGGACAGACCTTATTGCAACAAACTTTCGACAGATACAAGAAAATTGTTCCTGCAAGTAATATTTATATTACGACTCATACCGATTATAAACAAATCGTACTCGACTTATTACCTGAAATAACAGAGAGCCAACTGATTATTGAAGAGGAAAGACGCAATACCGCACCTTCCATTGCATATGCATCACACGTTATCCAAAGAATCAATCCCAATGCAACGATTGTAGTTGCCCCCTCGGATCATCTGATTCTGAAGGCGGACGAGTTTAAGGAAGCTATCCTGAAGGGACTGGATTTCGCCTCCGAAAACGACAAGCTTGTTACGCTGGGCATCAAGCCCAACCGACCTGAAACGGGATATGGATATATACAGATTGACGAGGAAAAGAAGGGAGATTTCTATAAGGTTAAAACATTCATTGAAAAGCCGGCACGCGAATTCGCCGAAATATTCGTACAGAGCAATGAGTTCTATTGGAACTCGGGTATCTTTGTATGGCATGTGAATACAATCCTGAAAGCTTTCCACGAAATGATGTCGGAAATCTGCCCGCGTGTGGAATGCGATGTTCCCGACTTTACTTCGTGCCCCAACATATCCATCGATTACAGCATCATGGAAAAGGCAAACAATGTATACGTTCAGCTATGCGATTTCGGATGGGCCGATCTGGGTACATGGGATGCACTTTACGATGCTTCTCCCAAAGATGCCAACCATAATGTTATAATCAACAGCAATACGCTGCTGTACAACTGCGAGAACAATATCATCCTGATGCCGGAGGGACAGCTTGCCGTAGTACAGGATCTGGACGGCTATCTGATAGCTTCACGCGATAATGTTCTGCTTATCTGCAAGAAAGACGATCAGGATGCCATCCGAAAGTTTGTGAATGATGTAGAAATGAAGTTCGAAGAAAAATACTCCTGATTTCAGCTCCATACATACCTTTCCGTCAACTTTGCGTTTGCGTGTGGTAATGCGAAGAAAGGAAGATAATAAGGGTATAAAAAGTTTTTGTACAAAGATTTTTTGTTTTTGTACAAAAAATAAAAAAACGTCCCGACAAATAAACGAAAACGTGCCCACGTTCCAAACGAAACGTGGGCACGTTTTTTAGCAATTGTCCGCAGGCTTATTTCGTCACAGCGTCAATACTCGAAGGTAATGCCGATAGTAGGCAATAATGTTCCGCTTTCCTGCTTGATAGACTTCATGACATAACGCTGTTCGGAAAGAGGAGCCGACGGATTTTCTATCTGTCCTGTACTCATCAGCACATCGGGCTGGCGGAGTTTGCTCGCCGTAATGTTCTGGATGTCGAGGTAAATTCCGAACATACACTTCTTCCAGTAGAACATTTTGTCGACACGGATATCCAACTGACCGAATGCGGGCAGACGCTCCGTGTTGTAACGACTGTAATCGTAATAGGCTTTTCCCTGTACATTCCACGCTTCTACCAGCGACGACTTCTCCACATCGTAGGGTGTATACGGGGAACCTCCTATGCAACTGACTTTCATTCCCACACTCCACTGCTTGGGAAAATTGTAGGTACCGCTCACGTTGAAGATAAAACGGTTGTCCCATGCCGACGGGACATAACCGCCTTCCTCACCGTTGCGGAATTCGCTTTTGAAAAGAGTCAATGACGAAGACAAGTTCAGACGTTGTACCAGCAGCCATTTGAACATCAGTTCCACACCATACGAACGGCCCTCGGCTGTGGATACCAGACGTTCGTTCCCAATCACGCCGTAGTCATTTCCCTTGCAGGCCAAGGGGATGCCGTCGGTTACCGACAGCGGCATATCGTGATAGAACTTATAAAAACCTTCTGCCGACAGTTCCATGTTTTCATTCGGTTGCCATGTCAGTCCGACACTCTCCTGCGATACAGAGATATAATCCAGGTTACGGTTCAAGTACGTCCCATCGTTTCCCTTGAATCCCAGTGCCGTATAAGGCGGAAGCTGGTAGTACAAGCCCATGTGTCCGCTCAGGAACAGGTTATCGATCAGGCGGAAAGACACCGACAGACGGGGCGAAAGCTGCCGCCAAAGTTCTTTCATCTTGTCACTGTAATTGTTTCCGTCGGTACGTACGCCGAGCGATGCCGTGAAACGTTCGTCGGGTGCCGTATAGTCCATCGAAGCAAAGAGCCCCCAACGGAACAGATCCAGGGCAGTACGGTAGTCGAATACTTGTGCCTCATCGGTAAAGACTCGCTGATAAGTCGTATTGGAGTATTGTGAATAATTCAGCTCGATGCCGGCATTCAGCTTCCACACGTTCCATGTAGACGTATTCTCCATCCGCAGTTTCGTTTCCTGTTCTACCGAACGCAGGCGGAGAGTCAGGTTGTCTTCCGAGCTTTCGTCGTTGTTAAGATACTTCAGGTTACGGTTGTTCAGATAGCTGTGACTCAAGGTAACCGACTGCACATGTGGTCCGGCATAATGACGATAGACGCCTCCCAGCGTAAAGGTTTCCTGATTGATTTTCGGCAGATACCCTAAAATGTATTCAGCATCCTCACCTTCGATGTCAAAATTCAGTTTCATGCGGTCTATGCCTCCCAATCCGAGCAGGGTAAGTTCATTCTGATCGTTGAAACGGGTTTTCAACTTGAACGAAGCATCCGTATAAGCCGGAAGCAACGGCAAGCCCAAAACCTTAAAGAGCATCTGCAAATACGACTGCCGGACAGAAACCAGATAAGAGGTTTTGTCGCCCAGATGTCCGTTGGAAGTAAGTGACACTTCCGAAGCTCCCAGTGTTGCTTTTACGGAATTGTGCTCCATATCGCCGTCGCGTAAGCTGAAATCGAGCACCGAACTCAAGGCATTTCCCCTGTTGGCAGGAAAAGCTCCGCTGTAGAACTTCACATTTCGTATCAGGTCGGCATCAATCAGTCCCACCGGACCTCCCGAAGCTCCTTGTGTACTGAAGTGGTTAATATTCGGAATTTCTACGCCATCCAGGTAAAAACGGTTCTCCGACGGTCCGCCTCCGCGCACAATCAGGTCGTTTCGATAGCCAATCGGTGAAAAGGCGACTCCCGGATAATTCTGCACTACTCGCGAAATATCACGATTTGCCCCGGGAGCTTTCTCTATTTCCTGCAAGCCGATAACCCGAAGACTGACCGGACTTTCGGGTACCCGCTGAAAAGGAGAAGCTGTGATGGTTACTCCCTCCAACTGGGTTCCCTCCTCTTCCATTTCTATCTGAATGTGCGGTGTGCGGTGGTTAACACGGTATTCGGATGTAAAAACTGTTTTGTAACCCAGCATGGACGCTTGCAGACGGTAAATACCTGGAGGAACCTGCTCGACTGCAAAATGTCCTTCGGCATCTGTAGACGAACCTATTCCCAGACCTACAACCAGTACATTGACAAACTCCAGCGGCTTTCGGCTTGTCTTGTCTATCACTGTACCTTCTATCCGGTAGGTTTGAGCATGCACCAGCATACAAACAGCCAGCAGCATGAAGAAAGTAACTGTTCTTTTTACCATAATATCTTCTTTAGGATTATCATAAATCAAAAAAAGCCATCCTGTGAAAAAGGATGGCTTTCATTCTTGTGTATATCTATAGGAGGAGGTATCAAGCTTTGCCTTCCCAGGCTTTATGAATACTTTCGGCAATGGCCTTAAATTCGTCATCGCTCAATTTCAGTTTCGGATTAGAGAAAAGCATATCCGATTCCTTCTGCATAGGAATCAAGTGAATATGAGCATGGGGAACTTCCAGACCAATAACGGCCTCACCTACTTTCCGACAAGGGAATGCCTTCTGAATAGCCAGTGCCACATGTTTGGCAAATACATGCATAGCAGCCAGTTCTTCATCGCTTAAATCGTAAATATAGTCGACTTCGCGTTTCGGAACTACCAAAGTATGTCCCTTTACCAACGGATTTATATCCAAAAAAGCATAGAACTGTTCGTTCTCTGCTACCTTGTAGCTGGGTATTTCGCCCGCAATGATCTTACTGAATATAGTTGCCATAATCTGTATATATTAAAAAAGGCAAGCCTGCGACAAAGCAGACTCGCCTCATAGTTAAAACGATATTCCTGTTACTTCAAGACTGATTTTACCCTGCGGGATTGTGATTTCGGCAATATCACCAACTTTCTTGCCCAGCAAGCCCTGAGCAATCGGAGTATTTACAGAAATCTTTCCTTGCTTCAGATTGGCTTCTGTTTCCGATACGATAGTGTATGCCATCTTCATACCCGTCTTCACATTCTTCAGTTCTACACGGCTAAGAATCTGTACGGTATCAGCCTTCAACTTTGATGTATCGATAATCTTTGCATCGCCGATGGTGGCTTTCAACTGGTTTATTTTCATTTCCAGCATACCCTGAGCTTCCTTTGCAGCATCGTACTCTGCATTTTCCGACAAGTCACCCTTATCACGTGCTTCGGCAATAGCTGCTACAATTTTCGGACGCTCAACTGCCTCCAGTTGTTTTAGTTCTGCTACCAACTTCTGGTAGCCTTCTTCTGACATATAAGCCATAGTTTTTTTCCTCCTTATTATTCGGTTATTAATTAAATTGTTCTTGCTTATAAAACAAAAAAGAATCCCGATACACAAAAGAATGTATCGGAACCCTTCTCTGTTATGACTTTGGCAAAGATACGCCTTTTTACGATACCAGTCAAGTACCGAAGCGTACTATTTTCACATGCTTTTCAACATGTTATAATAATTTCTTAATTGCTTCCTCCAAGTTGGTTTTCTCACCAATTCGCATGCTCAATTCATTATTCCGGCTTACAAGAAAGGCTGTAGGCAACTGGGTTACGCCATACAAGTTTACGTAAGTAGAATAAGGTCCCTGCGGATCGCGTACACAAATCCATGGCAGATTGTCGGCTGCGGTTTTCCAGAAATGCTCATCAGTGTCGAGTGAAATCTGATATATTTCCAAGCCTTGTGAAGCATATTTATCATATATTTCACGCAACAGGAGATTACGAGCTCCCGATTCAGCACTGCCATATGCTGTAAAGTCTATCAAAACAACCTTTCCCTTCAAGTCTGTAAGATGGTGTGTCGTACCATTTATATCCTTCAATGGGATATCGATAATGGAAGTTTCCTGTATCTTGTCAGCAGGAATATCCAAAGGCTTTACCTGGGGAGCGCGGGTATTCTTCATACCTTTTATCACCATATTATATAGATTACGCGAACGATCGGCATGTGGATACATGTTGTTCATACTGGTAGCTACCGCTGCAAAGCATTTTACATCCTCTTTATTGTTCAACGGATCGAAAATCATATATCCGTTCAACACCTGAAACAAGGCGAAATATGCATAGGATTTATTAGGACCGACAAAAATATATTTTCGCTTTACATTATCCTTATATGCATTTACCATGTGCGCCAGACTGTCTTGTACAACGCCAACTGGCATTCCTGATTGTGCCAGCTTATTGACGCGCTCTTGTAAATCGGCCTGCAACAGGACCAGTTCCTTGATTTTCTGGTTATTTTCTGAACCTTGTATGTCGTAATCCGTTGCAAAGTTTTTATAATCAGCCTTAACACCGACAGTTTCAGTAGAATCGACCGAGAAGTTTATAACTTTATTCTCGATTCGCAACCGATAGAAATCAGGCGCTTCAGGACGAGCAGCAGAAAAACTAAAAGTTCCATCACTTCCCAATTCTACAGAATCGAGTGCAACAATACCATCCAGGCCGGTCTGTTCCAAATACAACATTTTATCGGCAGCATCGGTTACCTCTCCCTGCACTTTAAAAGCAGGCTCGTTGTTGCAGGCTGTTACGCCCGCGAACAACAGAGCTGCAGCGATATAAGCATTTCTTTTCATTAGCGATTATTATTCATTTCGGGATGCAAAGATACGGCTTTTTACGAGTTCACAAAGTTTTTATTCAAGTTCTTACAAAATGACATAATTTTTTTAGCCTGCTTTTCCTTGTGATATTACATAATGTAAGGCCAGGACGAAACAAAATAATATAAAAAAGGAGCATACTACGAAACTTTTATCTCATTTTCACCCAATTACTACAATAATATTTGTATCTTTGCGCGAACTTTAAGAAGACTTTTATATTAAAACATTTTTTATGATCAATCCTATTGTTAAGACGATCGAGTTAAGTGATGGAAGAACCATTACACTCGAAACGGGAAAGCTGGCAAAACAGGCAGATGGTGCTGTTATGCTACGCATGGGTAATACCATGTTGCTGGCTACTGTTTGTGCAGCAAAAGATGCAGTTCCCGGTACAGATTTTATGCCGCTTCAGGTAGAGTACAAAGAAAAATATTCAGCATTCGGACGTTTTCCGGGTGGCTTTACCAAACGTGAAGGCAAAGCTTCTGATTATGAAATCCTGACTTGCCGTTTGGTAGACCGCGCTTTGCGTCCGTTGTTCCCCGATAACTTCCATGCAGAAGTTTATGTAAATATCATTCTGTTTTCAGCAGACGGCGTAGACATGCCTGATGCATTAGCTGGTCTGGCTGCTTCTGCCGCACTGGCTGTTTCAGACATTCCGTTCGGAGGTCCTATCTCAGAAGTACGTGTAGCACGTATCGACGGTCAGTTCGTTATCGACCCGACTTTCGAACAGCTTGAAAAGGCTGATATGGACTTGATGGTAGCCGCTACTTACGACAACATCATGATGGTAGAAGGCGAAATGAACGAAGTAAGCGAACAGGATTTGCTGGCAGCTTTGAAATGCGCTCACGAAGCTATCAAGATACATTGTAAGGCACAGATGGAACTGATGGAAGAAGTTGGTTCTACTGTAAAACGCGAATACTGCCACGAAGAAAACGATGAGGATTTGCGTAAAGCTGTTCACGATGCTTGCTACGACAAAGCTTATGCCATTGCAGCATCAGGAAATCACAACAAACATGAACGTCAGGATGCTTTCGATGCTATCTGTGAAGAATTCAAAGCTCAGTTCACAGAAGAAGAACTCGAAGAAAAAGCACCTATGATAGACCGTTATTATCATGATGTAGAAAAAGAAGCTATGCGTCGTTGCATCCTCGATGAAGGTAAACGTCTGGATGGTCGTAAGACAACTGAAATTCGTCCAATCTGGTGCGAAGTTGGTCCGTTGCCTTACCCACATGGTTCTTCAATATTCACTCGTGGTGAAACACAATCATTAAGTACCGTTACTTTGGGAACTAAACTTGATGAAAAGATTGTAGACGATGTACTCGATCAGCATAAAGAACGTTTCTTGTTGCATTATAACTTCCCTCCTTTCTCAACAGGTGAGGCAAAAGCACAACGCGGTGTAGGTCGTCGTGAAATCGGTCACGGACATTTGGCATGGCGTGCATTGAAAGGTCAGATTCCTGCTGACTATCCTTATTGTGTACGTGTCGTTTCAGATATTCTTGAATCTAACGGTTCTTCTTCTATGGCTACGGTATGTGCCGGAACATTAGCCTTGATGGATGCTGGTGTACCTATCAAGAATCCGGTATCAGGTATTGCAATGGGATTGATCAAAAATGCCGGAGAAGAAAAATATGCTGTCTTGTCGGATATCCTGGGAGATGAAGATCATCTGGGAGATATGGACTTCAAGGTTACAGGTACGAAGAACGGTATTACAGCAACACAGATGGATATCAAGTGTGACGGTTTGACTTACGACATTCTTGAAAAAGCACTGATGCAGGCAAAAGAAGGTCGTGAATATATTCTGAGCAAACTGACAGAATGTATTGCAGAACCACGCAAGGAACTGAAACCAAATGCTCCGCGTATTGAAACTATGACTATTCCGAAAGAATTTATCGGTGCTGTAATCGGCCCGGGCGGAAAGATCATTCAGGGTATGCAGGAAGAAACAGGTGCTACAATCACAATCGAAGAAGTTGACGGTGCAGGACGTATCGAAATTGCTGGAAATAACAAGAAGACTATCGATGATGCTATGCGTCTGATCAAAGGTATTGTTGCTGTACCTGAAATTGGTGAAGTATACCAGGGTAAAGTACGTTCTATCATGCCTTATGGTGCATTCGTAGAATTCCTTCCTGGCAAAGATGGTTTGTTGCACATTTCAGAAATCGACTGGAAACGTTTGGAAACTATCGAAGAAGCTGGTCTGAAGGAAGGTGACGACATCGAAGTGAAATTGTTGGATATCGATCCGAAAACAGGTAAATTCAAATTATCACACAAGGTATTGTTACCGAAACCAGAAGGTATGGCAGAAGGAAACCACGCAAAACGTGAACGTAAGCCTCAACAGAACAAGGAACAAAAACAATAATCCTTCATATATCTTTAATAAAAAAGGTTGCCTAAGGGCAACCTTTTTTATGCAACCAAGTAACTCAAGTCACAAGTAACAGACTGAAACGCCGCCCTTCATTAGCAGGTTACCAATAACAAGGGACAAGCATCCAGACAGAAATAGCCCGACTTGTTTCGGATAAATCCGCATGCAAGTCGGGCTATATTATATTTTTCGGCCGGAAATTATTCTGTAACTTCCTGGAAATCTTCTTTTCCTACACCGCAAACCGGGCAAACCCAGTCATCAGGAAGATCTTCAAACGCTGTTCCCGGAGCGATACCACCATCTGGATCTCCAACCTCTGGGTCATAAACCCAATCGCATACTGTGCAAATGTACTTTTTCATAATTTTATCGTTTATTCTAAGTTAGTATTTATTGTTACTTTACTATGAAAACAAATATAGAAAGAATTTGTTTACACTGTTTCATTTAGTAACATATTTTTTAATTCTTCCATACCTTCTGACGCTCCTTTACGAATAACATGTACTTGCCGCCCCGAAGCAATGGCGACTTCTTTCGGATCGATAAGGTATACCGGAACACGAGAAGGGACATAATTCAGCAAGCCGGCAGCAGGATAGACATTCAAGGATGTGCCAATAATGACAAATATATCAGCCTGTTCTGCATAATCAATAGCTGTTTCTATCATTGGCACACTTTCTCCAAACCAGACTATAAACGGACGCAGCTGCGAACCGTCAGCAGCTACATCCCCCATTTTTACTTCATACTCTTCTGGCTTTAATTCCTTTATAAACTTAGGATTGTTCGGTTGCCAACTGGATGTAACTTTAGTGAGTTCTCCATGCAAATGAATAACATGGTGACTGCCTGCACGCTCATGCAAATTATCAATATTTTGTGTAATAACTGTCACATCAAAATATTTTTCAAGTTCTGCTATCAACTCATGTCCTCGATTAGGTTTCACTGTCAGCAATTGTTTACGCCGTTCATTATAAAAATCGATTACCAACTTCGGATTGGCAGCATAACCTTCGGGTGTAGCAACTTGCTCTACAGGATAACGATCCCATAAGCCACCCGAATCACGGAATGTACTGATACCGCTTTCAGCACTCATTCCCGCACCAGTGAGTATTACCAGCTTTTTCATACACAAATATTTTCGTTCTATTTTAGATACAGTGACAAAAATAAGAATTTTTAATCGCTTAAAGATGCTCATATTCAAAGAAAAAAGATACCTTTGCCATGCTTTTAAAGAATATTACATACGAATAAATATAATTACATGGATAAATTTAGTTACGCCATTGGTCTGGGTATAGGCCAAAATCTGTTAAGCATGGGTGCCCGCGGCATCGAAGTAAACGACTTTGCACAGGCTATCAAAGACGTATTAGAGGGAAACCAGACAGCTATTACTCATACCGAAGCTCGTGATATTGTGAACAAATATTTCACCGAGCTGGAAGAAAAGATGAATGCTGAAAATATAGCAAAAGGAAAGAAATTCCTCGAAGAAAACAAAAAGAACCCAAACGTTGTAACATTACCAAGCGGACTGCAATACGAAGTTATCAAGGAAGGCAACGGTAAAAAGCCGAAAGCAACTGACCGTGTACGCTGCCACTATGAAGGAACATTGATAGATGGTACCTTGTTCGATAGTTCTATCAAGCGTGGTGAACCTGCTGTATTCGGTGTCAACCAAGTTATTAAAGGATGGGTTGAAGCACTTCAGCTTATGTCTGAAGGTGCAAAATGGAAACTTTATATTCCTTCAGAACTGGCATATGGTGCACAGGGAGCAGGTGAAATGATTCCTCCTCACAGCACATTGATTTTTGAAGTAGAACTGATTGAAGTTCTCTAAGAAACCTAAAATCGATAAATTATAATTTTAAAATAAAAGTAAATGAAAAAAAGTACTTTAATCATGATGTTTGCAGCCGCAGCTGGACTGGCATCATGTACAGCTCAAAGCCCAAAGGCAAACATGAAAAGCGACATTGATACTCTTTCTTATATGATGGGTGTCAGCAATACTCAGGGACTGGAAGAATATGCTATGGGACGTCTGGGTATAGACTCAACTCACATGGCTGACTTTGTAAGAGGTATTGAAGAAGGATTGAAACAGACTGATGCTAAGCAGAAAGCTTATATGGCTGGTATCCAAATTGGACAGCAAATCAGTGGAGATATGTTCGATGCTATCAGCAGCCGTATTTTCAACGGTGATTCTACTCAGAGCTTGAGCAAAGAAAACTTCCTGGCTGGTTTCGTTGCTGCTGTAAAGAAACAAGCTATTGTTCCGACCGATTCTGCTGCTGTATATGTTAATACAAAGGCAGAAGCTATCAAAGAAAAAGCATTGGAAACTCAATATGCCGACTATAAGAAACAAAATGAAGAGTTCCTTGCTAAGAACAAGAGCAAAGAAGGTGTTAAAGTTACTCCTAGTGGCTTGCAGTACAAAGTAATCACTGAAGGTAAAGGAGAAGTGCCTACTGAAACAGCAAGAGTTAAAGTACACTACAAAGGAACATTGATTGACGGTACTCAGTTTGATAGTTCATACGAACGTAACGAACCGACAACATTCCGTGCTAACCAGGTTATCAAAGGATGGACTGAAGCTCTGACTATGATGCCTGTTGGTTCTAAATGGGAATTATATATTCCTCAGGAATTGGCTTACGGTTCACGTGAAACTGGCAAGATCAAACCTTTCTCTACTCTGATTTTTGAAGTTGAATTAATCAGCATCGAAAAAGAAGATAAGAAATAAGTTTTAAAAACTGTCTCTATACTGAAACAGGTACGGATTTCATCTCCGTACCTGTTTTTTTATTCGCCTAACCGATATTCATGAGGTGTCTTTCCTGTCAATCTCCGAAAATACTTGCAGAAGAAAGATGCATTAGGAAAATTAAGATCATCGGCAATCTGATAAACCAGTTTATCTGAATGACGAAGTAATAACTTAGCTTCTTGTATAACAGCTTCATTCACCCAGTCCATAACAGTACGACCACTCGTCTGCCTTATTAGCGTACTTAAATAACGGGGAGTCAGGTATAATTTTTCGGCATAAAATACAATACTTCGTTCACGGATGGCATACTTATTAACAAGTAAAAGAAACCTGTTGAAAACTTCTTCTTGCCGCGTACGTTGCTGTCTGTCTTCTGACATTTCCTGCATACGATAAGCATGTATTTGATGAAACAATGCTGAAATCAGGCTTCTGACCATTTCACGAGGAAAAGGCTCATCGTGTACAACATTCCACAACATATCAAAAAACGATTGAATGCGTTTCTCTTCCTTTTCATCCAAGTCAAGTTGTACATAAAGCCTTCCCTGTAAAAACATTTGTAAAAGCATTTCTTTTTGCCACCCCTCCATCAAACTATTTGTAAAGGCAAGCATTTCTAATTCACAATCTTTCGATACTTCCAAAATCTGAAGAATCGTTCCCGGAGAGGCTACTATCAATTGTCGTGCTGAAAGTGTCAGTTCTACCAGATTGGCTCTGACACGGATATAACCTGCATGCATAAACAAAACACGACCTTCAGTCAGACGATAGGGCTGTCCCAATGTCAAGATTTGTTCCGGAATACCCAAAGTTCCCCTCATAGAACGTACCAGTCCCAACTCTGCAGAAACAAACCGGTAAGCATTGCAAGAAATAGTTGACAACTCAAAAATCTGCTTTAAAGCCAAAAGCAAAAGATTATTTTGTTTCATAACAAAATACATTTATTTCCTGCAAAGATAATAATAGCATCCAATAAAGGGGTAAAATCGATATATAATCGAACAAACAGAACATTTACAAAAACCAATAGGACCTCATGGATAGATAGAAAGACTTTAACTTTGTATAACAACAATAAAACAACATGCCATGATTAGAATAATCTTATTCGTTCTGTCTGCCATCATTACTTTAAATACAAAGGCACAAATAACATTAGACGAATGCCAGCAGGCTGCACAAGAAAATTATCCCCTCGTCCGACAATATAATCTCATTCAACTTTCGGAACAATACACAGTATCGAACGTAGAAAAAGGGAACCTTCCACAAATCAGTGTCAGTGGAAAAATATCTTATCAGAGCGATGCTACAACTCTGCCATTTGAAATACCAGGTATCGGATTTAGAGGATTATCTAAAGATCAATACCAAGCCATAATAGAAGTCAAACAAAACATCTGGGACGGTGGAAAGATTCATAATCAAAAAGAAGAGATAAAAGCCGTAAGTCGTGAGAACAAGCGTCAGCTGGATGTTAGTATGTATGCACTTCACGAGCAGGTTAATCAGGTATACTTTGGGATTCTGCTTTTAAACGAACAGTTACACCAAAATTCCCTGCTTAACGAAAACCTGCAACGGAGCCTGAAAAATATAGAAGCTTACCGAAACAATGGCATAGCTAATGATGCAGATGTAGACGCTGTAAAAGTAGAAATACTAAATACCAAACAACAACGTACTTTACTTTCTGCCAACCGTCATGCTTATTTGCATATGCTTGCACTACTGACAGGAAAAACGATTGATGATAATACCCAATTCGTGGTTCCGAAAGCGACAGAAAACAATGAAAGTTACACAAGCATCAACCGGCCGGAACTTCAACTATACGAGGCCCAAGAGCAAACGCTCTATATCCGACAACGCAACCTTCGTGCCGGGTATATGCCACAATTAGGATTTTTCGCCCAAGGGGGATATGGTAATCCCGGATTGGACATGTTAAAAGATAAATTTACAGCTTACTATATGGTAGGTGCACGGCTGACATGGAACTTTGGTAGTCTATATACCTTGAAAAATGACAAGCAGAAACTCGATATACTACACCGGCAAATTCAGAACAATCGAGATGTATTTCTTTTTAAGACACAATTGAAATTGACTGAACAAGATGGAATAATCAAAGCCTTACGTCAACAAATGATAGAAGATGATGAAATGATTCGCCTGCGTTCCAACATTCGTCAGGCAGCCGAAGCCAAAGTAGCCAACGGAACATTAACAGTTACTGAAATGTTACGTGAAATGACATCCGAAAGTCTGGCACGACAAACTCAGGCTATTCATAAGATTCAGTTACTCATGAATCTGTATAACAGAAAACACCTTACCAATTCCCCAACATATTAATATGTTTCAGCCTTATGAAGAAAAAATATTTTTCATTTATCGCCTTATCTATTTTCTTTTCTGCCTGTCGGTCCAATGTCGACTTTGATGCAACAGGTACATTCGAAGCTACAGAAATTATTGTTTCCGCAGAATCGAACGGTAAATTATTCTACCTTAATGCAGAAGAAGGCACGCATCTCACTCAAGGAGAAGAAGTCGGACTCATAGATACGATTCAACTCTATTTGAAAAAGCTTCAGTTAGAAGCAAACATGAAATCGGTGGATAAACTGCGTCCTGATATCCACAAGCAAATAGCTGCTACCCAAAAACAACTTGCAACAGCACATCGTGAACGTACGCGAGTCGATAATTTGTTGAAAGCAAATGCAGCTAACCGCAAACAACTTGACGACTGGGATGCTCAAATTGCCGTATTACAAAGTCAGTTGGAAGCACAGATATCTTCTCTCACCAACAATACACAAAGTTTAAATGAGCAAAGTTCCTCTGTAGCTATCCAGATTCTCCAAACAGAAGATCTGTTAAACAAATGCCATATACTTTCTCCTATCAGCGGAACAGTACTTGCCAAATATGCAGAACCAGGCGAACTGGCTGCTGCAGGAAAGCCTCTTTTCAAAATAGCCGATACTGAAAACATTTTCTTACGGGCCTATGTCACTTCCTCACAGTTAGAAAAAGTCAAATTAGGTGAACAGGTCAAAGTATTTGCAGACTTTGGAAATGGCAATCAAAAAGAATATCAAGGAACAATAAGTTGGATAGCCGACGAGGCGGAATTCACTCCTAAGACAATATTAACAGAAGACGAACGTGCCAATCAGGTATATGCTGTAAAAATAGCTGTCAGAAATGACGGCAGCATTAAAATAGGAATGTATGGAGAAGTAAAATTCGATCAATAACAACATGAATAAAAATATGAATCCTGTCATCGACACACAACATCTCTGTAAATGCTACGGAACAGTTAAAGCGCTGCAAGACATTTCACTAAATATACAGCAAGGAGAGCTATTTGGACTAATAGGTCCTGACGGTTCAGGAAAGACTACATTATTCCGCATCCTCACAACCTTATTAAATGCTGATTCAGGCGAGGCTTCTGTATTAGGATATGATGTTCAAAACGAATTCCGTTGCATCAGACGAGAAATAGGCTACATGCCGGGACGTTTTTCTCTCTACCAAGACTTGACAGTAGAAGAAAATCTGAATTTTTTCGCTACGATCTTTCAGACGACCATAGAGGAGCACTATGATCAGATACGGGAAATATACGAACAAATAGCTCTTTTCAGAAAGCGCCGTGCAGGAGCATTATCAGGAGGAATGAAGCAAAAACTGGCTCTTTGCTGTGCCTTAATACATTCTCCCAAGATTCTATTCCTCGATGAGCCAACAACCGGAGTGGATCCCGTTTCAAGAAAAGAGTTTTGGGTAATGCTGAAGAGATTACGTGATAAAGGCATTACAATCTTAGTTTCTACTCCTTTTATGGATGAAGCCCGGAAATGCGACCGAATAGCTTTCTTATACGAAGGCAGAATAAGAGGCATAAATACTCCCAGTATCATATTAGAACAATTTAAAGATATTCTTTGTCCTCCTGGTTTGAAACACAACCACACCGAAGAAAACGAACGACCTATTATAAAAGTGAACAATCTGGTAAAATGCTTTGGTACATTTACGGCTGTCGACCATATCTCATTTGAAGTAAAACGAGGAGAAATATTTGGCTTTTTAGGAGCTAACGGTGCAGGTAAAACAACTGCAATGCGTATCTTATGTGGTTTAAGTTTGCCGACAGAAGGATATGCCGAAGTAATGGGCTACGATGTCAGGACACAAAGCGAAAACATAAAACGGCATATAGGATACATGAGTCAAAGGTTTTCTTTATACGAAGATTTAACAGTCAGCGAAAATGTACGTCTTTTTGGAGGAATATATGGAGTTTCTAAAAAAGAAATTCCAGCGCGAACAGAAGCAATGCTACGGCGTATCGGATTATACGAAGAACGAAATACTGTAGTCCAATCCCTTCCCTTAGGCTGGAAACAACGTCTGGCTTTTTCGGTTGCAATATTCCATCGCCCACAACTCGTCTTTCTCGATGAACCAACAGGAGGAGTGGATCCTGCTACACGACGCCAGTTTTGGGAACTCATCTATCAAGCCGCCGAACAAGGAATCACGATATTCGTTACTACTCACTATATGGATGAAGCAGAATACTGTGACCGAATTTCGATGATGGTAGACGGACGTATCCGGGCCTTGGATACCCCAACAGGCTTAAAAGCTCATTTTCAAGCTCAGAACATGGACGAAGTTTTTCAAATGCTTGCGCGAGAAGCCAAACGAAATCATAACTAACATTTTACATTGTCGTACATTATACTAAGAGTATGAAACAATTCATTGCATTTATCAGGAAAGAATTTTATCACATTCTGCGCGATAAGCGTACAATGCTGATACTTATTGGAATGCCTATCATACAAATTATACTTTTCGGATTTGCCATCTCTACAGAAGTACGCAACGTACAAACTGCTGTTCTTGTAAATTCGGCAGATGCTGACGTACAACGTATCGTTGACCGGCTGGATGCAAGTGAATACTTTACCGTAAAGTATATTGTACATTCCCCCGATGAAATAGAGCATTTATTGAAAAGAAATAAGATAGAACTTGCTGTCATTATAAGTCATGATTTAAACCGGTTACGTTTTGATTCCGAACAACTACAAATTATAGCTGACGCCACTGAACCCAACTTAGCCATCACCCGTAGTGCTTATGCAAACGGAATATTATCGAAAGCCCTGGCAGCACTGAAGCAAGACAATCCTAAAGGGAAAATCATAGTTTCTGGAAAACTACTCTACAACCCTCAAATGAAAAGTGCCTATAATTTTGTACCTGGTGTCATGGGGTTAATTCTGATGCTCATTTGTGCTATGATGACATCCATATCCATCGTACGGGAAAAAGAAACTGGTACAATGGAAATCTTGCTTGTTTCTCCAATAAGCCCGATATGGGTTATTTTATCAAAGACTGTCCCTTACTTTGTATTATCTATCGTCAACTTAACTACAATTTTACTGCTATCTTTTTTTGTCCTTGATGTTCCTATTGCAGGCAATTTATTCAGTTTATTAGGAGTATCACTCTTGTTCATTTTTGTTTCACTCGCTTTAGGTCTGCTTATCTCATGCATTACTCATACTCAAGTAGCAGCCCTACTTGCATCGGCTATGGTTTTACTGATTCCTACAATCATTTTATCAGGCATTATCTTTCCCATAGAAAGCATGCCAGTTCCCCTACAGTGGCTATCCTGTATAATTCCAGCACGATGGTATGTAGCAATAGTACGAAAACTGATGATAGAAGGTGTTCCGATATCTTATGTATGGCAAGAACTCTGTATTCTTCTGCTTATGGCAGCCATTCTTATAGGAATCACAATTAAAATGTTCAAGAATCACTTAGAATAGAATAAAGTACATGATATTACAATATCTCATAGAAAAAGAATTTAAGCAACTCCGTCGAAACAGCTTTTTACCTCGACTGATACTGATATTTCCTTGTGTCATCATGCTTATCATGCCATGGGCTGCTACATTGGAAATTGAAGACCTACGTATAGCCATCATCGATCACGATCATAGTCCGTCTTCCATCCGGCTGACTCATCGCATAGAGGCATCACCCTATTTCAAATTAGTAGCCTTTCCCGAAACATATCAAAAAGGATTAGAACATATTGAAAGGAATCAGGCAGATATGTTACTTGAAATACCGAAAGGCTTCGAAAAAGAGCAAGTCAACGGACGTCCGGCTTCTGCTTTAGTAGCTATAAATACAGTAAACGGGAGCAAAGGTGGACTGGGCAGTACTTATCTGCAACAGATACTTAATCCACAAAACACATCTATATCAGTCCGGTACCGTTTTAATCAACATTTAGATTATAAAGTATTTATGGTCCCAGCCCTAATGACTATGTTATTAGTGATGATTTGCGGTTTTCTCCCCGCATTAAATGTTGTTAGCGAAAAAGAAGCCGGGACAATCGAACAAATTAATGTCAGTCCAGTAAGCCGTTTTACATTTACCTTAGCCAAATTATTACCTTATTGGTTTATTGGCTTTATCGTATTAAACTTATGCATGATACTTTCCTGGCTCGTATACGATTTAATACCAGAAGGTAGTATACTTACCATTTATCTTGCAACATTGATATTTGTTCTGGTCATGTCCGGATTAGGTCTGGTTATCTCCAATTATTCAGCAACTTTGCAACAGGCTATGTTCGTTATGTGGTTTTGTATGTTGACCTTCATACTGATGAGTGGCCTATTTACCCCCATCAGCAGTATGCCAGAATGGGCGCAATACCTTACCTATATCAATCCTTTACGATACTTCATGGAAATAATGCGTATGGTCTATCTAAAAGGGAGCAGTATAACCGATATCGCATCACAATTAAGCATTTTATCTTGTTTTGCTGTAATATTATATGGATGGGCAATTTATAGTTATCGGAAGCAGCAATAACTGTGATTATAAAATTTAACATTTCATTTATAACATAATACCATTTTATTCTCTATATTTGAAAATACACAAACTTTAAATACGTGAATATTATGAACGCAAATCCTGTTTTCAGTTTGCACATCCCGACAAGAATCTTGTTCGGATGTGGTGAGATAAAGAAGTTAGCAACCGAAATACTTCCGGGAAAGAAAGCGATGATTGTAATTTCCGGTGGAACTTCGATGAAAAAATACGGATATTTAGATAAGGTAACCGGCTTCTTGACCGAGAATGATGTTGCATCTATCGTTTACGATAAAATTCTTCCTAACCCCATCAAATCGCATGTAATGGAAGCTGCAGCTATTTGCCGCGAACAAGGCTGCGATTTTATTATCGGATTAGGAGGCGGCAGTACAATCGATTCAGCCAAGGCTATTGCCGTTATGGCATGCAATGAGGGAGACTTCTGGAATTACGTAACAGGTGGAACCGGTAAAGGACGCCCAGTAACAAAAGCACTGCCGATTGTAGCCATTCCAACTACCGCAGGTACAGGAACAGAAGTCGACCCATGGGCAGTAATTACCAACGAAGAAAAACAAGAAAAAATTGGTTTCGGATGCCCACTTACCTTCCCTACTCTCTCTATCATCGATCCGGAATTAATGGTTTCCATTCCTGCACATCTAACAGCTTATCAAGGATTCGATGCTTTCTTCCATGCTGCTGAAGGATTCATTGCCAATTGTGCAACTCCAATCAGTGACCTCTACGCATTAGAAGCAATTCGCCTACTTTATAAATATCTTCCTGTAGCCGTAAACGACGGCAAGAACTTAAAAGCACGTGCTAAAGTTGCATGGGCCAGTACACTTGCCGGACTGGTAGAAGCAACTTCCAGCTGTACCTCCGAACATTCTATGGAACATGCCATGAGTGCTTTCTATCCTGAATTACCTCATGGAGCAGGATTGATAGCACTGAGTGAAGCTTACTTCGAAACATTCCGTAATGACTGCATGAAGCGTTACATGAAAATGGCTGATATCATGACTCAGCAGAAGAGTAATCGTCCAAGTGATTTTATCGACGCATTAGTACGCATGAAAAAAGAATGCCATGTAGACGACATCAAATTAAGCAAATGGGGACTAAAAGAGGAGGATCTTCCGAAAATGGTTCAGAATGCACGCGATACAATGGGTGGTCTGTTCACCTTAGACCCACGTCCGCTTACAGACGAAGAAGTATTGAACATCTACAAACAATCTTATAAATAAAGGTATCACTTAGTCTGTTAATCATCTAAAAAAGAAGCGACCATTCACATGGTCCGATAAAGTAAAACAAAAAGAGTTCACCCCCAAGGATGAACTCTTTTTGCTATTTATTATTCTGTTACGGCAAATTTCAATGTCGATACATCTTCGCTGTTGGGACCAATCATTACATTAAAATCTCCCGGTTCGCAAACGTAATTCAAATCGTAATCATAGAATTTAAGTAGTTCCGGAGTTATTTTAAAAGATACTTTCTTGCTTTCTCCTTTCTTTAAATGTATACGCTGAAAACCTTTCAATTCCTTCACCGGACGAGTAATGCTTCCTACCAGATCACGGATATACAACTGAACAACTTCATCTGCATCATACTTTCCTGTATTGGTAACTGTAATAGAAGCAATCAACTCACCATTCTGCTTATTCATGGAATCAGCACTCAACTGCATGTCGGAGTAAGCAAATGTTGTATAACTCAGACCAAATCCAAAAGGATATAAAGGATCGTTTGATACATCAATATAATTGCTGCGGAATTTTTCAAACCATTTACCTTTAGCCAACGGACGACCTGTGTTCTTATGGTTGTAATTCATAGGCAATTGACCTACGTTCTGTGGAAAGCTTGCTGTAAGTTTTCCACTCGGACAAACGTCGCCAAACAAAACATCACATATAGCATCGGCCGACTCACTTCCGCCAAACCAAACGTTCAAAATAGACGGAACATGTTGCTGTTCCCAAGTCATAACTGTGGGACGGCCTGCAAAATGAACCAGTACAACAGGCTTACCTGTTTTCAACAAAGCTTCCAGCAAGTCACGCTGTGCATCCGGCATTTCCAGATTTGTACGACTACTACATTCACCACTCATTTCAGAGGACTCGCCCAAAGCAGCAACTATAACATCTGCCTGTGAAGCAACACGCAAAGCCTCATCCAGTAATTCTTGATCATTGCCACGAGGTATTTCACGCCCGAACATGGTAGCACGAGTCTGATAGTCCGCATCATACATTAAGTTACTACCTTGTGCATAAAGGATATTAGCCCGATCACCCACAGCCTTTTTCAATCCCTCGAGCAACGTACTGTAACGCTGCGGAGTTGCAGCAACACTCCATGTACCCGGCATATTAGTACGTGTATCAGCTAACGGACCAATCAATGCGATATTACCTTTTTTCTGCAGAGGCAATAAATTACCTTCATTTTTCAGCAAAACGAATGATTCTGTAGCAATACGACGTGCTTCGGCACGATGCTCTGCATTATAAAGATCTTTAGCCGGACGTTTTAAGTCACAATATTTATACGGATCCTTAAACAGGCCCAGTTTATATTTTGCTTCCAACATTCGGCGACAAGCTGTATCAATATCCTGCATGCTGACTTTACCTTCCTTCAAAGATTTTTCCAGTGTACCGATAAATCCATCAGCCACCATATCCATATCTGTACCAGCCTTCAGTGCACGTGCGGAAACCTCTTGCAAATCTCCTATTCCATGATCCACCATCTCAGCAATTGCCGTATAGTCGGTAACAACGAAGCCATCAAATCCCCACTGATTACGCAAAACATCCGTCATCAACCAGCGGTTGGCTGTAGCAGGAACTCCATCCACTTCATTAAATGAACTCATAAAACTACCGGCGCCTGCTTCAGCAGCAGCTTTATAAGGAGGAAAATACTCATTAAACATCCGGTTACGGCTCATGTCGACCGTATTATAATCTCTTCCGGCCTCAATGGCACCATACAAGGCAAAGTGTTTCACACATGCCATAACCTCATCATTCTTTTCCATTTTTTCTCCCTGGTAGCCTTTAACCATTGCTTTGGCTATTTCAGCTCCCAGATAAGGATCCTCTCCATTACCTTCTGAAACACGTCCCCAACGAGCATCACGGCAAATATCCACCATCGGACTGAAAGTCCAACAAATACCATCAGCACTTGCCTCTACAGCTGCAATACGAGCCGACTTCTCGATAGCCTCCATATCCCACGTACAAGAAAGTGCCAAAGGTATAGGGAATATAGTTTCATATCCATGGATCACATCCATACCAAAAAGCAATGGAATACCCAAACGGCTTTTTTCAACAGCCAGTTCCTGCATTTCACGAATAGCTTTCACCCCTTTCAGGTTGAACAAGCCTCCGACTTCTCCCCGACTGATTTTTCCGGCTACATCACTACTCTTAGCCTGACCTGTCGTAATATTACCAGTTACAGGCAAGTTTAACTGACCTAATTTTTCCTGAAGAGTCATTTTACTCATCAGTTCGGTCACAAACTTATCCATATTACCTTCATCTTTAGGCAACAGTGATTTTTTGTTTCCGGCAAAAAGTGTAGCCGACATACACAAAGAAGTCACTAAAAGGAATGTTGTCTTTTTCATTATTTCTTTCTAATTAAAAATAAATCACTTTTTAACTTCAAAACCTAAATTTTTCAGTCCTTCCTGAATTTCAGGACAACTCATAAACAAGTTCCAGAGTAATCCGGTACGATAATTTTCTATCATTGGAGCAATCGTACACTGATCTATAGCAAGATAATGCGGTACCGTCCAGTTATCCGTTTCCGAGAATGCATCATAAAAACCATACGTACCCCAAATAGCATTACCCTTTGAATAGAAATATTTCAAGGCACGCATCGATTCTTCAGGAGTATACGGGAAACTTGATAAAGCAGCTGTAGGAGTAATTACACCCAGATCATTGTCACCCGGACAATGTGCCGCATAGCCATTCACAGAATAACTGGCAGTCAGTCCCCAGCAGTTTTCACCATAACCCTTATAACCTTTCGGATTTTCCACACAATACCGATAATCAGATAGAGCATGATTCCGTACAACATTCCAATAATCAGCATAACGGTCTTTAATTTTACGTGGATCCAATCCGATATAAGAATAATGTGCCCAAAACAGCGGACCTCCCAGCTCCTCGGCTCCATTATGTTTCAACTCCAGAGGTAACCCATAAGGAGCAGCCGATGTCTTGATATCTCCTCCTCGTGCCCATCCATTATGATAAGCAGAAGCAGGAACCGGATGTGTTGGAGAAGATGCAGCCAATACATAAACGATCAAAGCTTCATTGTAGCCTTCAAGAGGAAAGTTCATTTCCCAGCCGTAATTGGGCGACCAGTGCCAGTAGATAACATCCTTACCGTTCTGATACCAGTCAAATTCCATTTCGTGCCACAATTTATTAATTTTCTCACAAAGTTCTTTTTCTTTTGGGTTTCCATTTTCAAAATACTGGCGAACACAAAGCAAACTTTGCATTACAAAACAGCTTTCTACCAAATCGCCACCATCATCTTTCATACCAAAAGGTTTCACTTTTCCTGTCGGACCGTCAAGCCAGTGAGGCCAAACTCCATGAAAACGGTCAGCACGAGTCAGATAATCGACAATTTTATGCAAGCGTTCCACACCATCTTCACGAGAAATAAACTTTCTATCGATAGCAACCAAGACACCAGCAATACCAAATCCACTACCTCCCGTAGTAACTACAGATGAATCATTCTGAGGATAACTTCCATCCAGATGAATACGTTCAGGAGCAAGACCAGATGTTTTCTCCGCTCCATCCCACATATAATTGAAATGTACTTTCTGTATATAATCCAGCATTGCGCTATCCGATGGGAAAGAATCCGGACGAGCAATTGTTTGTTCGGTAATGCTTAGGTTTTCACCTTTTTTAGCCGATGTGCATGAAAGCATAAACAATACACACAAGCCATAAAAATATTTCCACATAAGTATTTACAGATAATTGTAACAATCCTTTCAGGAGCATCACGTATATATCACACGTTAGCTCCCGAAAGTTACCTTCTAAAAAACTATTAACCTTTATTCATCTTTCGGCTCATTCGCCAACGTCGAAGAGATATCTATCTGAGCTGTAGGTACCGGATAGTATTCTTTTCCAGCAGTCCATCCCAAAGGTCCCAGGACTTCACTTAACTTACCTGTACGGCGCAAATCATTGTACCGTTCACCCCATTCCAGTGCAAGTTCCATACGACGTTCATCCATAATCTGATCGAGTGTCACATCCTCCAGCTCAGGCATTGCTGCACGCTTACGAACCTGATTAAACGGATCATCACCATCCTTATTCTGACGCACTTTCGCTTCTGCATTCATTAAAAGCACTTCTGCATAACGGAATACACGGATATTATTATTTGTTCCATACTCTGTACGTCCTTCAGTCATCTGATTCGATGGAGTATAAGCCTTTCCATTGAAACAATCCGGTGCAACACTACTGGCCGGTGCCTTGATGAAATCACCTTCTTGAGTCGTTTCACCTGCCATCAGGAAGGTTGTAGTAGCACGAACGGTTTCACCACGTTCGGCTGCCCACTGACGGAAAGCTTTTGTCGGACTGATAAAGCCCCATCCTGAAATATTACCATCATTCAAAGGTCCCTGGAATACAAACCAACTGTCCGGTACTACAACTTCTCCCGAGCCATTGCCAAAATCGGTAAACTGCATTTCGAACAAAGATTCATCACAGAGTTTACCGGGGATTTTAAACAAGTTATTAAAATCACTGTATAAAGAGAACTTTTTACTTCCGATAATATCATCTGTCAGTAGCTCAACTTTCGACCAGTTCTCCTGTTCCATATAAACCTTAGCAGCCAGCATTTCAGCAGTAAACAAAGAAACAGCTCCGATGCGGTCGGTATATTCGTTCGGACGGATACGGGGCAAATATGTCATAGAATATTCCAAATCGCTTAATATATAGCGATATACAGCATTTACCGTAGAACGAGTCATATCGGTCTGCTTATTGTCACGCAAAATGGTAACAGGGCCAAACAATTCTGTCAGACGATAGTAGCAATAAGCACGGATAAATTTTACTTCGCCTGTATATTCTTCATAACGTTTTTCATCTGCATCCGAAACGATGTTGGCAGCATAACCGTCGAGAGCTTCCAGTGCAGCATTTGCCACCTTAATGATGTCATAATAAACCATCCATGCCTCGTTTGTTCCCCAAAAGCCGGCATTATAAGTATAATTTTGATCGATAGCAACCAAGTCTGCCTGGTCGTCAATTCGACCAGTAGAAACATCATCGTCACGGACAACTGTCGCTCCCCATACAATCCAGTGAGAACCTCTCTGGCGTAACTTTGCATAAACGCCAGATACTGGCTGATACATATTATTCAGGTTTGTATAATCAACCTTTTCTTCATCCACCTTATTCTCCGGCAATTTATCCAAATAATCGGAACAGGAGGATAATAATGTTGTGGCAGCAAACGCACACAGTAATATATTTTTTATCTTAATACTTTTCATAAATCAGCGTGTTTAGCAATTTGTTAGAAATCGATAGTCAAACCAAAAGTATAAGTGGCAGCCAGCGGGTAAACACCCTCGTCCCAACCATAGCTCTGGCTAATTTCAGGAGTAAATCCGTTCGAAGTAAAGTAAGTAAACGGACGGTCGGCAGTCAAACTTACTTTTACACCCGGCAATGTGTAACTTCCCATATGGATATTACGGAAATTGTATGCCAGCATGACATTCTGTATGCGGAAGAAATTTCCTTTTTCCACAAAGAAGGAGTTGGTATGACTGTTATTCCAAGCCTTCAACATACCTTTTGCCGAAGGATATGAATTGGTAGAACCTTCACCCGTCCAACGGTTATCATAGAAATCCTTATCGAAGTTGAAGTTAGCCTGAGTATAACGTACGGCACGCTTACGGTTATAAATTTCATTTCCTGCCTGTCCGAATGTTGACAAAGAGAATTCCAGATTCTTATATTGGAAACCTAAATTGAAACTATAAGTCAGTGTCGGTATATTCGATCCTAAGATCTGACGGTCCTTATCATCAATCACCTGGTCGTTGTTCACATCCTCATAAATGAAATCTCCTGGTTCCAATCCATTAGCCTTAGCTATCGGATCAGCATCAATCTGAGCCTGATTCTGATATACTCCCAACACTTTATATCCGTAATACGACTGCATTTCTTCGCCCACCAGATTAATGGTACGGCTTTCTGCACTACCACCATAAATATAAGGAGCACCATTCAGACTCTTTACACGGTTACGCAGAGTAGACAGGTTAACTCCGGCATAATAACTGAAATCCTTACCTATCTTATCACTCCAGTTCAGCTGGATATCAAAACCACTGTTTCGTATTTCTCCATTATTACCAGCCAAAGTCTGTGTACTGAAAGGCAAGGTAGTACTGATAACAGCATTTTTAGTGATACGGTTATAGTAATCTACATCCACGTTCAAACGGCTGTCTAATAAAGCAAAGTTTACACCGGCGTTAAACTCTTCCACTTTTTCCCAGCCTAACCAACTGAAATAACTTGTATTCTGGAATCCAGGCAATGTCGTATTACCGAATACACCCGAAGCAGAAGTTCCGGTAGTAATAGAAGCAAAACCATCACTTGCAGAAACATGGTCATTACCAAGTTGTCCCCAACTTGCACGAACCTTTAAATAGTCGATTACCTCCTGTTTCTTAAAGAAGTTCTCGTCACTCATAACCCAAGCAGCTCCAACAGAAGGGAAATATCCCCATTTATTTTGATACTTGGAACTACCATCAGCACGCATTGTCAAAGACAACAAATATTTTCCAGCATAATCATAACTTGCACGAGCAAAATAAGATAATCCACGATAGCAAGAACCATCATCACTTACTTCACGTCCGGTAGAGTTACCTTGAGTAAGGTATAAATACTCATCATAATCTCCGGGAACATTGCTTGCTTTTCCTTCCAGCTTACGCATCTGCTCCTGACGTGCAGATTGTCCCAGCAAGACATTCAGGTTATGACTACCCCAAGAGTCTGTATAAGTCAATGTATTATCCCAAATGTAATTATAATAGTTTGTGTCTGTCTTGGTCAATCTTGATTCAGAGTTCTGTTGCAATGAACTCACCAGATAAGGCTGTACGTATACACGTCCTCTTATCAAAGAGAAGTCCTGACTATAGCTGGTCTTAAACTTCAACTTATTAGGAATTAAGCTCAACTCAGCGAAAAAGTTAGCCATTACCTGAAAATTCTCGTTCAGGCTATTGTTATTGTATTTGGCAATAGCAACCGGATTTGAGAAGTTATTAGTAAGCCCTATTTGCTGAGGAGAAGCGAACTTTTCAGGAAAAGCCTCATCATCCGAACGAGTATAATCATATACCGGAAGTAATGAAGGCATATTGTATGCAGCCAGCCAGGCTGAGTTTTCAGGATTATACTGTTCCGAGTTACTGATTACAATGTTACTTCCAACCTTCAACCAGTCGGTTGCTTCAAAATCAAAGTTCGCACGGAAGTTCAAACGATTGTAATCATTACGTGTATCCATGATACCATTCTGATACAGATAGTTGATACCTACTGCATAAGTTGCTTTCTCACTACCTCCACTGATATCGACTCCATGATTAGTCATCAAGGCAGGACGCAACAATTCGTCATACCAGTCGGTATCTGCACCAAATGTCAACGAATCATAATCACCACCAAACTTTTCGATAGACGACTTAATCAATGGATCATAAGCCTCACGATTTGCCTCAAGCAATAAAGTTGCATACTCGTGAGAATTAGCCATATCAAGCACATTGGTAGCAGTCTGTACACCTACATAACCATTGTAGGTAATCCGTGCTTTCGTATTGCGTTTACCTTTCTTGGTAGTAATAATTACAACTCCATTTGCTGCACGCACACCATAGATGGCAGCAGCAGATGCATCTTTCAATACAGAGATTTCCTGTATATCGGAATTGTTCAAGAAATTGATATTATCGTAGAACATGCCGTCTACTACATACAAGGGAGAAGTGTCGCCAAATGACCCTAAACCACGAATGGTAACTTTAGGACCGCTTCCCGGAGTACCCGATGCCACGACATTCATGCCAGGAACTTTTCCCTGTAAAGCCGACATAGGTGAAGTGGTTGCCTGCGAAGCAATCTGATCACTTTTTACAACCGATATAGGAGCCGTCAAGTCTTTTGCCTTACTGGTACCATAACCAATAACAACTACATCTTCCAATTTCTGTACATCGTCCGAGAGTTCGACATTGATGGTTTTCTTTCCGTCTACTTTCACTTCAACGGTTTTCATACCAATAAAACTAAAGACCAAAGTTCCATTTGCAGGAACATTTTCAAGAAGATACTTACCATCCACATCACAGATGGTACCGAGCGTTGTGCCTTTCACTAAAATATTAGCACCAATTACAGGTTCGTTAAAGTTAGCGTCGGTTACGACACCTTGAACCGTTACCGTTCGTTGTGCATAAGTTGTAGCAACGAACAATAATGACATCAGAATGAATACTAATTGTTTTTTCATGAATTGATTAAAGTTATGATTCAAAAAACGGTGGCAAAGGTGAACATAAACTTAACGATTCACAAAAAAAGTAATACGACGTTACTACTTTGGATACTTTAAACACTACTTTTTTACTACTTTTTCAAAATAATATCCATTCATTTTCAGATATTTATAAATTACTTTAATTCTATAAGAAAATCAACAAGACTTACTCCGTCTGGAACTTCCATCCGCTTCCTGATACGATATCTTGCAGCCTCAACACCCCGAATGGTAAGGTTTGTCATTTGAGCAATATCTTTCGTTGAAAGGTTCAAACGCAAAAAGGCACAAAAACGCAAATCGGTTGCTGTCAAATTGGGATAACGTTCACGCAAGGTACGGAAAAAACGCTGGTGAATCAAATCAAAATTCTGCTGAAAAACTTCCCAAGAATCCTCTCCGGCGATGTTCTCGTTAATCAGCTTCAGCACCAGTTCCATATTCTTACGCCCACATTGTGATTTTGCCAACTGCTCTTGTACTACAGTGCGTAACTTTTCCAACATTTCCTGCTTGGCAAACGTACCCAATGCCATACTTGCCAGTTCCTTTCCTTTCAATGACAATTCAGCTTCCAATAATTTTTTCTGCTGCTCTGCAATTAACCGCTGCTGTTCACTCAATTTAATATTCTGTTCAATCTTGTGTGCTTCATATTCCTTTCGCTTCTTTTCTGCAACAGCCTTTCCTCTCCATCGAGCAACTCCATAAACCAATCCAGACAAAAACAAGACATACAGCAACAACATCGGGTAAGACATCCACAAAGGTCTATTAATGACGAATTCATACTTCGTTTCATCCAGCAAACGTCCGTCATCACTATACACTCCAGCCCATAATGTATACGATCCGAATTCAAGGCTTCCAAAATGTACAGACGGAAATGCAGATTCTTCTGATAATATCTGATGACCGGATTGCAACTTAAACTTGAAACGAATAGCCGGCTGATCATAACACGGATAAGAGAGCAAGACCGAAATATCACGACAGTCACTTGCCACAGACACCTTTTGTGTGACATTCAGAGCCAGTTCTTTGCCAAAAGAAGAAGATGCCAGAACACGACGAATTTGCAGGCCCGACAAATTATGTTGTGTGACAGATTGTTCGTTTAGCCGCAAACAAGCAATGCTATTATTCAAATTCAGATAACAATTATTTCCATCTACATAAATTTTATTATTCCCTTCAATACAAGGAGAGTTGAACATTTCTACTGGTATACGACGCTTAATTATGAACTTGCCTTCATGATATGCCAGAAGCACATATTCATGCGAATTCATCAGCCAAAGCATTTCATTGTTATGCACATCTACAGCTGTATGCGCATCCATTAAAAACGGAACTGAATTATTCAACTGTTCATAAGGCTTTATCTTACGATCGATGTCATCGTACATAAAATACCCCTCAACACTGGAAAATACAATACGCCCTCTGATTTTCATTACATGAATTTTGCCCGATGTCTTCTTTCCACCGAGAGTATGAATATGCTCAATATCTTTAATACGATACAAATCATCGTCCAACTTGATGCGATAAAGCCCGTTATACATGTGTGAAGCCCATATAACCCCCGTTCCATCCACTTCCAGCGACTTGATCGGCGCATAGAAATCTTTCACGTTATGCGACAAATACCAGATTCCTTCTTTCTTTTTCCAGATTCGCAATTCTGCATACGAAGCCTCCACCAGTACATCTTGCCCATTGATAGAAGCCTTTACAATACACGTACTATTCAGAGTTCCCGGAACCGCCTGTATATCCCCATATTTTCCAACAAGCATCGTAGAAGCATCATTACCAATAAAAATCTGTGAATCAATTTGCTTGACATACCAGTTCTGTCCAGCAGTATGAGGAAGTAACCGAATTTCCCGAGTATGCTGATTATACTCATAAGCCCCCTGATTGGTTGCCAGATATATTTTTTCTCCAACTCTTTCTACACCGTATACCATTCCTATACTCAAGTCTTTTACTGAAGGAGTTAACAGTGTAACCGAAGTATTGGTATGTACAAAAGAAATTCCATCATCCAGTGCTGCCCACAGATTATTCTCATTATCACAGAACAGTCCCATCACAGAATTATTATTCAGCTGATTATCACGACTGAGATGCCAAAGCAGATGTCCATCCTTATTTAAGCCATAAATACCATCCAGAATGGTACCGACCACAAGTATAGAATCTCCCAGCATGACTGCACGATTCCCTTTTGCCCAGTTCAATTGCTTGTCAATATCCGTATGTAATGCCGAAGCTACTCCGTCCCGATAGGAAAATAGCCCATGATCGACCGTCAGCAATATCATGCCTTCCTTTCCATCTGGAAGTATGGAAACTACATTATCATTGCCAACAGCAACCCTATCCAGCAAAAGATGAAACCGATTTCCATCAAACTCATAAAAGCCACCGTCAATCATCTGCGCATATACCCGTTTATGACAGGTATAAAAATACAACGGACGGATACCAGTTTTCCGGTTCATACTGCTCACATTCTTCCCATCAAAAGCATACCAGCAGGTAAACGACTGAAAATAGATTTTTTCTCCCAGCCGTACAATATGCCAGATTTCATCATTAGGAGTAATTTCATCCTTTAGCTGTTCACTTAAAGAGTGATACTCCATTTTCCCTGTCACCCCACGGGAGAAATAACCAAACTCTTCGAATGAGCCGATATAAACTTTATCCTTGTCTACAAATACAGAACGGACGATATATCCTCCCGGTACCTTATAAAGTTCCCAGGAAAAACCATCATACACAAGTAATCCGTTATTATTGCCAAAATACATGACTCCATCATCCCCTTGTGCACATGCCCAGTTTTGGTGTCCACCTCTATAATCTTTCACAGTATAATTCGTTATAGCAGGAATGAAATCAGCTCCCCAGGCCGGAATAGCATAGAGAAACAACGACAGCAAAGATATTTTCAGTAGTACCAGTCTCATCGGAGTTTATATAAAAATTTAAGTACAAAGATACACGATTTCAGTCAATCCCCCTATCCGACTTACAGATTTTAAGATAAAAAGAAAAGCCACCTGCAGCCGTTTTTACCACAGATGACTCTCAATCAAAAACAGATCTCTATCTTTTTACCTTTATCTGCAATGCACAATTTCTGAACGCTCGGCTACTCCATTCTCATTGAATGCTTCTACACAGAAATAATAATCCTGAGTTGTCGTCAACGAACGCATAAACAATTCATTTACATCATATACCATCCATGAGCTATATAATTTATCGGGAGCAATACCCCATAGCACGTTATACCCTTGTGCCCCTTGAACAGGTTTCCAACTAACAGCTACATCTCTACGGTCCGACTGACGAACTAACTTCAGTCCTTCCACTTTATGAGGAGCTTTTCCAGTTCCTTTACCAAACAATCGTAATTCCGATATGGCCAGATGAGGAGTAGGAACATGAACATTACGGTAACGAACATACCTTACTTTCGCAGGATGAGCAAGCTCCACATAATCATTTGGAGTATCTTTATAACTTTTCCGACGATCAACCAGTATCTTCCATACCTGTCCGTCGGATGAGCCTTCTACATAATAACGATGATATAATCCTTCATAACGACCATACATATTACTCTGATAATCATGATAATTTATTTGTACAGCACACACCTCAGCCTCTTTCTGCAGGTCTATCATCACCCATTGCCCGTCATCATTAGCCTCAGCCAGCCAAAAGGACTTTGTCTTTTCATCGGTCAGCCCTTCAGGACTACACGTTCCAACTTGTGACGATGCTGTTACCGGCTTCTTGTATGAAAGCAACATCCACCCGCGAAATTCCCCCTTCTTACCCGGAACGGCCGGAGCATAATGTGGATAATCGCCAAAGCGAGTATCGCAAAACATAATCCCGTCACGATCAAATCCCATAGGGAACATGCACAGTCTACGCTCCCAATTAACATTGATAGACAATGACATCGAAGCAAAATGCCAGTATGTACTATCAGGTCCCAGTACACTGCTTCCATGTCCTGCACCATTCATAAAGCCTCCCGGTTTATACGATACCGGATTATGCTGCTGATAAGTATATGGTCCCATTGGACTGTCTGCTACATATACGCCGTCGCCATATACATTGAACTCCGTCCCCGGAGAACCATACTGCATATAATATTTACCATTATGCTTAGTCAACCAGGGGCCCTCTATAAAACCGCCCAGATCGGAATCACTCACATGGTTTTCTCCAAATCTTTCCCAACCATGATTTTCCAGATCCAGTCCGAAAAGTTCTTTTTTCTCTCCCTTGGGAAGGAAACGATGGTTACGGTCCAATTCCATACCACGAATAGGAAAAACATTCGATGACCCCCAAAACATATAGGCCTTACCGTCATCATCTATAAATAAATCCGGATCCTGCAAATCATGTAAAATGGCAGGTACTCCCTTCCATTCCCCCTTTTTCGGATTGTCGGTATAAAGAATGCTCATCGACCCCGACGGATCTCCACATACGTAAAGCAAAGAATCTTTATAATTATGTGCGGCTGGAGCATTACACCCCTGTGGATACCAATTAGACGGAGCCGGAATAAATTCCCAATTCTGCAAATCCGTCGAATGCCAGTAACCATGCGAGCGGGTTACGAACATATAATATTCACCACGAAATTCTACAACAGCCGGATCGGCCCCCGAACGGTAAGAAATATCTTTATCCGAATTGTAAATCATGTATGTATAATCTACGTTCAGAGGATTGCAAAAAGTTTCCATACGAGTGCTTTGACCTTTCAGTGGCATAGCCGACACGGCACAAAAAAGAGGCAACAAAAGTGTTTTCATTTTCATAGTTACATAATTTATTGCATCAAATGTAAACACATTTCCGTTACCTCTACTCATAAGTAACTACTACAAGAATACGTTTTACGATAACCGCGCTACCTTTTCACTACGTTTTACCAACATAACAAATTGTACATAAACATATTAAACATAGAATACAATATACTATTCCGTCAGTCCCAAGTTCCGGTTATTTTTACCAGTTTACAGGCGTACCATCAAAGTTTAATAAAAGTTCAGAATCCGACTGATGAAACTTTATGTAAAAATAATCCGTACGATCAGCCCAATCGAAAAGCTTAACTTCCTCCACCTTCCATCCTTTTGCCATTACAGCTTTTCTTACAGCTTGTGGAATAACTGTAGAAGCAGTATTCAAATAATCGCGTGTCAAATCAAAGTCGGAACGTTGCCATTTACCTTTCTGGCTAATATATGTACATGCTTCCACTTTATTTAAAGAAATATGTTGCCCGTTCTCCACATATACCCCATCATAAATAAACTCAGCTTCGTAGGCACCTACCAGAATATTCCATCTGACATCCTTCACATCCGGATATTTCTGACTGAAAGCACTGACCACCTCAGCGGCCGGAGTGATAACAACATTTTCATCGTCCTTACTACACGAAGGCAATGCAAACAATAAAGCTGCCGCCAACATCATAAATGTAATTTTCAGAGTCTTCATAAAGCTTCAACTATACAAATTAGGAATCGTTTTTTGAGATATAACGCCAGAAAACATCCTTTGTTTAAACCCTTAGTAAATATTAAGTTTTAGACAAATGTTGCATTTTTATTGCGCGGTTGTTCCGAAAAATCGTAACTTTGCGACATATATTCGGATATAAGTGTATGAAAGATACGAAACAGCAATTTGAACATGTAATAGCAATCTGTCGCGATTTGTTTGCAAAAAAGCTGCACGATTACGGTGCTGCATGGCGCATCATGCGTCCCTCTTCGGTTACCGACCAGATATTTATCAAAGCCAACCGCATCCGGAGTATCGAGATCAAAGGTGTTGCTCTGGTCAACGAAGGCATACGACCGGAATTTATCGCTATCATAAACTATGGTATCATCGGGCTTATCCAACTGGAACTGGGATATGCAGAAACAGATGATATGAGCGAACAACAGGCTCTCGACCTGTACGACAAGTATGCAAAAGCTGCACTGGAACTGATGCTGGCAAAGAATCATGACTACGATGAAGCGTGGAGAAGCATGCGCATCACTTCGTACACCGACCTGATTCTGATGAAAATTTACCGTACCAAGCAAATAGAAGCCTTGAGCGGCAATACATTGGTGTCTGAAGGTATAGATGCCAACTATATGGATATGATAAACTATTCGGTATTCGCTTTAATAAAACTGGAATTTGGAGAATAAGCATTTACATAGAGCTATTTTCGTGTGGGTTAACATTTGCCGCTTCCTGCTGGCAGGTGTCTTTATCTTTTCCGGATTCATCAAAGCCAACGACCCATATGGTACTGCATATAAGATACAAGACTATGTAGAAGCCTGGGGACTTTCCCAGCTAATTCCCGACGCATTTCCTTATCTGGGCGCAATGGTAATGGGCGTATTTGAATTTGCATTGGGATTTTATATGCTCTTCGGAATACACCGTAAAGTGGCCCCCACCCTGATGTTGCTTGTGATGTCGTTTATGACACCTCTGACATTGTGGCTTGCCATCTCGAATCCTATTTCCGACTGCGGCTGTTTTGGCGATGCCGTAGTTCTGACCAACTGGGAAACCTTCGGGAAAAATATCGTATTGCTTATTGCTGCCATTACTGTATTCAAATGGAGAAAGACTGGCATCGTTAAACTTGTCAGTGAAAAAGTTGACTGGCTGGTAGCTCTCTATGGCGTAGTATTTATTATCCTTTATACATTATACTGCATACGCGAACTTCCTGTATTCGATTTCCGCCCTTACCATATCGGGGCAGATATACGTAAAGGCATGGAAATTCCAGAAGGAGAAAAGCCAACAACTTACGAAACAACCTTCATTTATGCAAAAGACGGAGTGGAAAAGGAATTTACGATTGATAATTTCCCTTCCGACTCTACATGGACGTTCGTTGACTCTAAAACCCGTATCAAAGAGAAAGGTTACGAGCCGCCTATTCACGATTTCTCCATAATCTCGCAAGAAGACGGAACAGACCTGACAGACATGGTACTGGATGATGATAATTATACGTTCCTGCTGGTAGCGCCTTATTTGAAAAATGCAGATGATAGCGGAATCGATCTGATAAATGAGGTATACGACTACAGTGTAGAACATGGCTATCGCTTCCTCTGCCTGACCTCTTCACCGGATGAAGATATTGCCATTTGGCAAGACAACACAGGAGCGGAATATCCATTTGCTCTGACAGACGAAATTACCTTGAAAACAATAATTCGTTCCAATCCCGGACTGGTATTGCTGAAAAAAGGAGTCGTCATCAATAAATGGAGCAACAACCAGTTGCCGGACGAATATGTACTGAAAGCTCCTCTGGATAAACTTTCCATCGGGACACTAAACCCGAAAACCGTCAGCCATAAACTGGCAGAGGTGATAGGATGGTTTACCGGACCACTGATATTTCTGACCTTATGCGATCTGGCATGGCTGAAATGGCATAAACGAAAAAAGAAGCAAGAAGAAGAAAAAACAGAAAACTAATATTATATAAACCCTTTTAAAATTTAAACAAAATGAGAAAAAACATTGTAGCAGGTAACTGGAAAATGAACAAGAACCTGCAAGAAGGTATCGCTTTGGCTAAAGAATTGAACGAAGTATTGACTGCAGACAAACCTAACTGCGACGTTATCATCTGTACTCCGTTTATTCACCTGGCTTCTGTAACTCCGATCGTAGACAAAAACATTATCGGTGTAGGTGCAGAAAACTGCGCAGACAAAGCATCTGGTGCTTATACAGGTGAAGTTTCAGCAGAAATGGTTGCTTCAACTGGTGCTCAGTACGTTATCCTGGGTCACTCAGAACGTCGTGCTTACTACCACGAAACTGTTGAAATCCTGGCAGAAAAAGTTAAATTGGCTTTGGCTAACAACCTGAAACCTATCTTCTGTATCGGTGAAGTTCTGGAAGAACGTGAAGCTAACAAACAGAATGAAGTTGTAGAAGCTCAGTTGGCTTCTGTATTCTCTCTGTCTGCTGAAGACTTCAGCAAGATCATCCTGGCTTACGAACCGGTATGGGCTATCGGTACAGGTAAGACTGCTACTCCTGCTCAGGCTCAGGAAATCCACGCTCACATCCGTTCTTTGGTTGCTGCTAAATACGGCAAAGAAGTTGCTGAAAACACTTCTATCCTGTATGGTGGTAGCTGCAAGCCGACCAACGCAAAAGAATTGTTCGCTAATCCTGACGTAGATGGTGGTTTGATTGGTGGAGCTGCTTTGAAAGCTGCTGACTTCAAAGGTATCATCGATGCTTTTAAATAATTAAGCGAACTATATTATTTTTCACGGAAGAGAGGGGAAATCCTTCCCTCCTCTCCGTGATTATTTAAACTCACTTATTAAAAGACAACCGGTATGATGAAGTACTTATTAACCCTTGTGTTCCTGCTTACAGCAAGTATGGCAAGCGCACAGCGCAATATTGTAGAAAGCCTGCAGACCCGAACCCCGGGAGAGGGTATAGTCAACATCCATCAAGATGCCTACATTACCTCACTGATAGGATTGCGCTATGTAAACAATGCAGCGACTTCCGGTTCTGGCAAGACATTAAAAGCAAGAGGATTCCGTGTCCAAGTGTATGCTGGAAACAATTCGAGAGTTGCCCGCAATGAAGCAACTGCCATAGCCAATAAAGTAAAAAGGGAATTTCCCGATATGCCGGTATATACTTATTTTCAACCTCCCCGCTGGCTATGCCGCATAGGCGATTTCAAAAGTATAGAAGAAGCACATGTAGCCATGCGCAAGCTGAAAGAGAGCGGTGAATTTAAAGAAGTGGCAATCGTACGCGAACAAATTAATATACCCATTGAATAATGATTGATACGAACTTGATGCACTTTCCGGAAGAGAAGGTGCAGAAACTGATGTCGCACTACAAGGAAATACTTTCTCTGCTGGGAGAAGATCCGGAACGTGAAGGCTTGTTGAAAACACCAGAACGTGTGGCGAAGGCCATGCTGACCTTAACACGCGGTTACGAAGTAGATCCCAAAGCCGTATTACTGGGTGCCAAATTTAAAGAAGAATACAGTCAGATGGTCATCGTAAAGGATATTGACTTTTTCTCCATGTGTGAGCATCATATGCTGCCCTTTTACGGGAAAGCCCATGTAGCTTATATTCCCAACGGATATATTACGGGCTTAAGCAAGATAGCGCGCGTAGTCGATATATTTTCACACCGCCTTCAGGTACAGGAACGCATGACCCTGCAAATTAAAGAGTGCATACAAGAGACACTCAACCCATTAGGAGTAATGGTTGTTGTAGAAGCCAAGCACATGTGCATGCAGATGAGAGGAGTAGAGAAACAAAACTCTGTAACTACTACTTCCGATTTTACCGGAGCCTTCAATCGCGCAAAGACTCGTGAGGAGTTTATGACACTGATTGGCAGGTAAAACTACTGTACTTCCAAGATTAGAAAATGATTTAAGTCAAGTCTCCGCGTGTAAAAAAGTCGTAACTTTGCACGCGGAATTTTTTTATCATCTCGTGGAACAGGCAATTCAACAGACTAATATTCGTAAGGGACTGACTAAACTGGTTGTCCCGATCTTTATCGAAACGTTATTGATTATGATGCTGGGAGCAGTAGATACAATCATGCTGAGCCAGTATTCGGATGAAAGTGTAGCTGCCGTAGGAGTAGTCAACCAGATAGTAATGTTTGCTTTCCTCGTATTCGAAGTTATCAATATCGGAACGTCCGTACTTTGTTCCCAATACCTCGGCGCCAAAATGCACAAGAATATGGTGCAGGTCGTAGGAGTAGCCTTACTTCTGAATCTTGTGGTAGGACTTCTTATAAGTGCGATTTTACACTTCGGAGCAACAACCTTACTGGGCTGGATGGGGCTTCGTCCTGAATTGCTGAAATATGGTATCGGATATATGGAGATAGTAGGTGCCTTTGCTTTCTTTCAGGCAATATCGTTGACCATTTCGGCTGCACTACGCAGTGCCAACAAAGCTATTTACCCGATGCTGGTCACCGTTTTGGTGAATATTATGAATATCATCGGAAACTACTCGTTGATTTTCGGTAAGTTCGGCATGCCTGCCATGGGAGCCGAAGGAGCTGCTATATCGACTTCCATAGCCCGAGGAGTAAGTATGATCGTACTGTTCATCATTCTGTTCCGCAAGCATATACCTAAATTTCCACTGGCCTATTTCCGTCCTTTCCCCTGGATAGAACTGAAAAACCTGTTAAAAGTAGGATTGCCCTCTGCCGGTGAGAACCTTTCGTACAGTTTTTCTCAGGTAGTAATTACTTATCTGATTAATATCTTGGGAAACAATGCGCTGGCAACCCGTACTTACACCGTAAACATTATCATGTTTGTATACTTGTTTGCCATAGCCATGGCGCAAGGAGGAGCCATCAGCATCGGTCATCTGGTTGGACAGAAGAAAATACACGCTGCTTATTTGTTGGGCAAATATGTCATGCGACTCTCTATCCTCGTATCACTCATCCTCTCCTGTATCTGGGCAGCAGGCGGACATTTCATCTTCAGCCTTCTGACTGACAATGAAGAGATCATCCGAATGGGAGTTACCATTATGATCATCGATGTGGTAGTAGAAATCGGACGTGCCGTAAACATCTACGCCACCAACGCACTACGTTCGGCTGGCGACGTAAACTATCCGTTCTACGTGGGATTAATCGTACAGTGGACCGTTTCGGTAGGTTTCAGCTATCTTTTAGGAATTCACTGGGGCTGGGGACTTCCGGGCATGTGGTGTGCCTTCCTGCTGGACGAGAATATACGTGCCCTTATATTCGTCAAACGCTGGAACAGCCTGAAATGGGCAAAGAAAGGCTTTGTGAAATAAATCACAGATTTCCCATCCCTACATAAATCAAAAGGACACAGATCAGGTCGATGACAAGGGCTGTCACCGACCATCTAATAAACTGTTTGTCTTTTTTCGCGGCTCCATAAATAATGCCGATGATAGCAGAAACCAATATTCCGGCTGCCACACCCAACATACCTTGTACGGCAAGCCCTACAAGAATCAGAATAGCCATCGTTATCAGAATATTGTTTTTCATAAATATCGTATTTAAGTGTAGAACATTTATCACATACTTGCCTTAAAGGCATTAATTACAGCAGAGGTAAATCCGTCGTGTTCCAGTGAATTAACTCCCTTGATTGTAATGCCACCCGGTGTTGTAACCTTTTCTATTTCGACAGCCGGATGCGAATTTTCATCACTCAGCAGCAAACGAGCAGCGCCATCTAATGTCTGTGCTACCATTTTCTTGGCCTCTCCCGGACGTAATCCGGCTTCTACCCCTGCCTGCATGGCTGCCTGTACATATTTCATGACGTAGGCTATTCCACATGAAGCAAGTGAAGTGGCTGCAGCAAACTGTTTTTCCTCTATCAGCATCGCAAGTCCCATTTCATTGAAAACCCCTAACATGACCTGTGTCTGCTCGTCGGTAGCATTCCGCCGGGCTATCAATGTCATACTGGCACGTTCGGCTATTGCCGTATTCGGAATTACACGGAAGATAGGCATTTCCGGATCAACAAAATGAGCCAAATCTTCGAAAGTCAGCCCGGCAGCAACCGACACAAGTATCTGCGGCTGACGAAGACGCAAAGGTTTCAGCACTTCTTCTACCTTCCAGGGCTTGACTGCAACAATCACCACATCGGCATCGGCAGCCTCCTTGTTATTGGTAGAGGTATGAATGTCGGGAAATTCAGCCTTCAACTTATCCAGCTTTGCCGTACTGGGATTAGTAACTACTATTTCGCTCGCTTTAATATAATGTCCCTGTGCCAGCCCGCGTGCAATAGCTCCGCCCATATTGCCGGCTCCGATAATTGCTACTTTCATATGAAAAACTCAATTGTTCTTTATCCGTAATATTATTTTAAAGGCTGCGACAGCTCGTCCAACGACTTGCCTTCATAGTCACAAACAGCCTGCTTGAAATCATCCGGAAGTTCCACCGGCTCCTTGGTTGCAACATCATATCCTACCATGACCGTACGACACTGACATTTCAACACACCGCTCGCCTTATTGACCGCCCGCTGAAGCAAGGTAAAGCTCTTATGTCCCAGATGTACGACAGTGGTTTCTATTATCAGATCGTCGGAAAAAAACACCGGTGCCAGAAAATCGGCATTGATATTGGCAACTACAATACCCAGATGACTCCAGTCTTTATTACCAAACACATCACGCATATACGAAGTCTTTGCCAAATCGTACAAAGAGAAATACGAAGAATTATTCATGTGACCATACTGGTCGACGTCGCTGAAGCGAATCTGTACAGGCAATGCATGCCTAAATTTCATATCATCTGCCATATCCATTTGTTTTTATATAATCTCAAATATAAATCTTTTTTCCCGAAAACCTACTATAAAGGAAGATTATTTCTTACTTTTGCTCGTCAACTAAATGAAAAAGTAAATTTAAGCATTACAATATGGAACAGAAATTCAAAAAGGAGACCCTGTGCGTACAGGCTGGATGGACTCCGAAGAACGGAGAACCCCGTGTTTTACCTATCTATCAAAGTACAACATTCAAATACGATACCAGCGAAGAGATGGCTAAACTCTTCGACCTGGAAAAGAGCGGATATTTCTACACCCGCTTGCAGAACCCGACAAACGATGCCGTAGCTGCCAAGATTGCTGCGCTGGAAGGTGGTGTAGGTGCTATGCTGACTTCGTCTGGTCAGGCAGCCAATTTTTATGCTGTATTCAATATCTGTGAGGCAGGTGATCACTTTGTCTGCTCATCAACTATCTACGGAGGCACATTCAACCTTTTTGGTGTAACAATGAAGAAACTGGGAATAGAGTGCACATTTGTTGATGCCGATGCACCGGAAGAGGAAATTGAAAAAGCTTTCCGCCCGAATACCAAATGTCTGTTCGGCGAAACCATCTCGAATCCGAGCATCAATGTCCTCGATATTGAAAAGTTTGCACGTATCGCACACAAACATGGAGTGCCCTTGATTGTGGACAATACATTTGCTACTCCTATCAACTGCCGCCCGTTTGAATGGGGAGCCGACATCGTAACACATTCTACTACCAAATATATGGACGGACATGCAACTTGTGTAGGAGGTGCCGTAGTAGACAGTGGTAACTTCGACTGGGAAGCACATGCCGACAAGTTCCCGGGACTGACTCAGCCGGATGCTTCTTATCACGGACTGACTTATACCAAGGCTTTCGGCAAGATGGCTTATATAACCAAAGCAACCGCACAGCTGATGCGTGACCTCGGTTCCATACAGTCGCCCGAAAATGCCTTCCTGCTAAATCTGGGACTGGAAACATTGCACCTGCGTGTAGCACGTCACTGTGAGAACGCACAGAAGGTGGCCGAATGGCTGGAAGCAAATCCAAAGGTAAAATGGGTAAACTACTGTGGGCTGAAAAGTAGCAAATATTATGAACTGGCTCAGAAATACATGCCAAACGGCTCGTGTGGTGTCATTGCCTTCGGACTGAAAGGTACCCGTGAAGATGCCATCAAGTTCATGGATCAGCTGAAACTGGCTTGTATTGTTACACACGTTGCCGACGCACGTACATGTGTGCTTCATCCGGCAAGTCATACACACCGCCAGTTGACCGACGAGCAGTTGATAGAGGCTGGTGTAGCTCCCGATTTGATACGTCTGTCGGTAGGTATCGAAAATGTAGATGACATCATCGCTGATTTGAATCAAGCTATGCAATACATTTAATGTACATCAAGGTATACGTATAACCGATCAAAAGGTCGTTTCTGTATTTTTCAGACAATACGGAAACGGCCTTTTTTGATTATCGCTATCGCCTGAAGATTTATATGATGATTATAACTTCTTCTTGTTCTTCAACCCTCTGCATATTGCCAGCAAAAGAAGCTGACAGTCTGCCAAAAACGTCAGGACGTTTTTAGAAAATTTGTACAAATTCCAAAATGTTTTGTACAAAAACCGAGAACAACTCTATTACCTTACAGAAAAAATCAGAATGCATCTCCTCGGCTTTCCTGAGAAAGTTTATCCTGTGTCAAACCATTCATAATTACAGCATACACGAAACATCATGAAAGTTTGTTGCTTCTTGCTTCCAATTTGATAAGGTTTAATGACTGAGGATTGTAAGATATACTTCCTTTCATTACATTTGCCAGTGAATAATCAATTTTTATTTCATATGATAACTCCCAATGACTGGTACACTTCTCGAATAGCCGAAACGGCAAAAGAACTGACTAATATAAAGAAACGCATTCTCCATATCAGTTTACTACGCATCGTATTTTTTCTTGCCGGAATAACGGCCGTCATCGCATTATTTCATGCCGGAACAGGGGTACTGATTGGTGCGGTATGTTGTACATTTCTTCCTTTCCTGGCTCTTATAAAACTACACAACCGTTTCTTCGCACGAAAGGAATGGTTGGAAACTCAAGAGCAAATCAACCGCAATGAACTGAAAGGACTGGAAGGTGATTTTTCCGGCTTCGATGAGGGAAAAGAATTTGTCAACCCAGAACATCCATACTCATTCGACCTCGATTTGTTTGGACGAAATTCGTTGTTTCAGGCCATAAACCGTACATGTACGCACATCGGAAAACAAACTCTTGCCCGATGGATGCAGGAGCACTTGACTCAAAAAGAGTTGATAGAACTTCGCCAGCAGGGTGTAAGGGATATGAGCGAAAGAAACGAGTTTCGCGAAGAATTTCGTATCACGGGATTGGTTAATCACGGAAAGACATCCGACGTAGAGGAAATACGCCGATGGAGTGAAAGCCCCTCCAATTTGTTGCATGCCACATGGGTAAAGCTAACCTTATGGGGAGTTCCCCTCATCAACATCGCATTGCTTGCAGGAGGACTGACGGGTATTTGCTCTATAAGCTGGTTCGGATTAATGTTTATGCTATTTGTGATTATCAGCTTTGCCGTCATCAAAAAGGCGACTTTTGTACAGCAAACATATGGCGAGAAATTGAAAACTCTGAACAGTTATGCCAAACTGATTGCACTTGCCCGCCAACAAGTATGGAAATCTGCCGAAGTACAACAACTAATAGAGCAACTGAACATTGACGGACATTCGCCGGCCGAGGCTTTGATGCAACTATCCAAAGAACTCGACAGACTGGATCTGCGTAACAACCAGTTACTTTATGTCATACTGGAAGGTAGTATTTTCTTTCAGCTACGACAGGTAGTACGTATCGAACGATGGAAAGAGCGATACGGTCATCATCTGATGCAATGGCTGGAAACCGTTGGAGAGCTTGATGCTCTTTGCTCGTTAGGGACTTTTGCCTATAATCATCCGGACTATAGCTATCCTTCTATTTCAGACAAGCCCTTCCAGTTTATAGCAACCGCTATGGGGCATCCGCTAATGCCTGCCGAACAATGTGTAAAGAACGATGCCCTGATACCGTCACGACCGTTTTTTCTAATTATAACCGGAGCTAATATGGCAGGAAAAAGTACATACCTGCGTACGATTGGGGTTAATTATTTGCTTGCATGTATCGGCTGTCCGGTATGTTGCAAACAATTGACTCTATATCCTGCACAGTTAATTACCAGTCTGCGTACATCTGACTCGCTTACGGATAATGAATCGTATTTCTTCGCCGAGCTTAAGCGACTGAAACGTATCATCGATTTACTAAATGAAGGGCATGAGCTATTCATCATCCTGGATGAAATATTGAAAGGAACCAATTCGGCCGACAAGCAGAAAGGCTCGCTCGACTTGATACGCCAATTTATGCATCTGCAAACTAATGGTATTATTGCCACACACGATTTATTGTTGGGTACCCTTGCTGAACAGTTCCCCGACAAGATACGTAATTACTGCTTCGAGGCTGACATAAAGGAAAACGAACTTAGCTTTTCTTATAAATTACGGGAAGGCGTAGCACAAAATATGAATGCTTGCTTCCTTATGAAAAAAATGGGAATCATAATACAAGATGAATGAAACATGTGAAGGGCGTGAAGGGTAAAAACGAGTAATATTTTCAATGAAAAAGCCCAATAAAGTCTACAATCACCCCTTCGTATGGCAATAGTTTATAAATGTATCCGTTTAAGACACAGAAAAGCCTCCTGCAAAGCGATAAGGAGTGAAGACAATAAATGATAGCCATTACACATAAAAGCCTCTCAGAGAGCTAAAAGCAGTGAAATTTTATCATTCTTCAGGAAGTTATAGATATCCCGTATCATAAAAAAAGCCGAAGTCCAAATGAACTCCGGCTTTTAATATATATAGCGTTTACAGAATTATTCAGCTTTAGGGGCTTCCTCTGTAGTAGCTTCTGCAGTTGCTTCAGCAGCAGGTGCCTCAGTTGCAGCAGATTTTTTAGAACGACGAGTACGAGTAGCTTTCTTAGCAGCTGTCTTAGCCATATTCTCATTGTAGTCAACCAATTCGATGAAACACATTTCTGCGTTATCACCCAAACGGTTACCAGTCTTGATAATACGAGTGTAACCACCCGGACGATCTGCAACCTTTACAGAGATTTCTTTGAACAGTTCAGTTACAGCGAACTTATCTTGCAAGTTGCTAAATACAACACGACGAGAATTTGTAGTGTCTTCTTTAGACTTTGTAATCAGAGGCTCAACGAACTTTTTCAAAGCTTTAGCCTTCGCAACAGTCGTAGTGATTCTTTTGTGCTTGATCAAAGAACATGCCATGTTTGACAACATTGCATTTCTGTGAGAAGCAGTACGACCTAAATGGTTGAATTTCTTATTATGTCTCATTTTTTATTCTTTATCTAATTTATACTTAGAAATATCTGTTCCAAACGACAGATTCAGACTCTCGAGCAAATCATCAAGCTCAGTGAGCGATTTCTTACCGAAGTTACGGAACTTCAACAGGTCTGTCTTGTTGAACTGAACCAAGTCGCCCAATGTTTCAACATCGGCAGCCTTCAAACAGTTCAATGCACGAACTGACAAGTCCATATCAACCAATTTGGTCTTCAACAACTGACGCATGTGCAATACTTCTTCATCGAATTCTTCATTGCCATCTGAATCTGAAGTTTCAAGAGTGATCTTTTCATCAGAGAACAACATGAAGTGATAAATCAATATTTTAGCAGCCTCTTTCAGCGCTTCCTTCGGGTGAATGGAACCATCCGTTGTAATCTCCAGAACCAACTTTTCGTAGTCGGTCTTCTGTTCTACACGATAGTTTTCTACCGCATATTTGACATTACGAATCGGAGTGTAAATAGAGTCGATAGGAATTACATTCACATCGGTGCAGAATTCACGGTTTTCGTCAGCCGGAACATAACCACGACCTTTGTTGATTGTAAGATCTATCTGCATAGTTGCTTTTGAATCTAAATGGCAAATAACTAATTCAGGATTTAACACTTCAAATCCGGTCAAATACTTACCAATATCACCTGCCTTAAATTCAGTAGAATTCTCAACGGTAATGCTTACCTTTTCATTTTCGAATTCCTCAACTATTTGCTTGAATCGAACTTGCTTCAGATTCAAGATAATGTTAGTGACATCTTCTTTTACTCCAGGAACAGTTGCGAACTCGTGTTCAACACCTTCAATGTGAATAGTGTTGATAGCGTAACCTTCCAATGAAGAGAGAAGAATACGGCGTAAAGCATTACCTACGGTAATACCGAAACCGGGTTCAAGCGGACGGAATTCGAATTTTCCGAATTTGGAATCCGCTTCCAACATTAATACTTTATCAGGTTTTTGAAATGCTAATATCGCCATGAAATTAATTATTATTTAGAGTACAATTCAACGATTAAGTGTTCTTTTATGTTTTCAGGAATGTCTGCTCTTTCAGGCTTGTGCAACAACTTACCAGTCTTAGAGTTTTCATCCCATTCCAACCAAGGATATTTGCTGTGATTGAATCCAGCCAATGAGTTAGCAATAACTTCCAAAGACTTAGATTTTTCACGAACACCTACAAGCTGTCCAGGTTTTACAGAGAATGAAGGAATATTAACTACCTTACCATCTACTGTAATGTGCTTGTGACCAACCAACTGACGAGCAGCTGCACGAGTAGGAGCAATACCCAAACGGAACACAACGTTATCAAGACGACATTCAAGGTTCTGCAACAAGATTTCACCGGTAATACCGTTCATACTTGCAGCCTTTTCAAACATGTTACGGAACTGTTTTTCCAAAACTCCGTAAGTATATTTTGCTTTCTGCTTTTCAGCCAGCATGACACCGTATTCTGATGTTTTTCTACGGCGAGTGTTACCATGCTGTCCAGGAGGATAGTTTTTCTTAGACAAAACTTTATCTGCTCCAAAGATTGCTTCACCGAATTTACGTGCAATTCTAGTTTTTGGTCCAGTATATCTAGCCATTTTCTTATTTTAAATTTAATTGTTATTAATGAACTTAATTTGTTGCAGCCGCGATTACAGAAAGGAATTGCAATCCATTATTTAACAAAATCAAGTTACATCTAAATAGGTTATCTTTATTATACTCTTCTTCTCTTAGGAGGACGACAACCGTTGTGAGGCAATGGAGTTACATCGATAATTTCAGTAACTTCAATTCCAGCTCCGTGCACTGTTCTGATAGCAGACTCACGTCCGTTTCCAGGACCTTTAACGTAAGCTTTTACCTTTCTCAGGCCAAGATCGTACGCTACTTTAGCGCAATCTTGAGCAGCCATCTGTGCTGCATAAGGAGTGTTCTTCTTAGAACCTCTAAATCCCATCTTACCTGCTGAAGACCATGAAATAATCTGGCCTTCGCTGTTTGCCAAAGAAACGATAATGTTGTTGAATGATGAATGTACATGCAACTGTCCATTAGCATCAACTTTCACATTTCTTTTTTTAGCTGCGACTGTTTTTTTTGCCATATTAACAATTATTATTTAGTAGCTTTTTTCTTATTTGCAACAGTTTTCTTTCTTCCCTTACGTGTACGAGCATTGTTCTTTGTGCTCTGACCTCTTACGGGCAGACCTAAACGGTGACGAACACCACGATAGCAACCAATATCCATTAATCGCTTAATGTTCAACTGGATTTCTGAACGAAGATCACCTTCTACTTTATATTCAGCAGCGATAATTTCACGAATCTTAGCAGCCTGATCATCAGTCCAATCCTTAACCTTCAGGTCACGATCAACACCTGCCTTATCCAAAATCTTTGCTGAACTACTGCGTCCAATACCATATACGTATGTCAACGCAATCTCACCTCTCTTATTCTGAGGCAAATCTACACCAACTATTCTTATAGCCATATACTAAATTATTTTTTTTGCAAAAATAATAAATTATCCTTGACGTTGTTTATACTTAGGATTTTTCTTGTTAATAACATACAAACGGCCATTACGTCTAACGATCTTACATTCCGGCGTACGTTTCTTTAATGATGCTCTTACTTTCATATCTTATTTTCTTTTATTTATATCTAAAAACGATTCTTCCTTTAGATAAATCATAGGGTGACATCTCTACCCTCACTTTATCTCCCGGTAATATTTTAATGTAATGCATTCTCATCTTGCCGGAAATATGAGCGGTAATCTCATGTCCGTTTTCCAGCTCAACACGAAACATTGCATTTGACAATGCTTCTACGATTACTCCATCTTGTTCAATTGCGGATTGCTTTGCCATATTAAATTGCTTTATCTCCCAAAACTTGTTCTATAAATTCAAACGATGATAAAATATCTGCCTTATCTAAACCGATCGCAACTGTATGTTCAAAATGTGCGGCACATTTACGATCCCTGGTCCTTATCGTCCAACGATCACTTTCCATCACAATCTGACGATCACCTTGAGTTATCATGGGTTCAATGGCAATACACATACCTTTCTTTAGTAAGGCACCAGTACCTCTTTTCCCATAATTAGGAACTTGAGGCTGTTCGTGCATTTCCTTACCTATTCCATGACCTACAAACTCTCGGACAACTCCGTATGATCGGGCTTCACAATATTGCTGAATAGCATAACCAATGTCACCCAAACGTTTTCCATGAACAGCATTTTCGATTCCCTTATACAATGCTTCTTTTGTAGTTTTTAAAAGCGCCCGAATTTCCGGATCGACTTCACCCACACAAAATGTATATGCAGAATCACCACAATAACCATTCATATAAGTTCCGCAGTCAACGGAAACGATATCTCCTTCTTTCAAAGGTATATCATTAGGAATACCGTGCACGACTTGATCATTTACCGAAGTACATAAAGTTCCAGGGAATGGAGGTCCATATGGATTAGGGAATCCTTTAAATGTTGGAATTGCCCCATGATCTCTAATAAATTCCTCCGCAACTTTATCAAGTTGTTTTGTTGTTACTCCTGGCTTTATCAGTTTAGCCACTTCAGCCAGAGTCTTCCCCACAAGGAGATTACTCTGACGAAGCAACTCTATTTCATCATCTGTCTTAAGAAATATCATTCTGACTTCTTTTAATATGCAGCAACATTTCCTGAACGACCTTTAATTCTTCCTGAGCTGAGTAAGCCATCGTAATGACGCATTAACAAATGGCTTTCAACCTGCTGGAGGGTATCAAGAACAACACCTACAAGAATCAACAAAGATGTTCCACCAAAGAACTGCGCAAATTCAGCCTGAACTCCAAATATGCCCGCAAATGCCGGTAAAATAGCAACGATAGCCAAGAAAAGAGAGCCAGGGAAAGTGATACGTGTCATAATCGTATCAATGTAATCGGCCGTACTCTTACCCGGTTTAATACCTGGAATGAAACCATTATTACGTTTCATATCTTCAGCCATCTGAGTTGGATTAATCGTAATTGCCGTATAGAACCACGTAAACACAATAATCAGAATTGCAAATACCAAATTATACCAAAAACTGGTATGGTCTACAAATGCACGAGCAATACCACTTGCCGAGGCAACATTTGAGAATCCGACAATTGTAATAGGAATGAACATAATTGCCTGAGCAAAAATGATCGGCATTACATTTGCAGCATTTACCTTCAAAGGAATATACTGTCTAGCACCACCATATTGTTTATTACCTACAATGCGTTTTGCATACTGTACAGGTATCTTACGAACTCCTTGTACCAAAAGGATAGCTGCAGCGATAACCAAAATCAACACTACAATTTCTAACAAGAACATAATGATACCACCAGCACCTGGAGACGCAAGACGAGAAACAAATTCACCACCGAAAGCTTGAGGAAGACGGGCAATAATACCAATCATAATGATCAGTGAAATACCATTACCGATACCTTTATCAGTAATTCTTTCTCCAAGCCAAAGGATAAACATACTTCCCGCAGCCAAAATGATGGTAGAAGTAATAATAAAGAAAGTCCAATCTAATGAAGCATTAAGAGCCGGACCTGCCTGCATTTTCAAGTTGATCAAATAAGAAGGAGCCTGGAATATCAAAATAAAAATAGTCAGGATACGAGTATACTGATTAATTTTTCGACGTCCACTCTCACCTTCACGCTGTAGTTTCTGGAAATAAGGAACTGCAATCGCCAACAACTGGATCACGATGGATGCAGAGATGTACGGCATGATTCCCAATGCAAAGATAGACGCATTAGAGAAAGCTCCACCAGAGAACATGTTCAACAAAGCAAGAAGACCTTCACTCGTTTGTTCATGCAACTTTGACAGCATATCAGGGTTGATACCTGGAAGAACCACATACGAACCAAATCTGTAGATTGCAATAAACAATATAGTAATGAGGATCCGCTGTCTCAGATCCTCAATATTCCATATGTTCTTTAATGTTTCAATAGATTTTCTCATTGAATCAGAGTTTTACTGCATTACCACCAACGGCTTCGATTGCAGCTACTGCACTCTTAGAAAAAGCATTTGCTTCTACATCGAGTTTAGTAGTTAAACTACCGTTACCAAGAACTTTCACTAACTGGCTAGAAGAAATAAAACCAGCTTCAATCAAGTCATTAACACCTACCTTAGACAGATTCTTAGCTTCAGCCAACTTCTGAATAGTGTCAAGGTTAATAGCCTTATATTCTACACGGTTGATATTCTTAAAACCAAATTTCGGAACACGACGCTGAAGAGGCATCTGACCACCTTCAAAACCGATCTTCTTAGAATAACCAGATCTTGACTTTGCTCCTTTATGTCCTCTTGTAGAAGTACCGCCTAAACCAGAACCAGCACCACGACCAATTCTCTTTCTAGTTTTGACTGAACCTTCTGCAGGACGTAAATTATTTAAATTCATATTGTAAAATCCTTTATTATTAACAATATATTACTTAACGATTGCAACCAGGTGTTTTACCTTTTCAATCATACCCAGAATTGAAGGAGTTTCTTCGTGTTCAACCACACGATTCATCTTACGAAGTCCCAGTGCATCCAATGTTCTCTTCTGATCTGCAGGAGCACCAATTCTACTTTTTACTTGTTTGATCTTAATAGTTGACATGTCTATCCTCCTTATCCTCTAAATACTTTTTCCATACTTACACCTCTGTTTTGAGCTACCATGCGAGCATCTCTCATTTCACCCAAAGCCAAGATTGTAGCTTTTACCAAGTTGTGCGGGTTAGAAGAACCTTTTGACTTAGCCAAAACGTCAGTAACACCAACACTTTCCAAAACGGCACGCATCGCACCTCCAGCTACTACTCCTGTACCGGTTGAAGCAGGTTTAATGAAAACTTCTGCACCACCGAATTTAGCAGACTGTTCGTGAGGAACAGTACCTTTCAATACAGGAACACGAGTCAGGTTCTTCTTTGCAGCTTCTACACCTTTTGCAATAGCAGCTGTAACTTCACCAGCTTTACCAAGTCCCCAACCGATGATACCATCTTCATTACCAACTACAACAATAGCAGAGAAACTGAAAGTTCTACCACCTTTTGTAACTTTAGTAACGCGGTTGATTGCAACCAGTCTATCTTTTAATTCTATATCGTTAGTGATCTTAACTCTATTATTAACTGCCATAATTCATTAAAATTTAAGTCCACCGTTACGAGCAGCATCAGCTACTTCTTTTACTCTCCCATGATACAAGTAACCATTACGGTCGAATACGACAGTCGTAATACCAGCTTCCTGAGCCTTCTTAGCGATCAATTCACCAACTTTAGCAGCCTGTTCTTTCTTAGGCATAGTTTCCATACCCAAAGAAGAAGCAGCAACCAATGTTTTACCGCTCAAATCGTCGATAACTTGGACATAGATCTGCTTGTTACTTCTAAACACACTCATACGCGGACGTTCAGCGGTACCTGAAATCTTGTTGCGTACTCTATATTTGATCTTGATTCGTCTTTCTATTTTTGTTGTCATAATTGTACGATTTTATGTGAATTACTTAGCGCCAGCTGACTTACCAGACTTTCTACGAATTTCTTCACCAACAAACTTAATACCTTTTCCTTTATAAGGTTCAGGCTTACGGAAAGAACGTATTTTTGAACAAACCTGACCGAGCAGCTGTTTGTCACAAGATTCCAATATAATAAGAGGGTTCTTATTTCTTTCAGATTTAGTTTCAACCTTGATTTCAGGAGGCAACTGCATAAAGATATTATGAGTATAACCTAAAGCGAAATCAATGATGTTACCATTATTAGATGCACGGTAACCAACACCGACAAGTTCCAACTCTTTCTTGTAACCTTCAGAAACACCCACAACCATATTATGTATCAAAGCGCGATACAAGCCATGGAAAGCGTGACGCTGTTTCAGGTTATCAAGCATAGCGTCTTCTTTTTCTTTCAACACCACATGTCCGTCTGCAATTTCTACTTCAATAGCAGGATCTACAAACTGACTCAACTCACCTTTCGGACCTTTAACGTTTACTACGTTATCCTTCAGAGTAACTGTTACTCCGGCAGGAATACTAACGGGCAATTTACCTATTCTTGACATAGCTTATCCTCCTACATTAATATACATAACAAAGAACTTCACCACCGATTTTCAAAGCAGCAGCTTCCTTGTCTGTCATCACACCTTTGGAAGTAGATATAATAGCAATACCTAATCCATTAATAACTCTCGGCATGTCTTTGTAGCCAGTATACTTACGCATACCCGGAGTAGATACTCTTTCAAGTTTCTTGATTGCGTTAACCTTGTTAACTGCATCATACTTCAAAGCAACTTTGATAGTACCTTGAGGACCATCTTCTACAAATTTGTAGTTCAGAATGTAACCTTTGTCAAACAGGATCTTAGTGATTTCCTTTTTCAAGTTTGAAGCAGGCACTTCTACAACTCTGTGCTTAGCACTAATTGCATTTCTCAATCTTGTGAGATAATCTGCGATTGGATCTGTCATAAAAAATAATTGTTAAATTAATCAGGACTACCCTGACAATATTTAATAATAAAAATATTTACCAGCTTGCTTTTTTAACGCCCGGGATTAAACCATTTGAAGCCATTTCACGGAACTGAATACGTGAAATACCAAACTGACGCATATATCCTTTAGGACGACCAGTCAGTTTGCAACGGTTGTGCAAGCGAATCGGATTGGCATTCTTAGGAAGAGCCTGCAATTTCTGAGCAGCTTCAAAAGCTTCAGCAGGATCACCTGTATTTACAATCTTCTTCAACGCAGCACGTTTCTCAGCATATTTGGCTACCAGTTTGGCTCTTCTGACTTCACGAGCCTTCATTGATTCTTTTGCCATATCTTATCAATCTTTTTTAGCGTTTTTAAACGGTAAACCGAATTCCTTCAACAAAGCATAACCTTCTTCATCTGTTTGAGCAGAGGTTACAAAGGTAATATTCATTCCGAGAATTTTAGTAATACTATCGATATTAATTTCAGGGAAAATAATTTGCTCCTGAATACCAAGAGTATAGTTACCTCTTCCGTCCAACTTGCTTTCGATACCTTTGAAGTCACGGATACGTGGCAAAGCTACGCGAACAAGTTTTTCAAGGAATTCATACATTCTTTCACGACGTAAAGTTACCATCACACCAATAGGCATTTTCTTACGCAACTTAAAGTTTGCGATATCTTTACGAGAAACAGTTGCAACAGCTTTCTGACCAGTAATTGCAGTCAATTCATTGATAGCAACATCGATGATCTTCTTATCAGCTACAGCCATACCTAAACCTTGATTGATAACAATCTTCTTAAGTTTAGGAATCTGCATAGATGAAGTATACTGGAACTGATTCTTCAATGCAGGAGCAATACGCTCTGCATATTCTTTCTTAAGGCTAGCAGTACTACTCATTATTTAATCTCCTCTCCTGATTTTTTAGCATAACGGACAAATGTTCTTCCATCAGAACTTTCTCTTCTACCAATACGTGTCGGTTTACCAGTCTTAGGGTCAACCGGATTCAGGTTAGAGATGTGAATAGGAGCTTCCTGCTTCACAATACCACCCTGAGGATTCTTAGCATTAGGCTTAGTGCTCTTTGATATCATATTGATACCTTCTACCAATGCACGTCCTTCTTTTACAAGAACTTTCAACACGCGGCCAGTTTTACCCTTGTCTTCACCAGAGTTTACGTAAACTGTATCGCCTTTTTTAATATGTAATTTACTCA